>Ga0102947_1000158_pt1 | contig 23862 bp, 16 predicted proteins | sample SalPon2A_A_D2_MG_FD_78210 | JGI IMG/M metagenome (GOLD analysis project Ga0102947, IMG submission 78210) | Soil microbial communities from South San Francisco under conditions of wetland restoration - Salt Pond MetaG R2A_A_D2_MG | ecosystem: Environmental > Terrestrial > Soil > Wetlands | place... | reverse complement strand
GATGGGAATTGGAAGGAAATAGACCGGCAGACCACCATTGGGTACAAACGAATCTTACGATTTGATGTCGTGCAGGCGTCAAAGATCCGGTTAAGGATATTAAGGGCCAAAGGTCCCCCGACCATTTCAAAATTCGCATTATACCGTGCCCCGAACCTCTTGGTTGAACCATTTGTTCAAAGAAATACGGACGGATTTGTGTCCTTTGAAGTACCGGATAAAAATGTGGAGGTCTACTATACCCTGGATGGCACCGATCCGTCGGTTCATTCAATCAGGTTTACTAATCCCTTTTTGGTCCATGGTCCGACGACGGTCAGGGCGATTGCATTCAATAAGGAAGACCGGCAGCAAACAAATGCCGTAACAAGGTATTTTGATATCCCCAAAAAAGATTGGAAAGTCATTGGGGTATCATCTGGGAAACCGCAGGAAGCCAAAGAGATGATCGATGAGGATCCGGGTACTTTTTGGAACACCGGCGAAGAGCAGGGCATGGACAGGGAAATTAGTATTGACCTGGGAAAAGACCATATTCTGAAGGGGTTTACGTATTGGCCAATGCAGGAACGATATCCCTTTGGTATTCTCACAGAATACGAATTTTATATCAGTACGGATACTAGGAATTGGCGGAGGGTAGCCAAAGGTGAGTTCAGTAATATTGCCAATAATCCCATAGAACAAACCATTTTGTTTGAAGCAGTGAAAGCCAGGTTTATTAAGTTGAAAGCGATAAAGGTACATGGAGAAGACCCCAGAGCCTCCTTTGCAGAAATCGGGGTCATTACGTCCAAATAGAAATGGGAAGGATCCGCGAAATAAAATTCGATTCGAGATATCCCACAGTGGATGACCTCAGAACCCGCGCCAAACGGCGTATGCCAAAATTCGCATTCGAATACCTCGATGGCGGCTGCAATGAAGATGTTAATCTGTATAAGAATACAGCAGATATCAGGGAAGTTGAATTGTCGCCTAAATACCTGGACACTTATACGGGTGCAGATATGAAAACCAGATTGTTCGGGCATACGTACGATGCCCCATTTGGAGTGGCGCCCATAGGGTTGCAGGGTTTAATGTGGCCCAACGCCTCAGAGATCCTGGCCAGGTCGGCCTGCAAACACAATATCCCCTTTATATTAAGTACCGTCACCACGATGAATATTGAACGTGCCAGTGAACTCAGCGAAGGAAGGGCTTGGTTTCAATTGTATCATCCTGCAGAAGAATCCGTAAGAGATGACATCATAAATCGGGCGGAAGCGGCAGGCTGTCCGGTGCTGGTATTGCTTTGTGACGTGCCTACCTATGGTTTCCGGCCAGGGGACATCAGGAACGGGCTTTCGATGCCACCGAAAATGACCGCACGTAATATGCTCCAGATCCTCAAAAAACCAAAATGGACGTTGCAGACCCTGAAATACGGGCAACCCAATTTTGAAACCATGAAGCCGTATATGCCCAGAGGGCTTAATCTGAAAGGACTGGGTCAATTCATGAACCAGACTTTTGCCAAGCGGATGACAGAAGATAAGATAGCCGCCATCCGTGACCGCTGGCAGGGCACATTGGTTTTAAAAGGCGTGGCCACGGAATCGGATACGGAAAAAGCCATTTCATTGGGGCTCGATGGAATTATTGTTTCCAACCACGGTGGCAGACAATTGGATGTTGGGGAATCGACCATTAAACCGCTGATGAGGATTGCAAAAAAATACGGGGACCAGATCACCGTAATGATGGATAGTGGCATGCGCTCAGGCCCGGATATTGCGAGGAGCCTGGCAAGCGGTGCAAAATTCACCTTAATGGGAAGGTCCTTTATGTATGGTGTGGGTGCCCTGGGAGAAAAAGGTGGCGAGCATACAATATGCCTCCTAAAGATGCAAATGCAGCAGGTGATGGAACAACTGGGATGTGAGCGGGTGGAAAACCTGCCCGGTCACCTTGTCTTAAATTGATTGCCGATCAATATGCTTCGGGTCATCTCGACAGGAAAGACTTCGACCAGGAACAATTGAATGTGTTACCGACAGATCATCTAAGTACCCAGGAAGAGGAGAAGGAGCAGCCATCCTGATGTTTGATCAATTGATCGATCTGCAAATGAAAGATAGTTAGATCACTGCAGGCGTCCGTGAGACCGATATGGTTTTGGTTTGCATACATGGCAGGGGGTCATGCAACCTTTGTGAATTGCCTGAATATGACCACATAGATTTGGGAAAAGGTACCTGCAGTTTTGGATATATAATTTGACTTAAATTTCCATTATGATAAAATTAATGGAAGTATGAATTTGGAACTGTGATTTGTATGAATGACTGGAGAGAATTGTAGGGGTTTGGATTATTTTTTTTAAGGCGAGTAATACTGTAAATCGTACAAAAAATACGGTTTATAAAGTTTTACTTACCAATCACACATTTTTATAAATTGGGTAAGGGGCAAGAAAGTATATTTATATAAATGCCCCACCAATGCACGATTTGATAGAAATAAGTCACCTCCTAAAACCTAAGGAACAATACGGAATGACTTTTTTATCTAAATTCTCAAAAATTCTCAGTGCCTGTGAGGCTTCAAAAAATCTTATCATCGTCATTTATCACCTTGAAGAAGATGCATTTTTGTATTGCAATGATGCGTTCAAAAAAATAGTGGGTAAAAACTACCTCAATGTACTCGAAGGTGGCTGGGAAAGCTGGTATAAGCAGATTGCACCGGAGGAATCTCTTTTGGTTAAAACCCGGATGACTACCTTCTTATCCGCTCCCGGGAACGGGGACGCCATAACCCTTCACTACCACATTGCAAATTGTTTACATGAAATGGTTTGCATAAAACACGAGATTGTTCTCAACACAATAGAAGGCTTTACGCTGGCGACCAATTATTTTTTCGATGTTTCGGCGAGGGAGAAGATAGAACAATGTCTGGCAGGCGGGCAGGCAGATTATTCTTCCGTAGCAGCTTATAATTTCGTTACTCCCATTTCCCCAAGGGAGGAACAGGTGCTAAAACTAATTGCCGACGGCTTTTCTTCAAAACAAATCGCAGCCAAGCTCTACATCAGCAATCATACGGCCATATCACACAGGAAACATCTCATTGAGAAATTTCAGGTGAGAAATACAGCACAACTCATCAAAAAAGCCTCTAAAGTGATAGAACTTTAGTGGAATCCTTCCCTTATAAAAATCCCCATTTTTGGGGATTGTTTCGAACGGTAATTCTTTGAAACTTGTAAGCATACAACCAGACTTCTCCAATTTTTTAGGTACCAAACCAGGCTTTTCCCCCGGAACATAGTTTTTTAATTATCGATTGCATTATGATAAGTAGAGCTTTGTCTTTCATTGAAGAACAGACTAATCTATTTTTTCAGGGATTGCTTGGGCCCTCCACCCAAAAATATGTCTCGCTGGGCAATATTGCTAAAATCGTTGACGGCGGGGAACCCAATGATGGGGATGATATCTCCGATATCATCATAACGCTCGTTAATATTGAAGAAGACCGGATTTCCAAAAACCCGGATGGAATTTACCGACAGGTAGACAAAGTTATAAAGGCCAATCCAAAAATCCTGGTCAATTTATACCTCTTGTTTTCGGCATATTCCAGTGACTACCCTGCAGACCTTAGCAGGATCTCAAACGTCATTCAATGTTTTCAGAGCACCAATTTTTTTACCGGTATAAGTTTTCCATCCCTGGATCCGGGAATTGAGAAATTACACCTTGAACTCTACACAATGAATTTTGAGCAGATTAACCATTTGTGGAGTACGTTGGGCGGAAAATACCTGCCATCGGTTTTGTACAAAATGAAACTTGTGACGATCGCGGATGAGGCCAACCAAACCGAAGGAGGCCTGATAACAGAGATTGAGATGCAAAAAACGGCCATTGCGGGCCCGTTGAAATAGTTTTAAGGATAGATAACAGATGAGATATACCCCTGTATTCACCATAGAAATAGAGCACGACTATTTTTCAGAGTCCCGGCCGCAATTGTTTCGTATTGTACCAACGTCGGAAACAGAAAGTCTGCTCAGAGGTGCGGGATTAATTGCAAAATTTATTCAGAATAAATTATTTGTTCTGGTCAGGCACCTGGATAATGACACCCCGTTGTTAAAATTGTCCAATGACTTTAAACTTCAGTTTTTTCTGGAGGTGATAGGATTCGATTTTGCTGAAATTACAAATTACAGATCAGGCGATCCCTATAACCGAAAATTATATTTCAGCAATGCAAATTCCATTCTTGATGGGAATGAGAAATCCGTAAACGATATATTATACCTCAATGAAAAATTGCCTCCTTTTAATGTTGCGAATGCGTACAGGTATAACGACCTTGTCAGGAGCGGCTCTGATATAGCCTATGAATGCCTCAAAAAAATTGATGCCAATACCGGCAATTTAAATAATTCGGCCCAATTCAGGCAGCTGGAAAAGGTGAGCTACGCCTCCCCGGCCACCGAATTGTTATTTACCGGACCTGAAAAGATCATGCCTTTGACCATTCCGTCTGCTGCCGTGGAGATCACTTACTTCCAATACGACCCCGGTACACAGCAATTTGACAAGGAACTTAAGAAAACCATCATAGGTCCGGAGACAAATCCAACGAATGCCGATCTGGAAAATGTGTTATTGAATTTCTACGATGAAATTAACAAGCCATTCGCAGATGGAATTTATCGCGTAACCATCAATGCCCAGGAGGTATTTCTGTATTTCAGGTTAGAAAACGACTGGCGGCCCTATTTAGGACTTATTACCATACATAATGATGGTTATGCAACGGTTGATAAGTACCGGTTCATCAAGGATAATGGTACTTTTTTTATGGTTGCTCCGGCCAATACGGAGGTTGAAACACGCAACTACAGGATCAGGTTCGCCCCTGCACAATACCTGTTAAAATACATATGCAAAACCAACAAGGTAACCAATATTACCGATGATGACGGAACCATAGAATTTGACAACCTCGGGGGCAACATATTCCAAAGCAAATTACCGGTGCGGATGAACGAGAAATCCATTGATACGATCTCCGTCAGTTATGATGGCTCCGATGTTTTAAAAAAAACCAAAACACCAGGACATCAGAAGTTGTCCATTTTAGACAATGAAAATAGATATATCGTAAGCGAAACATTTTTGAATTTATAGAATCACTTAAAATCACACATTATGGCCACAGTTTTTAAAACACCGGGTGTCTATGTTGAGGAAATACCGAAACTACCACCTTCCGTTGCCCAGGTTGAAACGGCGATTCCCGCCTTTGTGGGTTACACGGAAAAAGCAGAGAAGAGGGGAGAATCCCTTCTGATGAAACCCACCCGTATTTCTTCATTATTGGAATTCAGAGAGTATTACGGGGGCGACAATCCCATAGATGATATTGATGTCATCGTAGATGAGAACAATAACTTTGCCGTGGATACCATCAGTATTGCCAACGATGTCAGATACCTGATGTACGACAGCCTGCGGATGTTTTTTGACAACGGAGGCGGCGACTGTTACATAGTATCAGTTGACTTGTATGGAACAGCACCGGAATATGGCGATGAAAATGCGGCCCCTCCCACCGGGTTGCGCGCAGGTGTAAAAGCGTTGGAAAAGTATGATGAGCCCACCATAATCCTGTTCCCGGATGCCATCAACGTAGTTACCAATGGCAATGATGACGGAGGTTTTTACAGTTTGCAGCAGATGGCCCTACAACAGTGTGCGAAATTGATGGACCGGGTAGGCCTTTTCGATCTGAAGGAAAACATAGACGGAGACCTGGATGAAGCTATTTCTAATTTCAGGAACAATGTAGGGATCAATGACTTAAAATATGGTGGGGCCTATACCCCTTATGTGGTTGCTACCTATCCCAGGGAAGTAGACCTGGGTACTTTCCAGGGCAATATTGAAGATTCAACTTCGACTGCTGTCCCATTACAAAATCTTTCTTCAGACAGCGAACACCTGGAATTAATAAGCAACTACGAGGCAGCAAATGCTGAGGTTACGTTGGTCGCAGACTTTTTAGACACCGTTAAAGCTGCACAGTCTAACGGTACGCTGGGAGGCGGTACTGTGGCCCCCAATTTAAAGGAGAAGTATCTGGAGTTTAAAAAAGCAGTTGATGCGGCAACTACATCAGGGACGGCAAAATCAACATTAAAATCGCTCTTTGCTTTTTGCAGAAATACCATTTTAGGCTTTCAGGCATTGTATGACGGGTTGGATGCATCCAGTCAAATTGCAAATGATTTAAACACATATGCGAAATCCGAAAGTATGCTCAGAGGTGGCGCAAAGGGGATTATATCCATTGATAAAAATGCGGATGTAATTGACTTAAATGATACGACGAATGAAGCAACCGTTGAAGGATTATATCCCGGCTTAAGTATAGATTGGCTCGGTGTACCGACCGATCTTGGCGACATTGCTGCCCTTGTAAAGGACTACGGGGATTATTCTGTTACCGGAGAGCGACCATCAATGGCAAAGCAGGTTGCCAATGATGTTTTAGGGGCGTTTGAAAAATTGATCGCCTATGCAGATGCAATTTCGAATGCTGCGGGAAGCTATAAGAAGGCAGCCCAGGATATTTTGTACGAAAAGCATCCTGTCATTGGCAATATTGTAAAGCATATCACAAAATACATCAATACATTACCTCCCAGTGGGGCTGTTGCCGGTATTTACGCGAAAGTGGATAATACCAGGGGCGTATGGAAGGCGCCGGCCAATGTGAGCCTTAGCTCCATCAGTCAGCCCTCGGTGGCAATCAGCCATGAGGAACAGGCCAATATCAATGTGGATGCGGTGGCCGGGAAATCCATTAATGCCATCCGGAGTTTTACCGGCAAAGGGACCCTGGTATGGGGTGCCCGGACCCTGGCCGGCAATGACAATGAGTGGCGCTATATCAGTGTAAGGCGCTTCTTTAATATGGTGGAAGAGAGTTGTAAAAAATCAACAGAACCTTTTGTCTTTGAACCAAATGATGCCAACACCTGGATCAAGGTGCAGACGATGATCGAGAATTTCCTGACGAATCTTTGGCGGCAAGGTGCCTTGCAGGGCGCCAAGCCGGAACACGCCTTTTACGTAGCAGTTGGTTTGGGTAAAACAATGTCGGCTGTGGATATTCTGGAAGGCAGGATGATCGTTGAAATTGGGATGGCTGTAGTGAGACCTGCTGAGTTTATCATACTTCAGTTCTCTCATAAACTGGCAGAATCCTGATCCACGTGTATTATAGTCATATAAATTAATCTTTAAACAAAAGAAATAATCATGGAAACATATCCATTACCAAAATTTCACTTTTTAGTTCAATGGGGTGGAAGCAAAATTGGATTTACAGAAGTCACCGGCCTGGACTTTCAGGTTGAACTCATAGAATACAGGGAAGGCAGCAGTCCGGAGTATCATAAAATCAGGATGCCGGGCATGCACAAGTTTAGTAATATCACGCTAAAACGCGGCACTTATACAGGCGATATTGAATTCTATACCTGGATGAAAACCATAAGCCTAACAACGGTTGAACGAAGGGATATTACGATCAGCCTTTTGAACGAGGAACATGAACCTGTGGTGACCTGGGGTATCAAAAATGCATTCCCGATCAAGGTGCAGGCCAGTGATTTTAAATCAGATGGCAATGAAGTTGCGGTAGAGACCCTGGAACTGGCACATGAAGGCCTTAAGATTGTGGAATAAGGGAACGCCTAAATACAAATAGTGGCTAAGGTAGATACACATACCGCAGGTGGATATTATCCACCCGTCGGATTCCATTTCAGGGTAGAGTTTATCAATGTAGGAAATGACAATGATATCCGCTTTCAAAGCGTTGGAGGACTCAATATGGAGCTCGATGTTGAGAACATTAAGGAAGGGGGTCAAAACCTTTTTGAACACAAACTTCCCGGAAGAAGCAAGTTCTCTGACCTTACGTTGAAACGCGGATTGTTATTGGATTCTGACCTAATCAAGTGGATCAAAAAAGCACTTTATGACAGGGAATACGAACCTGCCGATATTACCATTAGCCTTTTGAATAATGAGCATGAGCCGCTCCTCACATGGAAAGTATTTAAAGCATGGCCAAGGAAATGGAATATCAGCGATTTAAACGCATCTGAAAACGCTGTTATGGTGGAAACCCTGGAAATAGCGTACAATTATTTTAAAGTTCAAAAGGGATAATATGGCTGTAGAAATAGGAAAGTTAAATGTGAAAATATCGGTTAATCAGGCAAAATCGGAAGGTGGGGAAGGAAGCAGTACCGCACCCTCGGAGCAGGATGCAGGAAAAAGACCAAATCCTGAAAAATTGATTCAGGATGTAATGGAACAGGTGATGAAGATCATTGATGATAAAAATGAAAGATAATGGCCTCTGGTAAACTAGAAAAGCTAAAAATCATAGCGTTTAAGAATGCAGATTACTCGGATCCGCCGGAAGAACAGCAGACTTATACCGCCATGCTCAACCCGGAGACCTATGCCCTGGATTATAAGGTGGAGTATCAGGATGGACAAGGCCAGGGTACCAGCAGTGCCCAGCAAAAGTTTTCAGTCTCAAAACCCGGGGAGTGGTCCGGTGAAATATTGATCGATAGTACAGGAATTATAGACGATAACCCCAGGGAATCCATTGAGGATGACATCACAGAACTGCGGGATCTTTTGTTGAAATATGAAGGTGATATCCACGAGCCCAAGCACTTCCAGATATTATGGGGCAGCCTGTTGTTCAAGGGCAGGTGTACCGGTTTAAATATCAATTTTAAGCTGTTTAACTCAGACGGGAAACCTACGCGGGCCATTTGTAAGGTAACTTTTACCGGCAGTATTGAGGATAACCTGAGGACTGCCGAAGAGCGGAGGGAATCGCCCGATCTTACGCATTACCGCCTTATAAAAGCCGGAGATACCTTGCCCCTGATGTGTTATAGGATTTATGGTAATTCCGGGTATTATTTACAGGTTGCCCAGGTCAACAAGCTATCAAATTTCAGAAGGCTGCAACCTGGTACCGAGATCTTTTTTCCACCCATTGAAAAAAATACCCCGGTTGCATGAGCGAAGTCAATACCATACCCAGTATAGCACCTAAATCGGTTTCAACATTCTCTGTAATGTTGGATGGCAACAAAATGTCTGAACAATTCAATGTGCTCAGCATTGTGGTCCAGAAAGAGATCAACCGAATTGCGAAAGCGACAATCCTGTTTCAGGACGGGTCAGCTGCCGAACAAGGATTTCCGTCGAGTGATAGCGCAGAACTCATCCCTGGGAAACAAATTGAGATTCTGGCCGGATATCAAAACGTGGAAGAAACGATTTTCAAGGGAATTACGGTAAAACACAGCATAAAGGTTAGAAAAAATGCCTCAGTACTGGTGGTGGAGTGCCGGCACGAGGCCATTAAAATGTCTACCAGATTGAAGAGTAATTACTTCCACGACATGACAGATTCAGATATAGCCAGTCAAATTTGCAGGGATCACGGGCTTACATTTGATGGTGACACATCTGAATTCACACATAAGGAAATTGTCCAGTTCAATTGCACGGATTGGGATTTTATGCTTTGCAGGGCTGAAGAAAATGGCTTTTGGGTAACCACGGGAGATGGGACAAAAATATCATTTAAATCCCCGGACTTTACACAAGATCCGGTATTGACCCTGGCCTACGGAGCCACTATAAAAGAATTGGATGCTGAAATTGATGCCAGGGACCAGTATCAAGCCTTAAAATCCATCAGTTGGAACCCGGCGGATCAGGAGGCTATTAACAGCGAGGCTCAGGATCCATCTGTACCGGCCGCAGGTAATATTACGGCCTCTGATCTGGCAGGGGTCGCACAAAATGACGAATTGGAAATCAGACATCCGGGGTTATCCGAAGCTGAACTCCAAATTTGGGCGAATGGGATCTTTCAAAAACAGCGCCTGGCCAAGATAAGGGGCAGATTGAAAATAGACGGCATTCACACCCCGATGCCGGGACAATTATGTGAGTTGCAAAATGTTGGTGAGCGCTTTGAAGGCAAGGTTATGATATCAGGGGTACGCCATCATATTGAAAAAGGGAATTGGGAAACCCATTTGCAGTTTGGGGAATCTCCCAGGCGTTTCGCGGAAAAATTTAAACTGGAACAACCTCTTGCATCGGCTTTATTGCCAGCCGTGAATGGCCTCCAGGTGGGCGTAGTTACCGGTTTGGAAGACCCGGACGGAGAGGAAAGGATACAGGTGCGGTTACCCATGGTACATGAAAGCGATGATGGCGCATGGATGCGCATGTGTTCCATGGACGCCGGTGATAACAGGGGTTGGGTGTTTCGCCCTGAGATCAGCGACGAGGTGATCGTGGGATTCCTGAATGCAGACCCCCGCTACGGCTTTATTTTAGGCAAATTGCATAGCAGTAATAAACCCGCTCCATATACAGCTGCCAACGACAATCATGAGAAGGGCTTTCGATCCAGATCAGGATCAATACTCCTATTCGACGACGACAAAAATTCTATCACTGTCGAAACGCCGGCAGGACACAAATTAGTTCTTAATGACAATGATACCAGCATTACTCTGGAGGACAGCAATGGTAATAAAATCGTTCTGGACAGTAATGGCATCGCCATAGAGAGTGTCAAGGACTTAAAATTAAGTGCCGCGGTGGACATAAAAATGGATGCAGGGGCCAACGCCCAGATCGGGGGAGGTGCTATGGCAAAATTGGAAGGGAGTGCCGGTGCCGAATTGTCTTCGGGAGGTTCTACGGCGGTCAAGGGGAGCATCGTACAAATAAATTGATATATGGGAGCACCAGCAGCAAGGATAACCGACATGCATGTTTGCCCGATGATTAATCCGGGAGGTGTACCCCATGTAGGCGGTCCAATCCTGCCACCCGGAGCGCCCACCGTATTAATTGCCGGGATTCCTGCCGCCAGGGTGGGTGATCTATGTACCTGTGTGGGCCCGCCGGATACGATCACTGCAGGCTCATCAACAGTCATGATCGGTGGAATGCCGGCAGCGCGGATAGGAGATGCCACCGCACATGGCGGCATTATCGTTATGGGGTCGCCAACTGTATTAATCGGATAAAGAAGTACTCATGGAAAATGCAAAGGACTTTATTGGGGTAGGCTGGAGTTTTCCTCCTGCATTCAACCGGGAAACGGGACATGTTGCAACCACCAGCTTGTTCGACGATATTCAAAAGAGCCTGGAAATCTTACTGACTACAAGACCGGGAGAACGTGTCATGCAACCTAAATACGGCTGCCATATGGAACCCCTCCTGTTCGAATCCCTGGACACCGGCACCAAAACGATGATCAAGGATAGGATCAGAACGGCCATCCTTTACTTTGAACCCAGGATAGAAGCTAAGAAAATAACACTGGATGACTCCAGACAAAATGAAGGGGTGTTGCTGATCTCACTGGAATACATCGTTAGCGCAACCAACAGCAGGTTCAATTTTGTCTTTCCTTATTACAGTGAAGAGGCTACAGAAATGAACATTTTAACCACAAACCATCCATTGGCAGTATAAGATGAGTGATTGCTCCGAACATAAGAACCCTTTAATCAGAAATGGCACCAGTCAGGGGCAAAGGGCCCTGGCTAAGCTGAGTCCTGAGTCCGTTGAAATTATAGACAAGGCCGAAGAGGATTGGATGGTTTGGGCAAGGCAGTTTTCAGACCATATTGCATACACAGCTGTAAATAATGCCCCCGCCGGAACCATGAAACCGTTTTTTGCTGCTGATATCAGTGCTCAGTTGGCGTTGTCAGCGAGCTACCGGCCTGAGGAATTATCGCTGTTTATACGTGAAAAACTAATTCATATTGAAAAAGAAACTGTCGGGTTAAAAGAAGCGTATACAAGCCTTTTTGACATCATATTTTCCTACTTTGTACTGACAGATCGGCTTTTTAAGGTAACAAAGGCAGATAAGGAATACAACAGCATCCTGTTCAACCATATCCAGGCCAAATTGCTACCCCTGGAGTCGAGGGCCTTTGCCTACTACAAGGCGTCCCTGGAGGGAACTCCGGCCCAGCGGCCCATAAAGGATAGTGTGCCTCTTGATCTGACTATTTTTCACGAACCGGTTTACGGACATGAAGCTGCCATAGCATTGGGACTGTCGGGTCTTTCCGAAAAAAGATATTTGAACACTTCGGATTTTGACACGTACTACAACCTTATTCCAAAAGATACGTCCATTTTTGGTGACCCGCCGGGCGGCTATTTGAAAAAAATCAAATATGCAAGCCAGCACAACTTCTTCACGAGTATTTTAGATGAGATCAGTGCTTCTTCCACCTTCATTACCAGGCTTTCACAAAAGTACCTCAGCAATTACCTGAGCGATTGGCCCAATCACCAGCCAAGCTATGCCTTATATCTCACCTGGCTGCAATTGCTGGAGTCTACCAGGGAACACCTGAATGAACTAACCGCCAGGCATCTCGACTTCTACTACAAAGAGGTTTTGAGATTGAGGCCCCTGGAACAGGACCCGGACAACGCATTTCTGGCTCTTGAGCTCAACAAGGTAACCAATTCCTATGCCCTCCCCGATGATACGGTTTTTATAGGGCCAAAAGATAAAGAAGGGAACCTGCTTACCTTTGAGAGTATCCGGGAAACCGTTCTTAATAAAGGGTCGATCGCGCATTTATCTTCCCTTTATTTCGGGGATGGGGACGACAATATTGGCAGTCAGGTTAATAAGGGAAGGTTGTTTGCCGCCCCGATAATTAACAGCGCTGATGGCTTGGGCGAAAAGTTGGAGGATGATGTAATCGCCTGGCATCCTTTTCACATAAAAGAGTATCTCAATGCCGAACTGGCCAGCATCAATATGCCGAAGGCCGAAATCGGTTTTGCAATAGCGTCCCATTATTTAAGGTTAAAAGAAGGGAACAGGAGCATTACCCTGGAAATTACACCATCCAATTACGTTAAATTCAACAATTTTGAATTGAAAGCCTTCATTACCACTGAAAAGGAATGGCTTGAAGTGGATGAAAAAAACCTTGTGCTGACCAAAAACGGAAGCGGATATGTTACTTTATTGACTATAACCCTTACCATCCCGGCAGATAGAGACCCCGTTGTTGCCTATAATAAAGAGGTGCATTCGGGAAGCCTTACTGCCACCGAACCCGTGGTGAAGATTGTCCTTGAACACCGGGACACGGAACCCTATATCTATGACAAATTAGGCAAGCTGAGCCTCTCCGGTATAACGTTAAAGGTCAGAGTTGGCGAGGTTAATGGCGCATATAATGAAGATGGGGTTAAGAACCTGGAACTGCATAATGACGCGAGTCCTCTAAACCCTTCCAAACCCTTTTATCCCTGGGGGCCAGAACCCACAATAGGCAATTCATTTTTTATTGGAAGCGATGAGATATTCTATAAAAAAGGTGCCAGGATACAGCTGAACCTCAATTGGAAAGATTATCCATTGGATGAAAATGGAAACGTCAATCTGGGTACACTGGATTATGACTCCGGAGCTTCAGTTAAGTATGTTTCATATAACAGTACTAACAGAAGTGACCCGGGAATCGATGATGGCTTTGTTCCCCAGGTTGAAATATTGAAATTAAGTGAGAATAGGTGGCAGTCTGTTTTAAATAACAAGCAGATATTCAGGGTTAGTGATGATGCGGAATCTACGATTACCGATAAAACCAATATTAATATTGATTTAACTGCCCATGCTGGATTATTTCTAAATAAAAATGAACCCTGGACTGGTTTTGACACAAATTCCAGGAAAGGATATCTGAAAATTAAACTTAACAACGATTTTGGCCACAGGGACTATTATTTGGCACTTCAAAGTTTTTTTAAAGAGAATGTTTCCGGTGCAACGGCGCCGGCTTATCCCTACCAACCCACCATACAATCTTTTAGTATTAGTTATGAAGCGGATTGCAGCCTGTCGATGGCGACGACCAGCACAAGTGTTTTTAAGGACAGGCCCCTGGAATTTTATCACATAGGCCCTTTTGGGGATAGTGAACAGCACAGGGTCCTGCAAAATTCGGCACCGGAACTGGTAAGTTCCTTCATTTCTCCAACCGGAACCACCTATAAGTCTCAGGGCAGTCTGTTCATCGGGCTGGAGAATGTACAGCCGGGAGATACCCAGGCTATTTTGTTCCAGGTACAGGAAGGGAGTGAAGATCCGCTGTTGGAAAAACCCGAAGAACATCTTATCTGGGAGTATTTAACCGCCAAAGATGTTTGGCAGGCATTTGCGGAGGAAGAAGTAGGCGACAATACTAGCGGACTTATAGCGTCCGGAATCATCCATTTTATATTCCCGAAAGATGCGACCCTGGAACACGCCGCTTTTGAAAGCAATCTGATCTGGATCCGATGTTCCGTAAAAGAGGCCCCTGACGCAGTCTGTAAGATAATCGGGGTCTTTCCGAATGCTGTGGAAGTAGAACGCGTCATCCCGGAAGACAGGGAATATAAAACGATGGTCACCGAGGCCGGAGAGATAAAGAAGTTGTTTGTTCCCGAGGCCAAAATAAAGAAAATAGAACAGCCCTATACCAGCTTTGATGGCCGGCCCAAAGAAGACAGCGATGCATTTTATTTAAGGGCCTCTGAAAGATTACGGCATAAGAACAGGGCGATTACCATTTGGGATTTTGAACGCCTTGTGCTTCAGGCTTTTCCCGAAATCTATAAAGTAAAGTGTTTAAACCATACCAATATCGGGGGTTCGCTCAGTGAGGGCAACCTGGTGTACAATGAGGTTGCTCCGGGTCATGTGGGCGTTATTACCATTCCAAACCTGGCCCGGAGAAATGACATTGATCCCCTGAAACCATATACCAAAAAGAGTACGCTGAAAAACATTGGGGAATTCCTGAACGCAAGGAGTTCCTGCCAGGTGACCATTCATACAGCGCAACCTGATTTTGAGGAAGTTAAGGTAAAATGCATCATTGTCCTTAGAAATGAATTTCCCGACACTAATTATTACCGGGAGGTTATACAAAAGGATATTACCAATTTCCTGAGCCCATGGGCCTTTCAGTCCGATGCCGACCTCAATTTTGGCGGCCGTATTCACCAGTCGGTGCTGATCGATTTTATTGAGGAATTACCCTATGTGGATTACCTGACGGATTTTGAACTATTCCATATTAAATCGTCCGGAGAAATTACGAAAGTGGATGAGGCCATTGCCTCTACGGGAAGATCGATACTGGTCTCCGTCCCCGCAGTAAAACATGATTTAACGGTCATCCTCAAGGCAAATGTTGAAATTGATGAAGTAGTCTGCAATGACGAGTAAACACCTTACCATATTAAAACATCCCGGATTCAGGGAAAGTGAAGACTATACAGCACTTCGCAAGAAGGGAATTGACCTCATTGAAAAATTGGGGAGTACCTATTGGACCGATTACAATATACACGATCCTGGCATTACCCTGTTGGAATTACTTTGTTTTGCCCAGACAGAAGTTGGGTTTAAACTTGGATTTTCCATAGAGGACCTGCTCGCCTATAATACCAATCAGGAAGTAAAATGGGATGAACAGTGCTTCTATACAGCCCGGGAAATCCTGACCATCAATCCTTTTTCCAATAACGACTGGCGTAAATTGCTGACAGATCAAAAAGGTATTGCCAATGCATGGATGCAGTGCACTCCCTGCAGATGTCATCCAAAATTCTATGCGGATTGTAAGGAAAGTGAATTGACCTATGTGGAAACAGGGCACCCGATTGCGATAAAGGGTTTTTGGAATGCCCTTTTGGAATTGGAGGTAGACTCCCAATACGGAGATTTAAATGGGGGCAAGGTCTTTTATCCATTTACATTCGATGGCAATAAACAAAGGGCCACGGCCGAAATAAGATTTGCCCCATGGCACAAGGCCCAATTAGATATTTCACTGATGAATACCATTAAAGCAGCTGAAATTATCTCCATCGAATTGATCAGCTATCAATTGGATGTCGCGGACGAAGTATTCTACAAGGCGCTCAGGGATCCCTTATTAGTTGATGTGGATTACAAGGTTACTACATCGGATGGTGTGGAAAACATGAGCCATATTGATTTGCCAGTGAAGATCTGGTTTAAATCTGATAAAGGCAGAGATATCATTACAAAAAACGATCTCCGGAAAATCTTTGAGGATGTTCTTGTCACCGGACCGTACAGCCAGTATTTATTCCAACTTAAAAAAGCTGATGAAGCCGTTGAATATGCAACAGCGGCTCTCCAGGCTCACAGAAACCTGGCTGAAGATTACTGCAGCATCTCAACGGTTCCCATAGTAGACGTCGGGCTTTGTGCTGATATTGAAATGGCTGCAGACGCGGATATAGAAGCAGTATTGGGTGAAGCATACTATCTTATCACTGAATATTTAAATCCGGTGGTAAAGTTCTACACCTTGAACGAATTGCTATCCGATGGGGTTACTTCGGAGGAGATCTTTCAAGGTCCCAAACTGGATCACGGCTTTATTCTGGACGAAGAATTGGATGATTCAGATTTAAAAACCACCATTTATACCTCGGATATCATTAACATCCTTATGGATGTAGCAGGAATTACCGCTGTAAAGAATATGACCCTAACGCGTTATGATGACTCCGGGAAGTTGGTGGAATCTCAGCCATGGGAATTAAAAATAAAGCCGGGGCATCAACCCCGACTGTATATACATGCGTCTAAAGTTCTGGTCTTTAAGGATGACCTGCCCTTCCTTCCCCATCAGGATGAATTGCACGATACTTTACAGATGTGGAAAGGGATACGGCAACAAAATAAAGTGATTCAAATTGAAAATGATCTGCAGGTTCCGGAAGGGGAATATATTGATTTCAACGGCTACCATCCCATGCAATACCAATTACCAGAGACCTATGGGGTTGGGCCGCATGGTTTAAAGGTGCCGTCTACCGATGAAAAAAAAGCTCAGGCCATGCAATTAAAGGCGTATCTCCTGCTGTTTGAACACTTGCTGTTTGTTTTTCTGAAACAATTGGAACGTTTTAAGGACATCCTGTCTATCAATCCCACCATTTCCAAAAGTTATTTTGCCGGTCTGTTGACTGATAAGGAATTAAAAGGGGTCTCAGAACTTTACGTCGATATTGATGATGCGGCCTTTCATGAACTTCTGGAAGACAGGAGTCTGTTCCTCAACCGGAGAAATGGATTTTTAGACCATTTGCTGGCACGGTTTGCAGAATCCTTCAGCGATTATTCATTAATGCTTTATCAGGCCTATGGATCTCAGGTAAGGGCTGAGGAGGAGCTCATCTTTGACAAGATCAATTTCCTGGAGAAATTTCCCGTAGTCTCCGCTAACCGGGCCAGGGCAATTAACTATAAAGATGAGGCTAAGATTTGCCATTTGGAAAATGTTTCAGGCTTAAGTGAGCGGATTAAAGTCCTCTTAGGTCTTAACGGGGTACATTCCTTCGTCCGTTATATCGTGAAAAAGAATACCAATGGAACGTGGGATGGACATTGGTATTTAGACAATGATGAAGGTGAAAACCTATTGGTTGGAATTGAATTTGCAGAAATAGACCAGGAATATGATCTGAGGAATCAACTCAGGGATGCGGTAGTTGAAGCCGTAGAGCAACTCATACTTAAAACGCATCTGAAAGTAGCGCCGGAAAGTGGCCAATTTGCCATAGTGCTGGAAAATAGTGACGGGGAGGGGATAGCCGGGGGTCCGGAACCATTTCCGGTGGAGGCAGATGCGGACACTCAGAAAACCCTGATAGAGGCATTTATTGACAAGATCATCCGAAGCGAGAAGGTATACGTAGTGGAACACATTTTATTGCGCCCGCGGAATTTACCTTCCCTCTCCATTCCGGAGGGTGACCCGTTCCTTCCGATTTGTATTGAAAAGGATTGCAATTTCTGTGGGGAGGAAGATCCTTATTCATTCAGGATTACTGTTGTCCTGAACGGTGAACAGGGTGTTGCCAATAGCGGCATTGCCTTTAGAAGATTTGCCGAAAAAACCATTCGATTGGAGACCCCGGCCCATTTGGGCGTAAAAATCTGCTGGGTCTCTGAGGAACAGCTATTAGAATTTGAAACGGCCTATTGCAGTTGGTTGGCAGAATTGGCCAGGGCAGAACCCGACATAATTGTCCTGCATAACAGGCTTAAAACATTACTGGAAATCTTTAAAAACTTAAAAAGTGTTTACCCTCAAGCCACCCTGCATGACTGTGAAGATGGGGATGACGAAAACAGGGTTCGGTTAAATAGCACTATCATTTAAAATCTATTCTTATGGCACAATTAATCCAGCATGATCGATATCCAAAATTTGTAGCAGATCAGGTGCTTACAGAGAAAAGCCTCAATCAGATGTTTGGCTATTTGGAGGAACAACAACGCCTTACCAGGAGTACGCTTATTGGTATAGGAATTATGTGCGGTATGCACGTCCGCGTCAGTGACGATGGTACTTCACTCACCATAACACAGGGGGTAGGGGTAACTTCCAAAGGCTATTTGGTTCCGTTTCCTGAAACCACCTATACATTTTATAACGATGAATTTTCGGCAGAGCAGGAATTTATGTACGAACCGTTTATTGATGAGGGTACCGGAAAACAAAAATTTCCGTTATACCTCTTACACCACAACGGGGCGGCCGAGATAAAAAAGCCCATTACTGCCACATTTCTGGCAAATAAGGCCGTAATCATTTTTGTGGAACTGCTCAAAGTTGATAACAAAAATTGCGACCCGGATTCCTGTGATGACAAGGGTTGCACCGTAGAAGTAACGCACAGGCCCGTGCTTGTAGACCTCGAAAACATTGATGAGCTCATCTTTGGAGGGCCAAACGATACCCCCTTCTTTCACGAGCCTTCCTGTGTTGAATGGCCCGAAATAAAAATGCCTAAATACAACGTGCCGGCCACTTTGATCCTCAGTTCCCCGTCAGTTCTGAAGAATTTCCTGAATGTTTTAAACAATAATTTTATCCTGAATATTGAAAATACGCTGGGAGCGGCGTATAGCTCATTTGGCTTTTATATAAAAGATGAATTTCCGAATAATCCGTTTACCGGCCTTCGAAATTCTTTCAAATTCCTGTTCGACGGCGGAATCAACACGCAACAATTACTGCATGTTCAATACTATTACGACTTCTTCTCCGATCTTATTCTTGCATATAGGGAGCTTCGGGAAGCATGCAATGAATGCCTGGCTGTTTGTTGCCCAAACGAACAACTATTCCCGCGACATTTAATTTTAGGGAACGCTATACCCTCGGCCGATGAATTCAGGCATCACTGGATTCAATCCCCCGCTTTTTCCTGTGCCTGCTGCTCCGAAGGACGGATAGGCTTTTTGTTAAAGAAAATTGCACTACTGGTGAGGAAACTTGAAATTCCAAAGGACATTACATCCATCTCCGGGAAGAGGAGACGTATAAAAATTACACCGAGCAGGTACGGGCCCGACCCTCTTTCAGCTCGGGCGATCCCCTACTATTATGATATTGCAACCGCTCCGGATGAGCTATACAATAACTGGAGTTTTAACAAAACAAGGCTGGGAAAAGGAAGTACAAACTTGTCCTATGAAGCTGAAAAATACACCAGCAACAGCTATTTCAACGACCCGCTTAAATATGACCTGGAACCCAATAATTTCCTGAGGATCGAGGGCCACCTGGGTATGAACTGGAAGATTGCGTTGTCTGAGATCAACAAAATCAGATATGAAAACCGTTTACCCTTTGATGTCGTAGCCCTGAACGGGGATATTTTTGAACTTATTCGCAGCATCCTTACAAATAGAAACAGCCTCGCGGACATCCTGGAGGGCAATAAGGATATAGCCGCCGAGATACGATGCTATTTTGCCGATATAGAATCTCAATACGATGCCCATGCCGCTGAGTTGAGATGCACCCTCTTAAAGGTAATGTCTTACTTCTATAACTTAAAGGTAATTGGCAATTCCGGAAAGGTTACACCCACCAACAAAATCCCACAATCGGATATGGTTCGTGATGCCTTTCCCAACTACAGGACCTTTGCAAATACGTACGGGGAGGAGTTTGACAATTTCTACGCTAAAGTAAAAAACCTGAACTATATTACTCCTCAGGCATTTATTGAGCAGGCCAACGCGGGGACGGCTGCGGCAGCGGTAGCCGGGCAGCCCAATCTGCTGAGCCCTATCTACCTGATGTATTATCTGGAGAAGATCCATGAGGCTTTGCCAGACGGCCTGGTACAACTTCAGATAAATACATTGACCCAGAGGCTGGCTGATGCCTCGGTAGTTGCATTCTTTATGCTTGCTGCTTTGGACAACCTGCTCGAATTTGAATTACCGGCCTTATGGGAGGAAAGCCTGGATGCCGTGATACGAATTTGTAAGGCTGAGGTATTTAATGTCATCTACAGAAATTACCTGATCAATTATGTACTCTTTATTTCCAACCAGTCTTTTGCCATGTATTCGTTTAAAAATCCCGGGGTACAGCACAAGGCGGGGGTAACTACAGGCGGTACATTTATTTTAGTATATAACGATAAGCAGGAAACGAGGGTAGTAAACAGGCTCCTCAGGGGAAGTGTCAGATCGGTTACCGGAGCCCCGCTACCCGGAGCCAATATCCTTGAAAAAGGCACCGGTAATGGAACGATTTCCAACGTCAATGGTGATTTCACCATTACCGTTACCGATCCCGATGCTGTACTGGTGGCTTCCCTTGCGGGTTTTATTTCCAAGGAAGTGGTGACAACCGGTCTGAGCAATGTCACTATCGTCCTCTCCAATTTTAATGCGACCACAGGTTTTACCACCGGGCCGGCTTCTGCGGAGCATCTGTCGGCAGAGGCAATAACGGGAGCCCATACATTGCATACCCTGGAACGTAGTAAGGCGGCCAGTACTTTTATTAAGACGGGATGCAATCCCATCCTGGAAGCCAGAAAAACATTTGATTCTGTAAAAGGATTTGGGCTGAACGACGTATTTACTATTGCAGATGGCAAAGATCCCCTATCGGATGATGAATTGGCAGAGCTTGTCAATCAAATCCCGGACGGCACAGTGATTGCGGACTTCTTTATTCCAGGCATGTGCAAGTCCTCTTGCACGGCCATGAATTTTATAGTTCTTGGAGATGAGGAACCGGCGCCCGGGGAAACGGATATCCGACTCGATATAAAACCGAGGGAGTTTTGTGAAGCGGATACAAACAATTATGATATCCGTGCTGCACCCGAAGGAGGAGTTTTAAAGGTGGATGGCACCGTCATTAATAGCCCAATATTTAGCCCCGGTGCGGTTCCCGTTGGTAATTCACCGTTCAAAGAGGTGGTCGTAACGTACGAAGCAGGCAGCGACGTGAAGAATATCAGGGTAAGGGTATATAAATCCCCTGAAATAAGCATCGGAATTAAATCAATAGACCAGGCAACCCGAATCGTTGAATTTGCGAACGAGACCAAATTCGCCGATTCCTATACCTGGAATTTCGGCAACGGACAATTTTCGGACAAGCAAGATCCCGGACCCATTAATTTTGCAGATACGCAAACAGCCATCATCACAATGAAGGCATCGAACGGTCCCTGTGAAAGTGAATCCCAACCCCTGACCGTCACTTTTGAGGACATTCCTGGAGAAGTTAATGAATGCAGCCCTATAAATGAACTCGGTGAACGATTTAAATTGTTGCATGAGATCAGTACTGATGAATTTAAAAGTAGTATTCAGGACTATGAATTACTGCAATTAATATTCCTGGAAAAATTCAACGATCTCCTTGGGTTGCCACAGGAAGAGCAATGCAAGGTCCTGATGGCAGAATTAAAAGTATCGGTAATTCAAAGGGTCATCAGGGTACTGGGGACATTGGTAAGGACCGAGAAGGAACTGAGAATATTTGCTTTGCTATTATATGAAATTATGCTGAAGCTGGCCCTGTTCTATGCATGCTGTCAGGAGGAAGATGTAGATGAAGCCAATGTAAAAATGGCCACAACCCTGAAACTGCTGGTAGGGCACCTCAATTCCTGGAAGGATCAGGTGGATTTTACTGACGAAGAAAGGGAAATCCTTAAAAGAATGCTCAAATGGGTTGAGAAGGAACTGGCAAAAACCAGTGAAGAAACACCACAGAAAGAGATCTACATTGACTTCCTGAAACAGTTGCTGGAAGCCCTGGTTAATTTAGTGGGTTAATGTCTGACAATCCTATAAATATCATTCGTGAAGCTGATCTCGAATTGGAGTTCAGCGAACTTGGTCAAAAGTATCTGGGAGGAAATTTCTTCGTTGATTGGGCCAGGGAGCACGTACTGGAGGCCATTGATTATCATGCCAATGAACTCACTGATGAGCACAGCATTGTACAGATTCCTGAACTGACCATCCAGGTAAATTTCAATTCTGGAAATAACTTTTTTAAGGATAGTGAAGGATGGAGTGCGGTTTTAAACGAGCGGATTCTCACGGCTTTAAAAAAAGCCTTGGCCGATAATAAGGTTTCCGGCACCTCGGTGCAGTTATACAGGGCCAATATTGTACTGAGCTATATAAGGACCGGTTTTCTGAGACAACATGTTACGGATCAAAAATGGGAGGAACTGATCACCGCTTTTTTTGAGGAAATTCTCGTAAATAACCGGTTACAGGCACAATGGTTCGGCATTATTCAGGGCAGGGAGGAGTTTATTCGATTTTTTGAGCTGCTGAATGAGAGAAAACTGCTTGCGTGGCTGGAGCGATGGACAGGAGTGTTGAATCTTCCCCTGCTTTTAAACGGTACCCTGGCTCTATTCGAATTAAATCCCGGGTACTTCAGGCCCACCAGTCTTTCTGATTTTTATTTTAAAGTAATTACGCAGCTTCCGGTCATGGAAATGTCCCTGGTACCTACATTGCAGAGGATTATTGAACAAAACAAGGGCCCCGAAAAAGCGGTGCATAGCGAATTGGTCTTACCGGGGGAGATCAGACAGGAAATCCCGGATGTTTTTGAAATTGCCGCCTCTAAGGATATTCCTAACAGAAAAATGGAGGAAATATCCGCCGATAAGGATGGATTTCCGGATATTGAAGAAAAAGGGGCTTATGTGAATCAGGCCGGGTTGGTACTTCTGGCTCCTTTTCTGCCTGCTTTTGTAAAAGACCTGGGATATGCAGATAATAAAGGGAACCTGGTAAAGCCCCGGGAATTACCTATGCTCTTCCATTATATTGCCACAGGCAGGGACAAGGCTTTTGAATGGAGCCTTAGCCTGCCAAAATTGTTGGCAGGATTGGAGCTCAGGCAACACTGCGACACAACCATAAAAACAACTGCCAAATTGGATAAGAAGATAAATAATCTGCTACAATCCGTCATAGAACACTGGGCTGTCTTAAAGAAGACCAGCCCCGATGGCCTGCGAAACACATTTTTAATGCGCAATGGGGAATTGAAATTCAGGAATGGATTTTACTTCTTATATATTGAGGAAGAAACAGTGGACATATTATTGTCCTATATCTCGTGGAATTATATGACCATTAAGCTGGATTGGATGCGGGACATCCTGTTTGTAAAATGGAATAACCAGTCATAGTTCCTTAACAGGGAGTATGACGATTACATAAAAATTGTTTTCGACAGCTGATAAAACGGTGAAACCTTCTGTGCGCTTGCAGCGTAAAACAGAACAGACTTTTTTTGGACCTCAGAAAGAGCAAGGGGTTGCTGCGCCGGAATCCACCTTTTTT
>Ga0102947_1000157_pt1 | contig 24078 bp, 22 predicted proteins | sample SalPon2A_A_D2_MG_FD_78210 | JGI IMG/M metagenome (GOLD analysis project Ga0102947, IMG submission 78210) | Soil microbial communities from South San Francisco under conditions of wetland restoration - Salt Pond MetaG R2A_A_D2_MG | ecosystem: Environmental > Terrestrial > Soil > Wetlands | place... | reverse complement strand
GTTAAATCACTCCACCCAAATAATACCTTAATGAGGTTAAGATTATTGTAAAAAATCTTCAGAGAATAATGAAAATTACTATCTTATTGCCAACATTCTATCTATTGCCAATCTAGCTTTATCTGCAATTTCTTTAGGAACTGTGACTTCGTGTTTGTCTTGTACAATAGAGTCATAGACTTTTTCAATTGTATTCATTTTCATGTGTTGACATTCAGCTTTATCTGAAGCGGGAACAAATGTTTTCTCAGGATTTTCTTTTCTCATCCTATATAGAATTCCAGTTTCAGTTGCCACAACAAAGTTTTTTGATTTAGAGTCTTTTACCTTGTTTAACATCCCCTCAGTTGAAAGTATAGAGACATTTCTATTCTTGAAACTTCCCGATGCGAGATCATAAAGCATCGGAGTGGTGCAACTGCATTCGGGGTGAATTACAAATTCCGAGTCTTTTAGAGAATCTAATTTTTTAGTTACATCATCAGGAGTTATTCCTGCATGTACATGGCACTCTCCTGCCCAAATGTGCATATTTTTTCTTCCTGTCACCTTTGCAACATATGAACCCAAGAACATGTCAGGTAAAAACAAAATTTCCTTATCCTTTGGAATAGCATTTACAACATTTACAGCATTAGATGAAGTGCAACAATAATCTAATTCAGATTTTATTTCAGCAGTGGTGTTGACATAACCTACAGAAATTGCATTTGGATGTTGTTTTTTCCAATTTTTTAATTCATCTATTGTGATAGAGTCAGATAACGAACAGCCAGCTTCTAAATCTGGAATCAAGACCTTTTTTTGTGGGCTGATAATTTTTGCAGTCTCGGCCATAAAATGAACTCCGCAAAATAGAATTGTTTTTTGGTCTACTTTGGCGGCTTGTCTTGAGAGTCCAAGAGAGTCACCTGTAAAATCAGCAATATCTTGAATATCTGGAATCTGATAATTGTGAGCCAAAAGTACTACGTCTTTTTCTTTTTTTAGACGAATGATGTCTTCTTTTAGCTTTGATGTGTCTTGGACGAGCATGAGCCAATAAAAAATGAGATTGTTCTGAATTTAAAGACTGGGAAGATGCCCATAATTCTTTGAAAGTCTGGTAATGTTGGCAATTTTTGCCATATTATGTTCCAATCTGGATTTCATCTGAACAGTATTTTCTCAAAGTCTCAATGGCAGACAAGATTGCTAATCTGCTTGTTTTTGGATTGTTTGGATCTGGAAAGTTTTCGATTGAAAATATCATCTTCCCAAAACGACCAGAGGCCTCAATATGATGAGTGTTTTTATCAGTATTTGGGTCTGCAACAATTTTGACTCTAGTTTTATTGCTTCCAAGTCCAGTTAAAGAAAGCAAAGCTGCAACGTTGATGTTTGCAGGGAACAAAGACACAGCTTGGTGTGCAGTCCCCTCAAAAATTATGGTTTTAGAAGTAATAGAGTCCACATCAATTTCTGAGGTTTCAAAAAATTTAGCACCTCTAAGAGATTTTGGGTGTTTTGTAGTTGTAATTGAAAGGGATTCTAATTCATCTTTCACAGATTTTATGCCATCTAATCCTGCGATGGCACCAGAGGGGAGATAAATTGTTTTTTTAAAATCTTTACAAGCATCAGACAAAATATCATATATAGACTCATCAAGTAATGCACCAACGCTCATTATCATCAAATCTTTTTTGTTTTGCAACACACTTAGTCCAACGTCTTTTACTGCATCTTGGGATGCGGCTTCAACAATAATGTCAAGTGGGTTTGAAGACAATAGATGAGGGTTTTCAACTATAACAGGTTTGCTGTTTAGTTTCTCAACAAGGAAATTTGATGCATCTTTTGATTCATCATAGACATGGGTAAGAGAAGCATTAATTTTTCCCGAGTCAATTGCAAGGGCTATCTGAGTTCCAATTGAGCCACATCCAAGTAAACCTATTCTTTTCATTGAAATAATTTGAAGAGTATTGCCTAATTAATGCTAGTCCAGTTTGCTCCAAACGGAGATTTTCTGGCAACAAAAACGATACCCATTATTGCCACACCCATAACCAATATTGTAAAGGTTCCAAATTCAGGAATTACTTGTGTGCCCATAATTTCCACATATTTTGCTCCAGGTGGAAGGATCATCCCTAAGGCATAGTTTTCAGGAAATAAAGTAAGATCATAGTTAGTTTCCACACCGTCAATGAAGAGTTGGTATTTTGCCCCTTCTGCACTAATCACTTCAAGAGGTAAGAGAACCCAGAAAACCTTATCATTATTAACAGGGTTTAAGGTAAGTTCTAATGATTTTCGTTCAACGTTTAGATTCATTGAAGAAAGAGTTGGTTCGTCTGTCTCTAGTGCCTCTCCACCGATTTCTATACTCCCATAACCACCATAGTAGATATCAAAGGTATTATCATCAACCTCAATAGTATAAGATTTCCCTGTTGTCTTGATTGTATCAAGATACTGAGCAAATGCCATCCTATCTTCGAAAATATGTTCTGCATGAACACTTGAAAAAGGAATCAGAAGTAAGAAAAGAGGGACAAAAACCATTATTTTTTTCATGTTTCTCTTATGATGTTTTAATTTATCAAATATAACCAATACACAAATTTTCATGACTGATTCTCTTGTCTGATTTTTACATTACAGATAGAAATCATCCTCAATCTATTTATGATAAAAAAGCAAATTCAATACAATGAATTTCAAAAGTAAAATTATTTTTGGATTAGCATTTTTGATCATATTCTCATTAACTGTACCTGCAAATGCAGAGGTGGAATCGCCCAAAAAACAAATGGAGAAAGGAATTGCAGCAGAAGATGTCGTGTGTAAGGCAGGGCTTAATCTAGTAATCAGAAACAATGGAGATGCACTATGTCTAAAGCCAACAACGGCAGAGAAATTTCAAGAGAGAGATCTAGGAGTCATTCCAATCAAAATATCTGAACACGTAGAAGAACATTCTCCAACTATTCCAATAAGAGACACCACAGTTCAATTCAAAGATGCACAAACGCAGATTCAGAACATTCCAGCTTCACAAGGTTCTATTGTTAATTTTTACATCACAGATGATGACTTGAACATAGCACATAGCGGAGTCGAAATAATTGAGACACAAGGATTACTCGTATTCACTGTAAACGGAATACCAGTTCCAGGTCCTGAAAGAATGATTGAGACCGGTCCAGACACGGGAGTGTTTATTGCCAAGCTTCAGATCCCTGAAACAATTAATGGAAGGCCAGTAAATCAAGATGACATTATCGAAGTAAGATACCTTGATCAATCCGATGTATCAGGTGAATCTAGAGTTTTAGTAAAATCAATTGCTTTGAGAAATACCTATGCACAGATACAATCAACTGCAGATAAAACAAGAATAGGTCACGAATTTGTTTTGAGTCTTTATGAACCTGATGCAAATCTAGATTCAAAGGATGTAGATAGAATTCCATTGAATAGATTAGAGTATAGAGGAGAAGGTGGAATTAGGGTCACTTTGAACAACCCAGCATTTGATGCAAACTCCAGTTATCTTTTGGAGACTGGAGAAAACACTGGAATTTTTGAAGTTACAATAAAAATTCCTCGCATGTTAGATGGAGATGTGGTTCACATTGGTGATTGGTATGAAATTCGATATATTGACATGACTACACCTTCAGGAACCAATGAAAAAATTATTCTAAAAAGCAGAATTGGTTGATTTTTCAGAGACTTAGAAATACAGGATTAATTCCTCAAAGTTTGTGTATGAGAATCTAATTTTGGGCATTGGTCTTGTGATTATGGGCATCATGGTTGTTTTTGTTGGGAATTACTTTAGCAAGAAAATAGGAATTTTGCATGTGGTGATTTACTTTATGGCATCATTTGTAATTTTAACAGGAATCCTTTTGTTGTTTGCATGGGACAAGCCATCAATATTTTTCTAACCCATTTCATTAAAAATTTGTTAGGACTTGAGGCATGATCTTTTATTTGAGGCTCCATGAATTTTGATTCCATTTTTGATTCAAATGAACATAATTCATATTTGAAAACATCTTGACGGAAAACGAATTTAGTTTTTGATACAGTATTTGTAATAGTTACTGTAAGAACCACGGCAATAATTGTCACTAGAATAGTATAGATTATCATGGTCCCAATAGTAGCAGTAGTTCCAAAAAATTCTGTGAAAAGGGTTTTGATTAAATCATTCCAGGCAAGGACTGCCACCATACCAAAGGCAGGTGAAATCAGGGCCACCATTTTTTCTATTATTTCTATTTTAACACTCTGAAGAGACTTTTTTACTCAACAGGATTTTTGAAGAGGTACTCTGATTTAAAAAGAATGTAAAATTTTTCAGATAAATTCAGAGTTGGAAATGACCAAGAAATATGAATTAAAAAAAGAATACTTCCATTGTCAATAATCTGTATAACCTAAAGATTTTATTCAAACCAACTAACTATTCTTGTGCTCAATACAGTCTACAAAGATGCTATCATGAATAGAGACAAGATGTTGTCGATACTGAAGGGTCCAAAATTTGAACAAATTCTCAAAGTTGCCAAAGAAAATTGGGTAGAATTTGAGCCTAAAAAACATGAATCTGTCACAGCAGGGATTGATTCTAGTTTTAACAACACCAAATTTCAAGGGATTGAGCTTTGGGCAACTACTGCAGTGTCAATTAAAACCGATGGAGAAGTCCTAGTAGACCTTCACGATTCAGGTTTAGGATCCGATTTAGATTTGTCAAGAATTGCAAGTAAAATGGAGATCGAAGCATGTGAAAAAACAGTGGATGAAGTAGACTTGGTATTAATGGATGGATCTCTTCACTCTCAATTTATGACAAGACAATCATCTTTAGATGCTTTGGTTGTGAAAATTATGAAAAAGAAAAACAATGTAATTTTTATCGCGAAGACATCAAATACAAAAAAACAATTCGAAAAGTTTGGTTCACTTGCGGGAGATATTTTTTATTATAATCATGTGACAAAGGGACCTGGGTTCTCAAAATTATTTGTTGAAAAAAAATATGGACACGAAAAAACCATTTCATCTACATTTGTAAGATTAAGTGAATCCACACCCATAATCAAATTGGAATTTTTAGGAAACGATCATGAGGAGAACGAAATTAAATCTGTTTTAAACAAATTGTACAAAAACAGTGTAGGAGGATATCCTTATGCTCTAAAGCTTGCCCACAATAACTGTAAAATATCCGATAAGGAGCTTTCAAAAATGGTAAGTCTTTTGGGTTTGAGTAACGAGATAGGATCAAGAGAGGTTTTAGGATGAGTTTGGGATATGTAATTGGGGAATCAAAGCCAACATTTGTAACTGCACTGACATCGAGGCCACTTTCAGTTGGAGAATACATCATAATAGATACAGAGGAAGGAAAAATTTTGGGATTAGTTGAGAAATCAAAGATATCAAGTGCAGCTTTTGCAGATGTTAGAAATTTTGATGAGGCAGCAGAAAGTACAGAAATTGCAGAAATAAACAAGCGAGATAAGACATTTTCTTCCAACATAGGAATCTTAGGATTTTTAGATAAATTACAGAAGGGGCAATCGATTATTCCTGCAATACCACCTATTCCAGGCACGGAGATAACTCAACCAACCAAAGAAGAGTTGGAGGGCATTTTTAGTTCTCAGGAAAAAGGATGGGCAAAAATTGGGAATCTTTTACGGAATAAAACAATAGAAGCCAAAGTCAACCTAGACAAAATTGTTTCAAGACATTTAGGAATATTAGCGATGACCGGGATGGGGAAAAGCAATCTTGTATCCCTTGTTGCCAAACAAATTGGAAAACTAAGTGGGACAGTAATTATTTTTGATTATCATAATGATTACACCACACTAAACATTCCAAGAATTAATGTTATTGATGCAAAGATTAATCCAAGATTATTAGATTCTGATCAATTATCTGAAGTATTAGAAATTAGAGATGGTGCCAATGTGCAGCAAAGAGTTTTGCGGATGGCATTTACAAAAAATGTGAGAGAATCAAAAGAATTTTGGAAAAAACTAGAAAGTGAATTAGAATTTATTGTAAATGCAGAAGATAAGAAACTAAAAGAGATTAGAACCTCAGCTTACAGAGTGCAAGACATAGTAGAAGAAGCACAAAAAAGATTTGAAGACATATTAGATCCTGATATGGGAGACCCAATTAGTTTCATAAAAGAAGGCAGAACTAACATCCTTAACATTTCAGAGTTATCAGAAAAGCAAGCTAACGTTGCAGTTGCATTTTATCTCCAGCAATTACTAAAAGATAGAAAAGATGCAAGCATAGCCAAACATGGAAGATCAAAAAGAGAAAGAAACTATAGATTTCATTCGCCAATCTTTGTAATCATAGAAGAAGCTCATGTCTTTATTCCAAAAGATCATGATACAAGTGCAAAATATTGGGCGGCAAAAATTGCACGAGAAGGTAGAAAGTTTGGATTAGGGCTAGGGATTGTATCTCAAAGACCTAGAAGCGTAGATCTTAATGTACTAAGCCAAATGGGCTCATTTGCCATAATGAAAATAATTCAAGAAGATGATCAACGTCAAATTGCCTCAGCTACCGAATCAACTAGTCGTGAATTAATCGCTCAATTGACTTCTTTGAACATAGGGGATGCTGTGTTGGTTGGACAATGGACTAATTTGCCATCTTTAGTGCATGTTGATGAGGTAAAAGAGAAAATAATGGGATCGGATCAAAGTGCCGTAAAAGCATGGGAAAGCGCAGAAAAAATGAAAGAAATTGCCGTTGAATCAACCCAAGGATTGGTTCAAAAAGATTTGTTGTTGGACTAAATGTTATTTTCACATATTTCTGATACTCATTTGGGATTAGTACAATATGGTTCAGAAGAAAGAGAACAAGACATCTATCAATCATTTAATGAATCCATTGATACTTCTATCAAGGACCATGTAAATTTTGTATTATTTGCAGGAGATATTTTTCATGTTCCAAATCCCAATGGAACTGCAATTGTTCAAATGGCAAATGCGTTAAAAAGATTGAAACAAAACAATATTGATTCATTTTTTATTTTAGGAGAGCATGACATTAGTAGAATTCGTACAACACCAATCCCATATGTTTACCATAATTTAGAATTTTCAAGATATATCGGACAAGGAAAATCCTTTGAATACAAAGGTATTCTTTTAGCAGGTTTGGATAAAATCAGAAAAACTGAGATTTCCAAATACGAAGAAAAATTTTTAGAATTACAAAAGATTGCAAGTAACCATACAGGTCACAAAATTTTAGTTATGCATCAGGGAGTTACAGAATTTAACAAATTTGCAGGAGAGTTACAGTCAACAGATTTACCGAAAAATTTTTCCTATTATGCAATGGGGCATTTACATGACAAAGACATAAAGAACTTTAGTCATTTGGAAGGTCCTGTAGCATATCCAGGGTCCATTGAACTGACAACAAGTGAAGGAATTAAAGAAGCAACCAAAGGATTTTTTGAGGTAGATATTTCTGGAAAGGAAGTAAAACCCAATTGGATCAAATTAGACACTAGACCCCAATTTTCTTTAAAAACAGAATATGATGAAATCGAAAAAACAATTAAAGAAATTTCTCAAAAAATTTCCTCAATAGAAAGAAAACCCATAGTGGAGTTAAAAATTCAAGGAGAGAGCATCGAAACCGATAAAATTCAGGCACAGATTTCCACATTACAGTCACAAACGCTTAGATGTTTTTGGAGAATAATGACAAAGGAAGTACCAGATTCATCTGTATTTCTGGATAGACCCCACGCGATAGATGACGAAATGCTCAAGTTGTCAGTCAAGGCTTTAGGTTCTGAGAAGATGGCTAATTTTGCAATCAAAGAGATTCTTCCCCCCCTAACATCAAACCAAATCAAAGAATCAGCAGACATAATTTTACAAAATTTTGAAATTTTTAAAAAGGAGAAAAGGAAATGATAACTTCAGTAGAGCTTGGAGATTTTTTATCACATTCTGAAACAAAATTAGAGTTTGATAACGGAGTAACAGTTTTTGTAGGTCAGAATGGAGCTGGAAAATCTAGCATAATTGATGCAATTACATTTGCATTATTTGGAAAACACACAAGAAAATCAAGTAAAGGATTGATAAAAAGAGGATCAACTCAAGGGTTTTCAAAGATAGAATTTGTAATAAATGGAACACCGTATCAAGCAGTTAGAAAAATAGATAGTAAAGGAGCATTAGCTGCAAAATTTTCCAAACAAATTGAAGGAGAAACAATTGAAATTGCAGCAGGAGAAAGAAAACAGTTTGGAGAATCAATGACTAATGAAATTGAAAAAGTTATTGGTTTGGATTTTGAAAAATTAAAGATTGCATCTATTGTTCAACAAGGGGAATTAAATTCAATAATTAAGGCTAAACCTAAAGAATTCAAAGAATTGCTTAATGCAGTGATAGGAATAGACAAGCTTGATGTTGCTTCAACCTCTTTAAAGGAATCAAGTAAAATTTTTCGAGAAAAAATAAAAGAAAAAGTAGGATATGATGATACACATATGAATATTCTAAAAGCAGATCTAGAAAAAAATCAACAAGAGCTTCAAGATTCAAAACCACAAAAAAAAGAGTTAGAGGAGAAACATCTAACACTTCAAGAAGAAATTTCAAATTTAAGAATAAAAATTGAGGAAGATACACCAAAAATTGAAAAAATTAAGCAATTAGAAACACGAAAAAGCGAATTACAGAACTATGCAAGGAATGCAATTAAGGAAATACAGCACGAAATAAGAGAAAAAGAGCGAAAAATAGGAGATTGTGAAGGGTGTCTACAGTATGCAGGGTTAAAAGAAGACCTAGAAACAAAGAAAGACAGAGTCAATCAAGCCATTACTGACACTCAGAAAAAGATTCAAGAGTTATCCAACAAAGTAGCATCCCTTAAAGAAAAAAAAATACTTGCTGCAAAGCTCCAGTTAAGAGACAACAAATGTCCTGTTTGTGATTCAATAGTAGAAAAGCTAAACCCATTATTTCAAGAAGAGCACCTAGAAAAAGAGTTGGTTTTGATTCAGGATAAAATAAAATCTGCAGAGAGTGAGCAAGAGATGTATAATGACAAAAAAAGAAATTTTTCAGAGAAACTTCAAAAGGCAATTGATGCCGAAGCAACTCTAAAAGCACATTCAATTAGTTCTAAAGAACAATTAGAGAAAATAAAAGACGAAATTAAAGAGAAAAAAATATCAGTACAGAAAATTCCCTCATCTACAAATCAAAATCTTATTGAAATTGCACAGATTGATTCTAATTCAAAATTCATTTTTGAATCTATCTCCAAATTGGAAAAAGAAACTCAGGGATTCGATGAAGAGCAATTTTTGAAATTAAAAAGCACCATTAATGAAAAACAATTTAATCTCTCAAATATTGATCAAAAATTAGGCGCAATAATTGAAAAGATATCTAAAAGTGAAAAAGAGATAAAGATAATTCAAAAAGCAGTTGAAGAATTATCCATAGTAAAAGAATACATGGTTCAATTAGATTCAATTCAAACAAATGTTTTCAGCAGAGATGGATCTGTTGCAACAAGTCTCAGATCATGGGCATTAAATGCAATTTCAGCAAAGGCATCAGAATATCTTACCTTGCTAAATACAAAAATTCAAAGAATACAGCTTTCAGAAAAGGCAAGAGACATAACAATTACCTGCTATTCCAAAAAAGAAGTCTTGGATTTAGAGTCATTAAGTGGAGGAGAGCAAGTAAGTGTGGCATTAGCCTTAAGGCTAGGAATGGCAAATCTTTTAGGCGCATCCAATCTAAATTTGATGATTTTAGACGAACCCACTACACACCTTGATGCTGAAAGAAAAAAATCTCTTGTAGAGGTTTTGTCTCAATTATCAAATATTTCCAATTCAGAAATGCCAATGCAGTTTATCATAATAACACATGATGCAGAAATTTTTGAAGATTCAACTGTGGAAAAAATTTACAGATTTGAATCTAACGAAAATGGAAGTATTGTTAAGGTTCTTTAAATTATCCAACCATGACTTTGCCAGTCATCCAAGGATGAACCATGCAATAGTAAGGATATTCTCCTGATTCTGTAAATGTAAACTCAAAAGTTCCGCCTGACAAAACCATTCCCGAATCAAAAACACCATCAGGACTTCCAGGCATTCCGCTGGTAACTGTATGAGTTGCAGAATCATTATTATTCCAAGTTACAGGTTCTCCAGAACTAATCTCTATTTGATAAGGCAAGTAACATTCTAAAGTTTCTTCACATCCCGGGATTGCAGAACCTACTGCCATTGCAACTTCAACAGGACCAGATGGTTTTTCCTCCATCACAGGTTCTTCAGATACTGGTTCTGGAGAAGGCTCTTCAGGAATTGCAACAATTTCTTCAAATTCATTTACTATAATTTCTCCTGTCATCCAAGGATGCACCATACAAAAGTAAGGATAAACTCCTGCATCATCAAATGTGAACTCAAAGATAGTACCTGACAAAAACAAGCCGCTGTCAAAAACTCCCGATGGCCCATCAGCACTAGTTCCAGCAGTTACAGTGTGCGCTGCAGTATCAACATTATTCCAAACAACAGTATCTCTAACTTGTATCTCTAAAGAATAGGGGTTGTAACATTCGAGAGTTTCTTCACATCCTGGAACTCCAGAGCCTTCAACTACTTCAACTGTAAAAGTTTCAGGTGCTCTTGGCATTGCAGACGAAATTGGTTTTTTAGGTGCCGCATTCTCAATAGCACTTACAGAATAACTTACAGTAAATGGAGTAGGATTCTTTGTGTGAACAGCCAATGCGTTACCTGAGAATTCCCATGAACCCATTGCATTTTCAGGATCTACAAATGTCAACTCAAAAATAGTTTCACCGTCTGGAGTCCACGTTTTTTCTGGTTGCTCATCAACACCTATTGGTCCTCTTAGGGATACTAGTTGAATTGGTTCAGAGGCAGAATAGGAAAGAATTCCTGAATAAACATTACTTGATGGTACTAGGATCATTGCAAGCTGATGTGATTCATGGCCTACACCTGGGTCCTGCACAGATTCCACTGTTCCTGTCATCACAGTTTCAGAGATTGGTTTTTCTTCGTAATTTACTTTATAGTCAACGATGAAAGGAGTTGGATTCTTTGTATGCACGGCTATTGCATTACCGGCAAATTGCCATTCATCTTTAGCATTCTTGGGATCAACAAAAGTCAATGCAAACTTTGTTTCACCATCTGGAGTCCATATAGCTTGACCCTTATCGTCTCCGTCTGATAATGGTCCGTGAAGTGCAACAAGCTGAATGTTTTCTGATGCATCATACATGAGTTTACCAGAGTATACTTTGTCACTTGGTGGCAAAATAATTGCTAGTTGATGTTGTTCATGTCCAATTCCTGGGTCTGTAACGGATTCCATTCGATCCCACCCATCCATCATTGGTTTGGACAACGGTTCAGGCTTTGGTGTGGGTTCGGGTTCTGGTGTTACAATCATTTCACCAGTTGGTCCTGATTCCTCTAATTCAATACCAACGCATTTTCCTTTGTAAGAAAGATCGACACCTTCCACATGCATTTTACATAAATTATCATAAGTAATTCCATCAACACCACATACAGGATTATCTTCGTTTGAACAAACGTTTTCTTTTTCAATTCCAGGTTTAGGTGGTGCGTTTTCCAGATAACCAGGATCAGCTGCAATCATTCCCAGTATTCCTGCAATGAGCAATCCAACTACAACAATTATACCATAAGTAAGATTCATTTTATCCACCTGTTAATTTTGCAAATTTTTCATTCTTGCTTAATTTTTCCATAAATTGAATATTAGATAATGCAACAACTGCTGATTCAACAACTGGCTTGTCAGGATCATGTAGAGCCTTTTCAAGTGCATCTTTTGCATCTTTAGAACCAATAACTCCAAGTGCAATTGCCGCTTCATGTCTTACAAACATACTTGGATCGTTTAGAGTTGCATCAACTAAAGGAGGGATTCCACTTGACAAGCACATTTGTCCCAAGGAAAACGCTGCCTCATGTCTTACTAATTCATTATCATCATGTTTTAGGACCTTAGCGATATGAGGAATTTTGTCTTCGCCCCCAAAATCAACCAGAATACAAGTTGCCCTAGTTCTCACCACATAGTCTGGATGACCTAAAAGATTCACAAAATAAGGAACATCCTTTTGTTCATATTTTGCCTCCATTTCTGCGAAAAGTTGAAGTCTATCATTAGTAACTACTTGCATTTAGCCTTGGAGGATTTTGAGTCCTATATTAGGTTAATCTAGAATTTCAGACTATTTTGAAATGGAATAGAGATCGAATTTTCATTTACAATCAAGAAGCAGTTATTGGGGAAAAAGTAAACGATGAATCTGCAGGAAAACAGAAACGAATTCCAGGGGCAACTAAACCTCACAGAGTTTTCCTCCATCTGCCTAATTTATGGGAAATGGCAGTTCATCGTCAATAATATAATGTGAACATAATACTTAAGATTGATCCTATACATTGAAAATCCCAATGCCAACTATTGAAAATAAGCATATTTCTTAAATTCGATGAAGTTGTATTTTATACGAGGTCAAGGCCTAAATTAAATTGGAATAGTGTATGTGCATTAACGTCCTTTTGTGCAGACAAGGCTTTGAATCTCAATAAATTCAAGCGAATGTTGTATTATGGTTACATGTAGAAAATGTGGAAAAGAAATTGAAGTGGAAGAAGAGAATCGTAAAAATCGATTAGATAACCGAAGGGGGAAAATCATAAGTGATAAAATATGTTCGGAGTGTAATTAATTTTAACATCAAAAGCAAACTATAGGTTTTGTATTTAATGAAATTTTAGATATGTATTTAATGGAAAAAATGTGATTAATCCTGATGAGTGCCGTAATAGGACAAAAAGCACCAAATTTAGGAGTATCAGAGTGGGTTCAAGGAGCACCTACCAATTTCGATCAAGAAAAAGACAAAATTGTACTAGTAGAAGTTTTTCAAGTTAATTGCCCAGGTTGTTTTATGCATGCCATTCCAGAAGCCATCAAAATTTACAATAAATACAAAGATGATGGAGTAAGGGTTTTAGGGATTGCAACTGCTTTTGAGGATTTTGATAAAAATACACTAGATAATCTAAAGATGCTTGTAGAAACAGGAGAGGTTATCGGAGAAACCAAGAATGCACTTTCAATGTATGGACAATTGAAAGACGGCAACAAGTTGCCATTTAAGATCCCATTTCCATTGGGAATGGATAACCTAACTAAAATTAACGGCGAGGTAAGCCAAGAGCAAATTATGAAATTTATTTACGCACAGCTTCCAGAATTTGATTCCCAACCAGAAGACTACAAGTCACAAATAATTCAAAGAGTAAAAGATCATTTAATGTCTAAAGAGTATTCAGCTGAAACTTTTGAAAAATATCAATTACAAGGAACACCTTCTACTATCCTAGTTGACAGAAAAGGAATCTTAAGAGAGGTATCTTTCGGACAAGCAGGATATATAGATTCAATGATTCAAAAATTAATCGCAGAAGGATAATCACAACGCAATTAATCAATTTTTTTCACCTTTTTGCCTTTTGCCTAATTTTTAAAAAATATCCATATGAACACTGAAAACATACAATTAGAAAAAAGACTCATCGAGCAAGAAATCAAAGTTCTAAAACAACAACTATATCAATTTGAGGAATAAGTATTCCTCAATTTTTCTATTCTGAAATTTTCATAATAAAATTACATTAATTTGAATTATTTCCAGAGTTGTCACCAAAATCACCCAGTTTGATTCAAGATGGGGTTTTTTGAGGTTTAGCTTTTGTTTTTTTGGAAATTGATTTAGATTTCTTGGAGCTTGGTTTTCTTGATTTATTCTCAAGAAGACCAATTGCCTTTTTATTTGAAAAAAGCCATGCCTTGAACATTTTTTCAAAAACATCATTTAGCTGACTTTCTGAATCACCCACTTGAATTTTGTAGCCTTCCCAAGCTTTGATGATAGATTTGTTATTTTTCTTCAAAAATGTTAACGCTTCTTTTTTTCCCAACTTAGAATTTGGCTTACATTTGGCATTTTATGTGTTAAGTTATCAAAAATTCCCTATACGAAGAGGACAACGACAATTGACAATGCCACAACAATACAAAAACCTCCAATTATTGCAATTTTATCATTTTCCAATAAAAATAAAAATTAATTTTCAAAATAAAAACAATTCAGATTTTGTTAAAAATCCAAGAATTGTTGTTTTTAAAAAAAATTAGATACTAAACAATAAAGACATAATTGAATAATAAACAATCACACTAACTGCTATTGCAATTACACCGATAGTAGACTTTTTCAAACCTTACTCAACCGCATTGCAATTAAGGCAGGGGTAGCAAAATACATTCCTAAATTCAACAAAATTATACCTGTTCCATATCCAATCACTTCAATATCTGAATTTACATCTACATAATTCAAAATAGATAGGCTAGAGATTAAAGGAGTGATTGATAGTTTAACCAGCTCTTTGAAGATTTGATTATCACGTTCATAATCTGCTATTGTTGGACTAAAAGAATAGTAAAAAAGATTAAAAGAATTCATTAATGCAGAACCTGATTCCGTTTGAAGGAGTTTGCTGTCTCTAATCTCTCTTAATTGTTGTACCTGTGGTGCAAGTTCAGAACCATATGTTGCAGTTGCAATCAGACAACCACCACCCGGAGATTGTCCTTGTGAGTCAGATTCAATTTCCACATCAGTATGTTCCATTTCATCCAAATTTTCCAGATAGTTTGTTGCAAAAACATCTACTTTGTTATTTCCTGAGCCAGTAAAGTTCAGTGTGATAAAAGCTATTTTATCATTGGATTTGACTACAGGGAAATATTCTCGTCCATTAAGATTAAAAGTAAAATTTCCACTAAGTAAATCTCTAGGAATAATTAACTCTCCCAAATTATTTTCAAGACTACTAACTATGTGAAGCGTTAGTTTTTTCTTGTCTTTATCAAAATCAATTTCAGATACATCAAAGTTCGATGTAGTTGTAATTTCAAAGACATGCCCCCCAGTCTCAATGTCAAATCTGTTTACTAATCCTGTTGCATCGGAAATAGCTCCAAACGCAGGGGTAAAAACTAGAACAAGTAGTGATAATAGTAAAAAATGTAATTTCAATTTTATGCTGCTGGTGTACCGACTCTATTTCTAAGTTCTTTATCTTGAGCAATTCTTGGATGTTGTGGATCTGCTAAGATTATTTCAAACCAATAGTGCATTCCGTCTTTGTAGACAAAATAAGAACCCAAAAGTTTCATGTTTGGATATTTTTCAAGGACTCTTCGCTCTGAAACTGTTTTCATGTTGTCATCGGCCTTTATTCTAGTTACACCAAGATGTTTTGGCCTTCTGCCACCAGTGGGTCTTTGTTTTCTCATACCACCAGTTCCTACTCTAGCTCTAACTACAACAATTCCTTGTTTTGCTTTGTAACCTAGTCTTCGTGCTCTTTGAATCCGACTGGGTTTATCAATTCGGGTAATAGCATTTTGTTTACGCCATCCTACTACTCGATCTCGAATATCTGGAGAATTTTCATTCCAAAGTCTAATCCAAACCTTATCTTGTACACTAGGCATATCGGCTTTAGAAAAAACCCCTTTAATAACTGTAAAACAGTATAAAGAAATTCTAAACTCTTTAAAATGCTCTAAGAGCGGGTTTTCACCGCACTCAAAGAGTTGCATCCGCAGAAAACTCGATGCTTAGATTTGAACTCAGATATTAAAAAAGATTCCTAAGAAATTATTGCGGTTTTTATTACTCAATTAAATTATTAGTCAATGTGAAAATAGGTTTCATAATTATTGGAATTGTTGTTTTAGGTCTCCTTCCTAATGCCTTTGCTGCGCCCTCAGCACAAATTGTCATGGAAAAGACAACCTTCAGTTACGGTGAAAAATTATCCTATATTATCGAGGTAAGCGAAATAACAGGAGATTTGGCAATAATCCACATTCGAGATGAGACAGGCAAGGGCAGTAGTGCAATCCCAATAGAAATTTCAAAATTAAAGACTGAAGTTCCTTCGCCCTATCCATTTGAAAAACAGGTTTTCCCAGAAGGCAAGTATTTTATCGACTTGCAGTATTCTGGAGCAGAATATACTACTGAATTTAATTTGATTGACTCAGGCAATATTGTGATTCCCTTTCAAACAAAACAGATTGCGTACAATTGGATAAACAATCAAGTATCTAGCGGAATACTCATTGATTCAATTCAAAAAACCGTTGAAAAAGATGCAATAAACATCCCATATGAAATTGATAGAGACAATATTGGTAAAATTTTCATTCCAGAATGGATGAAAATAACAACTGTTTGGTGGCTTGAGGAAAAAATTTCTGATGAAACATATTCAAATGCATTTCAAAACTTGATTGACAGACAGATAATAACAGTTTAGAATCATGAACAAGCACTCTATAATTACTACAATGGCAATTATTGTAATTATTATTCCCGTGTTGTATGGAGTATGGGGAATTTTATCAGTGGAACAAATCCAACTAAGAACTCCTAATGAAGACTTTAGTTATTTTGAGATGGCCCATGATGAAAAAATCCAAATGTGTAATCCAATGCCATTTTTTGTTAGTTTTAATGGGATGAAAATCGAGACTTTCTACACAGAAGATATCAAAGGAATTTTTGAAATGGGTTCTACAACCCTTGAACCCAACACTTCAAAATTATCTGAATTGAATTTTTCATCAGAAAGTTTCTCCGAATCCCAATATCTTTTCATGCATATGGATGCTCAGTTTGCGGGCGAAGTTCCAATAAGATTAGATCCTAACAAAATGATCATAACAACAACATTTGAAACTAGAATAATAGGTGTAATTCCATATCAAACTACTATTACTCAATCAGCTTTTGATTTTACAAATATGATGAATGAAAAATCTTTGTGTGATTAGACTAGTCAGAAGATTTACCTGCTTTGCCCATTAGAGCCAAAATTATTGCAATAGCACCTGAAACTACAAATGCAGCAATTACTCCATAGACCAATTGTTTACCTAATGCCGAGGGCGAGGAAGTAGTTTTAGGAGTTGATTCAATAACACAAACACCATCTTTTAGAATCGTTCCCGGACCACATTTTTTGTCTAGTATGCATACACCTTCTTTTAAGACGGTACCTGGGCCACATTCAGTTCGTGGTTTTTCTTCGACTTCGTCATTTTTTGGAGGCAAAGTTTCATTGGGTGTTGGTTCTGGTGTTGGTTCTGGTGTTGGTTCTGGTGTTGGTTCTGGTGTTGGTTCTGGTGTTGGTTCTGGTGTTGGTTCTGGTGTTGGTTCTGGTGTTGGGCTTCCAAATACAGAGCCAATAATTTCTACTTCTTCAGTTCCAGAAGGCAATGTCATACTAAGAGTTCGAGTCATAGCCGTTGTTTCAATTTCAGAATAATTTGGTTCATCACCATCTGCTAAAATAATAAAAGAATCATCATTTCCCAAATAGACGGAGTCAAAGAAACTTCGCTCAAATGTAACTTCAAGGGTTCCAGGAGAACTGTTAACATTAACGGTAAAAATCAAAGATATAAAATCCAAATCAGGTTCAATTCCAGTAACGGTTACACCATTTCCAACATACTCCACATCATATGTATTTCCTTCAACATTGACTGTTGCAAAATCTGCATAAACAAAAGCAGATGAAATTATTGCAACAGAAATTAAACTAAATGAAATTAAAAGAACATATCTAAGACTAGGAAGTTTCTTACCAATGTTATATTTCTGTTCATAACTGCCCGGACTACTCAACAAGAATTTTCCTCAAAATTGATGTTAAAAGAAATAAGATGACAATAAATCACGTATAAGTCAAGCTTTTTTGGTTATTTTTTTGAAATTAAAAGAACCAGCAGGCTCAGATTACTCCTCGAAGAATCTGGATAATTTTTTCACCAATCACATTTGCGGCTAAGGATTGGGCCTCTTTGGTTTGAGCCCCGATATGAGGCGTAAGAATCACGTTATCCAATTCTGCCAATTTGTGATTGAGTGCAGGTTCTTTTTCAAAGACATCTAATGCAGCACCTCCCAGGTTTCCATTTTTAAGAGCATCATAAAGAGCATCCTCATCTATAACACCACCCCTTGAGGTATTGATGATTTTAGCAGTTTTTTTCATTGTAGAAATTTTTTGAGTATCAATCAAATGATATGTTGAATCCAATAATGGTACATGCATTGAAACGTAATCGGAACTCTGCAATAAGGTGTTTAAATCAGCCTTCATCAAACCAACTTCTTTTGAAAATTCTTCATCAATTGGAATTACATCATAGCCGATAATATTCATGTTAAGTGCTTTGGCAAGTCGTCCTAGTCTTTTTCCAATGTTACCCATCCCAATAATTCCAAGGTATTTTCCTCGTAGTTCAGTTCCCTTAAGTTCTTTTTTTAGCCATTGTCCATTGCGAATACCTCTGTCACCTCTAGCGGTTTGTCTTGCTAAAGATAACATTAATCCTAAAACCAATTCAGCTACGGCATTCATTGCACCTTCAACTGCATTAATTACTCGAATGTTTTTTGCTTTTGCAGCTTCTTGATCAACATTATCAAGTCCTACTCCAACGCGAGCAATGATTTTACAATTTTCAGCTTTATCAATAATTTCTTTGGTTATTGTTGTCCTACTTCTAACGATTACAATATTGAATGAGGGGATTTGTTCCATGATTTGTTCTGGAGTTATTGTTGGCGCATAAGATACTTTGAGACCATTATCTTCTAGAATTTTATTCAAAATTGGATCAACTTCATCGCAAATTAAAACTGAATCTTCAAATCCCATAATATTTGGAATGATCTGCTGAATATATTTCATTAAAAATAAAAAGAAAAAAAGGTTAAAAGATCAAGAAAGCATCTCAGCTACTACAGGAATTACTTCCCATAGTGGAATCATGCCTTGTTCTTGCATTTCAGAAGCTACTTCGTCGGTGTACAAACCGTGAATGTTGATTGCAGGATGTGCAATACTGTTCATTCCCATTGGTGGTACAGCATCACTTGGGTTACCTAGTGCATAAGCATAGGATGCCACTGGTGCTTCAATTACACCTTTCTCAACTAGAACTGGGTTCAAGCCGAATGGGTCACCAGCTACAAAGATTGAAGCTGCGCCTGTGTAAATTGCTGCATAGTCGTGATTGACTGCTGCATATACTCCTGGTTCGTCAAAGACAATATCTACAATTGCTCCTTGTGATCCTCCAATCAACCAAGTCTCAGTTGCTGCGGATTGAACTCTATTACCTTGTGTAACTCTATCCAAGATTTCTCCTACGATGTGGAAGAATAGTGGCTCGTTACCATGGTTTTCAATAAAGAGTCTTACATGTTGATCATTTTCGACAAACATGAGTTGTGACTGATATTGTTTATTTTCAAGTCCATTCCATGGTTGTGCAACAAAGATGTTCTTGTTGGTATCACCTTTTACAAGTAAGTTATGAGCCATGTTTGGTACATAACCAAATTGCATACCATTGACAACTGTTCCGGTATTATGATGCATGAACATTGCTCCGGCATCATAATTTCCTTCAGGTGTCAAATACAATTGATTGTATTGCATTTGGAACTCTAATGCATCAGCAGAATAGAATTTTCTGTCAAGTTCACCGCTACCACTGGTCTTCTCTACCATTAGTTTATGGTATCCGTCTGCAGGATCAACAATTGCAATTCCGTACATGCCGGAAAGTACGTGTTGGTCCATACCAACTAGTTTAACACCAGAACAATGGTACTTGAAAGTACCCGCAGCTTGTGCGATGTAACAATACTGAGTTGTTTCCCCAGGATTGACTGACTCAAATGCTCCTGCAGTGATTTGGGATGCGTGCATATCATTACCGTGTCCAGTAACTTCCCAATCTGGAATTGATAGTGTCATCTTGACGACGTCACCTTGTGTAACTCTTAATGTTGGTCCTGGGACTTGTCCATTAAAGGTCATGGCATTGTAGGTTTTGCCACCCATAATTGGGAGCTCAACACTGTAGCCTTCCAAATTGAACTCGTGAACTGTACGTCCAGAGTTTTCTAATACACCACAATCAGTCTCTGCAAATGCTTGAGGCATTACAAGTTCTAAACCGCCCATTGCACGGATCTGATCCACGACATTTACATCCATTTTGGATGAGTCGATAGATTGACCTGCGATTTGGGTTTGTGTATATGTGCTTCCGAATAAGGTCAAACTCATTATAGCTACTGCTGTAACTGTAAAGAGCATACTAGTACGCTTATTCATTATGGTGCGTGACTCCGGAATCCTATATAATAATTGTCTTTTTGGCCAATTTGTGAACTTATGAGGATTTGTGAAAAACAATGAATACTGGTAAAATCACATAATTTTTGGTTTGAAATTTAGATTAGACCAAGATTCACTGGGCAAAGTCAAAATTCCTTCAGATGCATACTATGGAGCGTTTACGGGAAGGGCAATTCAGCAATACCATGTCACTGGAAACAAAGCACACGAGAATTTGATTAAGTCGTTTGTCATGATAAAGCGATCAGCAGCCGTTGCAAATATGAAAACAAAGGCAATTGATCAAAAACGTGGAAAAGCTATAGTTTCGGCGTGCGATAAAATTCTATCGGGAAAGCATAGAGATCAGTTTGTTGTCGACATGATAAATTCTGGCGCTGGTACTGCCTTTAATATGAACTCAAATGAGGTAATTGCAAATGTTGCCCTAGAGGTTCTTCACAAGAAAAAAGGGCAGTATGAGCACCTGCATCCAAATGATCATGTAAACATGTCACAATCAAGTAACGATACTTACCCCACTGCAATGCATGTAGCGATTCTAATGAATCTCAAAGAGACAATACCTGCAATTGATAAACTGATCAAGTCATTAACCAAAAAATCAAAGCAATTTTCATCGTTTAAAAAAATCGGTAGAACTCATTTGATGGATGCACTTCCAGTAACTTTGGGTAATGAATTTGCAGCTTATGTAACTGCAATTACTAAAGCAAGAAATCCAATTGTTTCTGCTCAAAAGGAATTACAAAGTGTGGCACTTGGAGGAACCGCAGTTGGAACCGGAGCAAATACTCCCAAAGGTTACAGAAGAATTGCAATATCAGAGCTTGCTAAAATTTCCAATCTTCCTCTAAAACCAGAAAAAGATATGCAGTTTTCTTTACAAAGTAAATTTGCAGTTGCTAATTTATCAGGAGCCCTTCGTAATTTAGCACTTGAGATTAACAAGATTGCAAACGATATACGATTAATGGCATCAGGTCCAATTGCAGGATTGTCAGAGATAGGCATACCTGCAGTTCATGCAGGATCTTCTATAATGCCAGGTAAAGTAAATCCATCACTTGCCGAATGCATGAATATGATTTGCTTTAACATAATTGGAAATGATACTGCCGTTTCAAATGCTGCGCAAGGAGGGCAATTTGAGCTAAATGTCATGCTGCCTGGAATGCTCAAGTGTATGCTAGAATCAACGGACATGCTAAAAAATTTCTTGCCAATATTCTCTGCAAATCTTATTGATGGGTTAACTGCAAATAGAGAAAAACTTCGAGGAGATATTGAAAACAGTCCTGTTATTGTTACTCTTCTTACACCAAAAATTGGATATCTCAAATCTGCAGAATTATTCAAAGAGTCACTTAAGACAGGCAAAACAATTAGAGAACTTGTCGTATCACAAAAACTGATGAGCAACAAAGAAATTGATTCTTTGTTTGGATAAATTATGGCAAAGATCTTTGTTGAGGCATACGGATGTTCTGCTAGTTTTTCAGACTCTGAAATGATTTCAGGACTTGTTGCAAATGGTGGACACACCTTGGTTGAAAGCTCATCAGAATCAGACCTAAATATCATCGTAACTTGCTCAGTAAAAGATGCAACTGCCAACAAAATGATTCATAGAATAAAGTCATTAACCAAAAAACCTCTGGTAGTAGCCGGATGTTTGCCCAAAGCAGAAAAATTAACAGTGGAAAAATTTTCAGAAAATGCTAGTATGCTAGGTCCAAATTCCCTTGGAAAAACATTGCAGGTAATAGATACTACTCTAAAGGGTGGAAAGCAGATTGCTCTGGAGGATTCTGATCTATCCAAAGTTGGACTTCCAAAGGTTCGTTTGAATCCCGTGGTTGGAATAGTAGAAATTGCTAGTGGATGTATGAGCGAGTGTACATTTTGCCAGACAAAATTATCCAAAGGAGATTTGCAAAGTTACCGAATGGGTGATATTGTAAGGCAGGTGGAAACTGAAATCCAGGACGGATGCAAAGAAGTTTGGTTGACCTCAACTGACAACGGATGTTATGGGTTTGATATTGGCACTGACTTGCCATCTCTAATTGATACAGTTACAGACATTCCCTACGACTTTAAGGTCAGAGTAGGAATGATGAATCCAATGTATATGTCAAGAATCAAAGAGAATTTGATTGAATCATTTGAGAATAACAAAGTCTACAAGTTCCTCCATATTCCTGTTCAGAGCGGAAGCAATAAAGTTCTAAATGATATGAAAAGAGGTCATACTGCAGACACGTTCAGAGATATTGTTTCCAAGGCAAGAAGCAAATTCCCAGATTTTACCATTTCAACTGACATCATAGTGGGATTTCCTTCAGAGAAAGAAATGGACTTTGATATGACAGTTGATTTGATAAAAGAAACAAGGCCAGATGTTGTTAACCTCTCAAAGTATAGTGCAAGACCAGGAACGGAGGCTGCAGAGTGGGAACAGAATGATGTGTCAGAGGTAAAAAGAAGAAGCAAAATTATTTTTGATTTGATAAACCAAATTTCCTTTGAGAATAATCAAAAGTGGATAGGATGGAAAGGACAGGTCTTATTTGATGAGAAGACAGAAGAAGGAATCAAAGGAAGGAACCTCGCATACAAATCAATTTTTGCCAGCGATCCAGTAAAGATTGGCCAGGTTTGCGATGTAGAAATTACCGATGCCACAAAGCATAGCCTAATTGGAAAGATCGCTTGTTAAATTTTTTAGATCTGAGATTTGATTAAAAAAACGTAAGAAGGTTTTTTATCCAAATGATAGAATAACTCATAGAATGAGTTTTCAAGTTAAAGAACCGATCTTAATTGTAGGACTAGGAGGGGCAGGCTCGAGATTGGCAGAACAAGCCAAAGATGCAATCAAGGCTGATTGCCTGATTGTAAGTAACGATCAAAACGACTTTCAAGAAAACTCACAATCAATAGCAGTTTCTACAAAATCCGTGATAAACCCATCTGTTCAGCTTATTCGAGGCTCAGCTTACAAAAAAACAGAAGAGATTAGATCAACAATTTCCAATTATTCCACAGTAATCTTAATGGCAAACATGGCTGGAAAATCAGGCTCTGCCATATCACCTGTTGTATCTGAAATATGCAGAGAAACAGGTGCAGGCTTGATTTCATTTGCAATTATGCCCTTCAAATATGAAAAAGAAAGAATATTCAATTCAGGAATCGCTCTAAAGCGAATCAGGGCAGATTCAGATTGCACAGTAGTTCTTGACAATGATTCATTACTTGAAAGCAACCCAGACTTGAGTCCCAAGGAATGCTACACCATTGCAAATTCAGCAATATTGCACGTTGTAAAATCATTAAATTCCTCAGAAATTTCAAATGAAACCAACATCCTTACTGCAAGCAAAGCAGGACAAGAGATCGAGGAATCACTCAGAGATTCTCTTAAAATGCTATATGACAATGCATCACCAAATACTGTGAAAAAATCAATTTTGCATGTATCGGGGGGAGAGAACATTCCGGTTGGAATCATAAACTCTATCTCAAATCTCACAAGTAGCGTATTGAAGGATAGTAATTCTCAGGTAGATTTGACTTCATCTTCAGAGGAATCCAACATGGTGATGCTTTCATCAATCCAAGGCATGACCAAGTTTGAT
>Ga0102947_1000156_pt1 | contig 24244 bp, 24 predicted proteins | sample SalPon2A_A_D2_MG_FD_78210 | JGI IMG/M metagenome (GOLD analysis project Ga0102947, IMG submission 78210) | Soil microbial communities from South San Francisco under conditions of wetland restoration - Salt Pond MetaG R2A_A_D2_MG | ecosystem: Environmental > Terrestrial > Soil > Wetlands | place... | reverse complement strand
CATCGCCGAGGGCTGGGGGATCGACTACGCCGACGGCATCCCCACCGTCGTCATCCTGGACGCCGAAGGCGAGTTGGTCACCGCCACCCGAGACGGCGAGCTGCGCACCGCCCGCACCCTCACCCCCATCGAGATCGCCACCCTGATCCACCGCTGGTTGCCGGCGGGGGTGGGTACGGCGGGCTGACCAGGGCGCTCGGCCGGTCAGTCCTGATCTCGGAGGCGCCTCGCCAGTGAGAACCAGAGTCGGTGGAGCTCCGCGAGAACGTCCCGGACGAAATGTAGGTTCGGTGGGCGCGGGCGGAGTTGTTATACTTAGGGCCGCTGACGTATAACGGACCTGCCGAGAGAGGTGCTCCATGCCCGCAGCTCGTGGGACCCCACCCCATTCCGCCATCGTCTCCGCCAAGGGCTGGATCGTCATTCCCGCTCCATTGCGGCGGCAATACCACATCGAGCCGGGGCAGGAAATCCGGATCGTCGACTACGGCGGCGTACTGGGTCTGGTGCCGGCGCTGGAGGAACCGGTGCGGGAGGGTCGGGGAATCCTGGCGGATGGGTCCAGTGGGCGGCCACTGACCCGGGCCCTCCTGGAAGACCGGCGGCGCGAGCGGGAGCGTGAGGAAGACTGACCGCTTCGTCCTGGACTCCTACGCCCTCCTCGCCTGGCTGGAGGACGAGGTGGGTGCGGTCGTGGTCTCCGAGATCTTGACGGCCTGCCGAGACGGGACGGCGCAAGCCTGGCTCTCCATCATCAACCTCGGCGAGACCCTCTACATCACCGAGCGGGAACAGGGGCTGCCGGCGGCGCAGAAGGTCGTGGCCGTCGTCGATCAACTACCGGTCCGGGTGATCGACGCCGACCGCCCGCGCACCTTCGCCGCGGCCCGTATCAAGGCCCGTCATCCCCTCTCCTACGCCGACGCCTTCGCCGTCGCCCTGGGGCAGGAAGTCGGGGGATCCGTGGTGACCGGCGACCCGGAGTTCGAGAAGGTGGAGGATCTGGTGCCGGTGGTCTGGCTGGACCACATAGATTTGCCGGAACCCGACCCGCGATGATCCACCACCTCCAGAGCTGTGGGGCAGAGGTTCGAATCCTCTAGGGCGCACCACCCCACCCTCCCAAAAAAGGCAACAACGACGGCGGTTTTCCCCCGCCGCTCCCGCCGAGCGTCTACGCTCGGCTACTCCCGCGTGCGCCGGTTTTCGCCGCTCTACCCTCACTATTTGCTCACTATTCGCCGTTTTCTAGGCTGGGGGGACCGGCGATGAGCAAGCTCACCAAGGTCATCTGCGACGCGGCCACCTACCCGGCCGAGAAGGGACCCAACGGCTACCACGTCGTGTGGGACCAGCAGATGCCCGGCTTCGGCCTGCGCTGCAACCCGGGCGGCTCCAAGGTCTTCGTTTGCCGCTACCGGGCGGGCCGTCGCCAGCGCCTGATGAAGCTCGGCCACTACCCGGTCCTCACCGTCGACCAGGCCCGCCAGCTCGCCCGCGAGGTCCTGGTCCAGGTCTACCGAGGCATCGACCCCCTGGAGGAGCGCCGGCGGGAGGAGCGCCGCGCCATCACCCTGGCCAAGCTCTGGGACCGCTACCTGGAGGACTACGCCAAGCCCCACTACAAGCCCCGCACCCTGCGCGAGGTCCAGGGCGTATGGCGGCGCTACTTGAAGGGCACCGTCGGCTCCATCTCCATCGAGGAGATCAGCCGCGACGATGTCGCCCGCCTCCAGGCCAAGGTCTACTCCTCCAAGGGCAACTACGCCGCCAACGACGCCATCCGCCTGCTGCGCCGCCTCCTGGCCCAGGCCGAGCAGTGGGGCATCGTCCCCCAGGGCCGCAACCCGGCCAAGGGCGTGAAGCTCTACAAGGAAGGCTCCCGCGAGCGCTTCCTCTCCGACGACGAGCACCGCCGCCTCCACCAGGCCCTCGCCGACTTCGAGGTCGAGGGCGGCGACCCCGACGCAACCGCCGCTGTCCGCCTCCTCATGTGGACCGGTTGCCGCGCCAACGAAATCCTCGGCGTCTCCTGGGCCGAGATCGACCTGGCCGAGCGCGTAATCCACCGCAAGGACACCAAGACCGGCAAGCGGACCATCCTGCTGCTTACGGTGGCCGTGCCGGTGCTGGAGGAGCTAAGGAAGCGCAATGGGGATACCGAGTGGGTGTTTCCGGGTCGGGGCCGGAAGAAGCCCCAAAACGACTACATCCGGCGGCCGTGGCGGCGGCTGCTGGAGCTCGCGGAGATCGAGGACCTACGGTTGCACGACCTGCGGCATAACGCGGCTACGGTAGCGCGGCGGCTGGGGGTGAGCTTGAAAGAGGTGGGCGACTTCTTGGGTCACAAGCGGGCGGCGACCACCGAAATCTATGCCCATGGGGATATCGAGGTGCAGCGGAGGCTTGCGGAGGCCGTGACTGACTTTATTCAAGGGCTTGAGTAGCAGTGGTAATGGCGCGCCTTTACGTCTCTAGTCCTACCGCATCCAGGTAGTGACGCAGCGCCCTCCGTAGGATCTCGGCCTTTGAGGTCCGTTGCTCGTCTGCGAGGTCTTGAAGAGCGCAGGACTCGTCTTCTTCCAGGTAGGTGCATTCGCGGAACCGATTGCCCGGCGTGCTCGCCGGGCCTCGCTCCCCTGGTGGTACTGGTTCTCTTGGCATAGGCAATCATTGTACTGAACTTGACCATGTGTTAGAGTCAATTTAGCGTCAATAAGGAGCCACCTATAGACGGCCCCGACAGGTGCGCCAACACCCGCCAGGGCCTTGCCGACCAAAGGAGCTAGCCCTATGGCCGACCAGCCGAAGTGTACCCTTTCCACCGAATTTGTTGCTCTGGAGCTGCAAGCCGCGGCTCACTTCCTCCGGGGCCTCGGTTCCCACCTCACCGCCTTGGCCCTTTCCCTCCCACGCCCGCCGGATCACGTCCAGACGTTGATCCTCGAGTCGAGCCAGGACGACGCCTTCGAGGCCTATCCTGAGTTCGAGCTGGCCACCTGGGTGGAGGCCGTGGCCGGCTCCGAGGTCCAGGAGGCGGCCGAGGCTCTGTCGAAGGTCGCCGACAAGTACCTCGGGGCGTCGTGATGGAGCCGGCCCACCTTGGCCCCGCCCTCCGACGCCTACGCCAGGTCCGCGGCCTCAAGCAGTGGGAGCTGGCCGAGAAGATCGGCAGCACCAAGTCCCACCTCAGCAGCTTGGAGCTGAGCCGGCGGTTCCCCCGGTTCCCGACCTTGGTTCGCATCCTGGACGGCCTGGGTGCGACCCTCGGTGACTTGGACCGGGCGGTGCGGTGGGCATCCCGCCAGCCGGATACATCGGACACGCCTTAGCGCCACCAGCGAGTCAGAGCAGTGCAGGGCCACGGGGGGCATGGCGGGTGATGCCGCCAGCGTCCCCCGTGGGGCGGCGCGGCTACAAGACTATGCGCCGAGCCAGGGAGCAAGGCGGCGCATACCTCCGGCTCCTCGGTGGGTAGAGCTCGGATTCTGCAAGAGGTTTTACCCCGCCGGTGTCTCGGGACCGTTGCGCCGATCTACCCGGGCCTACCTGGGTCGACGCTGGAGGGCGCCGGGCGGGAGGCGGACTTCTAAGCTGGAACCATGTCCCCGATCCCTCCGATGCCAGCGAGCAATGCCACGTGTGACACGGCTTCGCCGCGCCCCACGTGGCGGGGACGGTCTCGCGTCCCTTCGGGCGCTCGACGGTTGCTTGGACGCCACGACATTTGCCAAGGAGTCCCCCATGCCCAAAATGCCCCGCACCGTCCGACTCAACTTTCGGCTCAGCGACGAGGGTAAGCGACACATCCAGAAGCAGGCCCAGCAAGCGGGGCTGACCGCCTCGGCCTACGTGCGTCGGGAACTCCTGGGAGCGGCACGGCAAGCCGAAGCCTCGGCCGGGCCGCTGGACCAGGTTCTCGACCAGCTACGCCAGACCGGTGAACAGGTGGCGGCGATGGCCGCGATGGCGAGGAGAACCGGCCGACCGCAGGAGACGGAGGAACTGCGGCGCGTGCTCGGCCGGCTGTCCCGAGTGATGGACCGGTTCCGGTCTGCAGTCCACGAGTGAGGCCAATGTAGATCAAGGGGCATCAGTGTGGCGAACTGGTGTACAGGTTTGAACAAAGAAAAAGAGTGCGCCCGCAACCCATGACAGGGCTGCGGGCGCACGAGTGCCTCAGCTACCGGAGTAACCGTGGCGGCGGGCATTGGCGACGCAGTCAATGCGCCACACATAACCCTGACTGGATGCACCGACAATGCGGCCGTTGCGAGCAAAGACGCGCCAACGCCACTTACCAGCGCGGTCGGTGTAAAACTCCCAGGTATTGGCCATGTTGGCCTCCTTTTGGAAGTGGAGGCCTGTAGGCGCTATAGTGTCGATGTAACGCACTGGTAGGCCTATAGACCTCCAGTTAGTAGTAATGAAGGGGAGGGGTGTCCGCCTCTCCCCTTCGGCTTTTACAAACATCGTCATCAGGTCTCCTCCTCATCTTGTGCGGGAGGAGCGACCCCAAATTCTTGACATGTCTCTAAGAAGGCAGCCCAAGTCTGGTCGTCGATTTTTCCCGCAAGGCGTAGGTCGGCAACGACACTATTGGGATGCCTCAGCAAGATGTACCCAATCTCACGCATTGATTTCGGCTTTATCTCAATAAATCCTTGCTTCGCCAGCACCTTTATTCGCTCTTGCCATGTCCGCACTCCACGTTTGGACGTGTAGCCTGACCGCATCGCGTGGGCTTGCTCATCCTTAATGTCTATGAAACCTTGCCCCCAATTCTGGGTAAGAAGCTCAACATAGGCGGATCGACAGTCCATCCTCCCGGTAACTGCTGACGCATGGGCAAGTTCCAGGAGGATCGGGAGAACCCGAGGTACGCAGGCATAGCCTTTCTCGTCCGGGCCTTGCCAGGCCCGTTCCCAAGCTTGAGCACCGAAGTGCTGGTCGCGGAGCCGGCCGCGGTAGGCATCACTCTTGTTCTCTTTTGATCGTGGCACTAGCAAATCCTCGCTGGTTCGAGTACTGTTTACAACCTGGAGCCTACGGTGTCAATAGGGTCTGGCTTAAAAAGTCTTATGGCTGATACATGGACGGTTCAAGATGGGACGATGGACCCGTCACCACGCACTCTCTCTACGGAAATGCCCATTTGTCCGCGAATATTCGCATCAGACTTACTCGCCTCATTGGGTTTTCTCGGATGTTGGTGTCCGTGGTTTCTGTACCTTTCCCTAGTGTCCAATCGTTTACTTAGGGCCGGTCAAAAAAAATCGTCATCTTCAGTCGGTTGGAGCTCGATTCTTGTACCGGCGGGATCGCTAGCGACCCTCGCTGACCGCGAGCCGACTTAGCGATGTGTCGATGAACGTCAACAGATCGGCAAGGAGGGGTGGCGGTGACTGCCACCCCCAGGGACGCACTGCCGTGGCGGTCCGCCCATGGCACAACGACAGACCATGAATGTCTCTCTCCCCGAATCGCAGGAGCAATTTGTCCGCTCCCAGGTGCACCAAGGGCGGTACCGTACCGCTAGTGAGGTCGTTCGTGATGGTCTTCGTCTCTTGGAAAAGGCGGAGCACCGGCGTCTGGTCGAAAAGTGGCTCTACGAGGATCTGCCCGACGACGAACTAGCCCTCTTGCCCGAGGACCTGAAGGAGCGCGTCCGGGCGTACTTCCAGAAGCTCGTCGATGACGGCCTACGATCAGCCGAGGAAGGTGGCTGGGTCGATGGACCCGAAGCACTCGCCGAGATGCGAGAGCGACTGACGACTCGTCCCAACACCTCCGACTGAATGCCAGACTGGCTTATCTCTCAGTTGGCCCAAGCGGAGGTCAAACCACACGGCCTAGATCGAGCGGGGTGGTACGATTTGTTGAAGGAGGTTCAAGAAAATGGTCGCTGTCGCAGTCAATCACATCGTCTCCGACCCTTCCGTAAAGGGGGGGCGGCCCCGCTTGGCTGATACCCGCATCGCGGTCGCGGATGTCGTCTTGATGCATCTGCGGCTCGGGCAATCGCTGGAGGAGCTGGCAGGAAAGTACGACGTGTCGCTGGCGAGCCTCCATGCCGCCATGACCTACTACTACGACCACAAGGACGAGATCGACGAGTCCATCCGCGAGGACGTGGCCTTCGCCGAGGCGTTCCGCCGGGACAACCCTTCTCTGCTCCAAGAAAAGCTGGCGGCCCTCCAAGAGCGTGGCTGAGCGGATCCGCTTCCATCTGGACGAGCCGGTGGACCCTGACATCGCCAAGGCTCTCCGCAAGTATGGGATCGACGTGACCACCACCCAGGAGGTGGGCTTGCGCACGAAGGCGGACGGTGACCAATTCACCTTCGCACGTCGGGAAGGCCGGGTCTTGATGACCCATGATGCCGATTTCCTCCGGATGGCAAGCCAGAGCCAGGACCATCCGGGAATCGCGTATTGCCACAAGACGGCACGCACTCTCGGAGAGATCATCCGTCGTATGGTGCTGGTCTACGAGGTCTTCAAGCCGGATGAGATTGCAGGCCGCGTGGAGTACCTCTAAGGACACCACATGGACGGGCTGATCAACCCGGTGATCGACAGTCGAGAATAACCTTACTTTCTGCGCGCTATGGGCTCACTAACGAAGAATCAAAGTTGGGGAAAGCCAATGTTGACGAGCACCTTTACCCCCCGCCCCAAGCACTCCGGAGCTGTAGGTCAGAGATTACCCGAACACCATTCTGGCCCGTATCGTCCGGCGAGACTTCGGTCCGTAAACGCCCTCTTACCACCCAGCCGGCAAACTCCCCTACCGCCCAAACCCCCTGGTCCGCTTCACCGTGTCGCCGAAGAAGAGGGCGTTGAGGAGTAGGCGGTCGGTGCCGTACCAGAATGCGCGGAAGGCGGGGTCGTCGCTGATGCGGACCAGGGTGCCGCGGCCGACGCGGCTGGCGATCACCGCCGCCGAACCGGCGATCTTCTCTACGTTGTCCACCGACCCATACCCCGCCATCAGCGGCTCCTCGGTGAACAGCGCCACGTTCTCGTAGGGGTTGTCGGAGAGCTCCAGCGGGCGGGAGCCGTCGCGGAAGATGGGCAGGCTGGCGTCGGCGAAACCGAAGGCCAGCGGGTGGGTCAGGTCGAGCTCGGTCTCGAAGATGGCGCCGCTGATCAAGTCGATGGCGAAGCGGCGCTCGAAGTCGGCGTAGGCGGGGCGCTCGGGCACATCCACCAGTTCGCCTTCGGCTTCCTCACCCTCCTCGAGACCCTCCGGCTGCCGGGCGACCGGATCGATCCCCATCCCCGGCCCGCCGCGCACCGTGTCGTCGTCCTCCTCGGCCTCCCCCGGCCCCGGGCTAGCCAGCGCGCCCTCGGCCCAGTAGGCCGCACTCTGGGTCGCCACCACGACGCCGCCTTGGCGCAGCCAGCGGCCCACCGCCTCCACCGCGCCGTCCTCCATCCCCTGCCAGCGGCCGTTGACCAGCACCAGGTGGGTGTAGTCCGCAAGGTCGATGCGGCCCAGGTCGTCCATCTCCACCAGGGGCAGCGGGATGCCGAAGCGGCGGTCCAGGAGGTGCCAGACCTCCCCCGCCTCGTAGGGGGAGACACCCTCCCCCACCACCAGGAGGGGGCGCGGCTCCACCAAGGGGCGCAGGCTCGGGCTGCCCAGGTCGATGCCGGTGCCGGTGAGGCCGCTCTTCAGCGCCCAGACGTCCACGCCGTCCTGGCGCGCCGCACCAGCCAGCAACGCCGCCAGGCGCTCCCGGGAGACGGTCTGGAGGCCCGCGGGCACCACCACCGTGCCGCGGCCGAAGCGGCGGCGGCCGTCGTCGGTGGCGGCCTCGAAGGGCTGGGTCGCCACCCGCGCCGAGACACCTTCCTGGAGCAGGCCGTGGAGCGCCCGGGGAGCGTAGTAGCCGGCCCACTCGAAGGCCCAGGCGTAGGGAGCCTCACCGTCTGAGGCCGGCATCCGCCCCGCCGGCAGCTCCGGCGACTCCACCGTCGCTCCTATCAGCCGGGCGGCGTCGCCCCGCCTCGGCAAGCGGGCGTGGGGCAGGTCGAAGGCCAGGGGGAGGGTCCAGGCGGAGACGTCGTAGAAGGTCTCGTCGGTGAACTCCTTGCGGCGCTCGAACAGCGCCTCCAGCAGGCGGTACTGGCGCTGTTCCAGGGGGATCGCCCAGGCGTGGCCGGGGCGGAAGGTCTCGCCGTCCAGGGTCACCGCCGCGGTCAGCTCCCGGGCGGAGATCCCGTGAACCGCCAACAGGTCCAGGAAGTGCCACGCCCGGGCCGGGTCGCCGGCGTCGCCGACGATCCAGGCGGCGGCACCGTCGGCGGCGGCCCGCCGCGCCGCCTCGCGGTAGAACCCGCGCTGGTACTCCAGCAGCTCCCGGCGCAGGTCGTGGGCGGCCCGCAGGGTGGAGAACGAGGTCAACACCTGCCCCCCCACCGCCTTGCCGAAGGACAGCGGCCCGTTCACCGTGTCCGCCAGGTGACCCCGGGCGCTGGCCTGCTCGAAGAGGATGCCCACCGCCCCCTGGACGTCCGGGTAGGTCGAGCCCTTACCGTAGTAAAAATCGTCGAAGGTCTCCTCCGAGTAGTACAGGCGGCCGGCGGCGTCGAAGGCGTCGGCGTGGTAGCGGGCGATCCTGCGGGTCAGGTCGAGGTTGGCGGCGGGGGTCAGCGGGTTCTGCCGGCTGGGCACGCCGGGCTGGAAGAAGTAGGTGGAGTCGCTGCCCATCTCGTGGAAGTCGGCCAGCAGATTGGGGCGCCAAGCCTGGAGGGTGGCGAGGCGGGCCCGGGACTCGGGGTGCTGGGCCGGCAGCCAGTCCCGGTTGAGGTCGAACCAGTAGTGGTTGGTCCGCCCGTTGGGCCACCCTTCGTTGTGCTCCCGGTGGTTGCGGTCCCCCACCAGGACCCGGCCGCGGTGCATGTTGGCCCACAGGGCGAAGCGGGCCAGGCCGTCCGGGTTCAAGGAGGGATCGAGGAGGACGACGGTGTTCTCCAGCAGCTCCGGGTCCTCGGCCGCCGCCAGGTGGTAGGCCACGAGCATGGCGGCGTTGGAGCCGCTGGCCTCGTTGCCGTGGATCGAGTAGCCCAGCCAGACCACCGCCGGCTGGTCACCGATCTCCCCCGCGCCAGGCGCGAAGGGGGGCTGGGAGAGGGCGACGTGGCGCTCCCGGATCTCTTCCAGCCGGGCCATGTTGTCCGGGGTGGCGATGGTCAGCAGGGCCAGGGGGCGGCCCTCGTGGGTCTGGCCCTGGACCTCGTAGCGCACCCGGTCGGAGCTTTCGGCGAGCTGGCGCAGGTAGGCGTCCAAGCGCCCCGGATCGACGTGCCACTCACCCACCCGCCAGCCGAGGAACTCCTCCGGCGACGGCACCTGGGGGTCGTACTCCGCCGGCGGCAGCAGATCGGCGGGGTCCGGGTTCGGGGCGGTGGGGGCCGTGGCGGCGACAGTGGCGGCGACAGCGGTGGCGGCGGCGGGCTCGGGTTGAGCCTGGAGCGGGGCGGTCACCGGCAGGAGGGCGACCAGGGCCAACAGCGCCGCGAGGGCGAGGGGCGGGCGGAGGGCGAAGCAGGACCGGGCGGACGTCATGGAGACCCCTTCTGTTCAACGGGATGGAGGCCGCCGGGCCGGCCTGAGCGCCGGGTCGGGAGCGGCATGGGTGCGGGCGGATGGTAGCAAACCCGCGCCGCGGCCCGGTGCCCGGCGACTCCCCCCGCCCGGTCCCCTCAGAAGCGGGCCGCGAAGCCGACGCCGGCGAAATGGTCCGGCGCCTCGTCGCTGAGGCCGAAGCCGACGAAGGCGTCGAGCTGGAAGTCGTCGTTGACCAGCCAGGTCAGCCCGCCGTCGGCATGGTGGACCCAGTCGGTGTCCGCGCCGCGGCCAGGACGGGACGGCGGCACCAACTCGCCGACGGCGAACCACTCTCCAAACAAAGACAGCCGGTCCCCGGCGGCCCAGCCCACGGCGACGCTGGCCGAGCCCTGATTGAAACGCTCCCCCCCGGAGCGGGCGCGGCGGTAGCCGAGGTTGACGCCGAGGCCGGCCCGGGGCGAGAGGTCCCAGGCCAACGACAGGATGGCGCCGGGGCGCACCCCGTCCTCGCCCAACTCGTCGTCCCCGGTGGGCAGGTCGGCGTCGGCGATCACCGCGACGTCGGGGCGCGCACCATCGGGGAAGAGGCGCGCCACTTCCGGCAGGGTGAGCTTGACCCCCACCGAGCTGTCGCCCAGGCCGTCCACCGTGGCACCGCGGCCGGCTTCGACGCGCTCGTAGGAGCCCGGGGCTAGGCGCAGCTCCCAGCGCTCCGAGAGGCCGATGCGGACCAGCACCTCGCCCACCGCCAGCGCGTCGGTGCCATCATCCTCGGCGACACTGGCCCCGGCCTCCACCTGCACCCGGCCCGGGGTGATGGTCAGCGCGCTCTCGGTGAAGTCCGGCCGGTCGGTGACCAGGTCCTGGGCGGCGGCGGACGACGGCAGGGCGAGGAGGAGGAGGACGGCGACGAACGGGGCGGCGCAGCGGAGTTTTCGCCGCGGGGTCTCTGGCAGGTAGCTCGACATGGTGGGTCCTTTCTGGGGTTCTCGGCTCTGGGTTCTCGGGTTTTTGACTCATCAAAACTTTGTGTTAGAGTTGCCCCAGCAATCGCAGTCGTCAACCATCACCATCGAGAGCCCCCACCATGCCCCGACCCTCCAGCCCCCTCCCCCCCCGCTTCGACCTGCTGCCGGCCCTGGCCCTGATCCTCAGCCTCGGCTTGGCCCTCTTCGCGGTCGCCTGCGCTGCCCCCGACGGCGGCGACTCCGGCGACGGCAAGCTGCGGGTGGTGGCCACCACCAACATCATCGCCGACATCGCCCGGGCCATCAGCGGCGACGACGCCGAGGTGGTGGCGCTGATGGGCCCCGGGGTCGACCCCCACCTCTACAAGGCGTCGGAGAGCGACGTGCGGCGGTTGGCGGAAGCCGACCTCATCCTTTACAACGGCCTGCATCTCGAAGGCAAGATGGGGGACATCCTGGTGAAGATGGCGCGGCAGCGGCCGGTGGTGGCGGTGGCCGACCAGGTGCCCGACGAGGAACTGCTGGAGCCGCCCCAGCTCGCCGGGCTCTACGACCCCCACGTCTGGTTCGACGTCTCCCTGTGGGCCACCGGGGTGGACGTCATCGCCGAGGAGCTGGCCCGCCTCGACCCCGACCACGCCGAGGGCTACCGCCAGCGCGGCGCCGACTACGCCGCCGAGTTGGCCGAGCTGGACGCCTGGGTCCAGCAGCGCGTCGATACCCTGCCCGATGACCGCCGGGTGCTGATCACCGCCCACGACGCCTTCGGCTACTTCGGCCGCCGCTACGGCATCCGGGTGGTGGGCATCCAGGGCATCAGCACCCTGGCCGAGGCGGGGCTGGAGGACGTGGAAAGGGTGGTGGACCTGGTGGTCGATGGCGGGGTGCCGGCGATCTTCGTCGAGTCCAGCGTCTCGCCGCGCACGGTGGAGGCGGTGAAGGCGGCGGTGGAGGACCGGGGCGCCGAGGTGGAGATCGGCGGCCAGCTCTACTCCGACGCCCTGGGCGCCGCCGGCACCCCGGCGGGAACCTACGTCGGCATGGTGCGCCACAACGTCGATACCCTGGTCGGGGCGCTGGGCGGTAGTCTAGGGGGAGACACAGCAGGGAGCGACACAGCAGGTAGCGACACAGCAGGTAGCGACACCGCTACCGGGGAGGCACCGCAACGATGAACCCACCGGCGAACGAGCCCGCCATCGAGGTCCACGACCTCACCGTCGCCTACCACACCCAACCGGTCCTCTGGGACGTCGATCTGGAGCTGCCGCCGGGCCGCCTGATCGCCATCGTCGGGCCCAACGGCGCCGGCAAGTCGACGCTGCTCAAAGCGATCCTCGGCCTGGTCAAGCCGATCACCGGCTGGGTGAAGATCTTCGGCCAACCGTATGCCAAGCGCCGCTCCTGGGTGGGCTACGTGCCGCAGCGCGAGAGCGTCGATTGGGACTTTCCCACCAGCGCCCTGGACGTCGTCACCATGGGCCTCTACGGCCGCATCGGCTGGTTCCGAAGGCCGTCCAAGAAGCACCGCGAGCTGGCCCGGGAGAGCCTGGTCAAGGTGGGGATGGAGGACTACGCCGAGCGCCAGATCAGCCAGCTCTCGGGCGGCCAGCAGCAGCGCGTCTTCCTGGCCCGGGCGCTGGCCCAGGACGCCCGCCTCTACCTGATGGACGAGCCGTTCGCCGGCGTCGACGCCACCACCGAGCGGGCGATCCTCACCCTGCTCCAGGAATTGAAGGACGCCGGCCGCACGGTGGTGGCGGTGCACCACGACCTGCAGACGGTGAGCGACTACTTCGACCACGTCGTGCTCCTCAACATGCGCCTGGTCGCCAACGGCCCGGTGGCCGAGACCTTCAACGCCGAGAACCTGCAACGCACCTACGGCGGCAAGCTGACCGTGCTGACCCAGGCCGCCGAGACGCTGCTGGCCGACCGCCGCCCGGCGGCGAGCGGCGATCACTGACCCGACGACGTCCGGCCAACCCCCATGGACCCCCTCTCCTTCACCGCCCGCAACGTCCTCGCCGGCGCCACCATCCTCGGCGTCACCGGCGGTGTCCTCGGCTGCTTCGCCCTGCTGCGCCGCCAGAGCCTCCTCGGCGACGCCCTGGCCCACGCCGCCCTGCCCGGTGTCTGCCTGGGGTTCCTGATCTCCGGCAGCAAGTCCCCCATCCCCCTCTTCCTCGGCGCCATGGCGGCGGGGCTGGTGGGGGCGCTGTTCATCGTCGCCGCGGTGCGCTGGAGCCGGGTCAAGGAGGACTCGGCCATCGGCATCGTGCTCTCGGTCTTCTTCGGCGTCGGCATCGTCATGCTGACCTACATCCAGCGCCTGCCCGGCGGCAACCAGTCCGGCCTCGACAAGTACCTCTTCGGCCAGGCCGCCGCCCTGGTGCCGGAGGACGTCCAGCTCATGGCCATCCTCTCCACCATCGTCCTGGTGCTGGTCGCCCTGGCCTGGAAGGAGCTCAAGGTGCTGGCCTTCGACCGCGACTTCGGCGCCAGCCTGGGGCTGCCCATGCGCCGGGCGGAGATCCTGCTGACCCTCCTGCTGGTGACCGTCGTGGTGGTCGGCCTGCAGACCGTCGGCGTGGTCTTGATCGTCGCCACCCTGATCACCCCCGCCGCCGCCGCCCGCCAGTGGACCGAGCGGCTGGGCGTCATGGTGGCGCTGTCGGCCGGCATCGGCGCCGCCGCGGGCATCGCCGGGGCGATGACCAGCGCGTCCGTCCCGCGGCTGCCCACCGGCCCCGCCATCGTCGTCGCGGCCAGCGCCGTGCTGGTCGTCTCGCTGCTCCTGGCGCCGCAGCGGGGGCTGGTCTGGGCCTGGCTGCGGGAGCGCCGGGTGACCGGCCGCATCCGGCGGGAGAACCTGCTCAAGGACCTCTACCGCATCGGCGAGGACCGGGGCGACTGGGGCCGCTTCGTCTCCGCCCCCCAGTTGATGGGGGTGCGGGGGGTCAGCGCCCCGCGCCTGGCCACCAGCGCCGGCCGGCTCTCCTCCCAGGCGCTCATCGAACGCCGCGGGGACGACCTGCGCCTGACCCCGGAAGGCCTCGACCGGGCCGCCGGGGTGGTGCGCAAGCACCGCCTGTGGGAGCTCTACCTGACCCGCCGGCTGGAGCTGCCCAGCGACCACGTCCACCGCCCGGCGGAGGCCATGGAGCACGCCCTGGATGCCACCGCGGTGGCCGAGCTGGAGCGCCTGCTGGGCAACCCGACCCACGACCCCCACGGCCGGCCGATCCCCGGCGGCTCCAAACCCGGAGTCGCCTCCAAACCCGGTGTCGCCTCCAAACCCGGTGACGCGGCCAACGGCGGGCCGCAACCGGTGCCCGACGACGTTGACCGGGAGGTACGGCCATGAGCCCCACCCTGGTGGTCATCCTGGTGGGCTGCCTGGCGGCGGCGAGTTGCGCCCTGGTCGGCTCGTTCCTGGTACTGCGCCGCATGGCGCTGCTGGGCGACGCCATCAGCCACGCCGTCCTGCCCGGCATCGTCATCGCCTTCCTCCTGACCGGCGACCGGGCGGCGCTGCCCATGGTGCTCGGCGCCGGCGCCCTCGGCGTCATCACCGTCGCCCTGGTGGAGCTGCTCAACCGCAGTCGGAGACTGAAGGAGGACGCCTCCATCGGCGTCGTCTTCCCGGCGCTGTTTTCCATCGGCGTCATCCTGATCAGCCGCTACGCCTCCCAGGTCGATCTCGACCTGGACTGCGTCCTCTACGGCGAGATCGCTTACACGCCCTGGGATCTCATCTTCTTCGGCACCACCTCCATCGGCCCGAAGGCGCTGTGGGTCAACGGCGGCACGCTGCTCTTGAACATCCTGCTGGTGGGGCTGCTCTTCAAGGAGCTCAAGATCACCACCTTCGACTCCGGGCTGGCCGCCAGCCTCGGTTTCTCCCCGGTGCTGGTCCACTACCTGCTGATGAGCGCCGTCTCGGTGACGGTGGTCGGCGCCTTCGAGTCGGTGGGGGCGATCCTGGTGGTGGCCATGCTGGTGGTGCCGCCGGCGACGGCGTACCTGCTGACCGACCGGCTGGGGGTGATGCTCGGCCTGGGGATCGGCCTGGGGATGGTCTCGGCGGTGGTGGGCTACGGCGTGGCCCGCTGGCTGGACGCTTCCATCGCCGGCGCCATCGCCGCGGTGTCGGGGGTGTTGTTCATCCTCGCCGTGGCGCTGTCGCCGCGCCACGGCCTGCTCTCCAAGCTCCTGGTGCAGCGGCGGCTGGGGCGGCGGCTGGCGGAAAAGCTGCTCCTCAGCCACCTCACCGAAGGCCCGCTGGTGGCGGCCGACGTCGAAAGCCGCTTCGGCTGGAGCGCCCGCCGCCTGGGCCGGGTGGTCTCCCGGCTGGAGGGGGCGGGCAAGCTGCGCTCCGCCGGCGGTTCGCTGCATCTCACCCCCGCCGGCTCCGACGAAGGCCGCTGAGCCGGCCGGGCGCACCTCACCCCAAGAGAGCCCGCCGAAGCGGGCTCCCGCACCGACCTGTCAGGTCGGGCTCGTCAGGCGAAGGTGGACGCTGAGCTGGAGTGGGGTACTGGAGGCTGCGGCGGGCGCCGCCCGGATCATCTCCTGGCTGGCGGCGCCACGCCGGGGTCGAGCAAGGCCGCCGGTGACAGGATCACCGGCGGGGACGGACTACTTGTCGCTATCCGCGGCGGCGGCCCGCTCCGACGGATCGATGGGATTGAGCACCATGGTCATCTGGCGCCCCTCCATGCCGCGGCTGCGGTACTCCACCTTGGACAGGTCCTTGAGCTTCTCGGCGACGTCGTCGAGGATCTCCTGCCCCAGTTCCGGCCGCCGGAGCTGCCGGTAGCGGAAGAAGATGGTCACTTTGACCTTGTTGCCCTCCTCCAGAAACCCGCGGGCGCGGTCGGTCTTGCGGTCCCGATCGTGGGCGCCGATGGAAGGGCGGTACTTGACCTCTTTCACCTCGATGGTGTGGGTCTTCTTGCGCGCCTCGCGCTCCCGCTTCTGCTTCTCGTAGCGCGCCTTGCCCCAGTCCATCAGTCGGACGACGGGGGGATCGGCGTTGGCGCCCACCTCGACCAGGTCGAGGCCGGTTTCTTCGGCACGGCGTCGGGCGTCCTCGAGAGCCACGATGCCGAGTTGCTCGCCGTCGTCGGCGATCAGGCGGATGGGGCTCTTGCGGATTCGTTCATTGACGCGGGGTTCACTGGGTCTAGCGATGTCCGTATCTCCTTTGCTTCGGTTCCGGGTCGTCCCGCCGGCCCGTTCCGGTGTGGCCGGAGCGGGCTTCCCGGTCCCCGGCCGGCAGGCCGGCGCGGTTGCGCGGGGCCGACGGCGGGAGCCGGGTGATCAGCGGCGGGGCGGTCTATAAGGATTGATTGTAATGCATTCATGGCTCCACGTCAGGCGGAGCCCGGCGCCGGCGGGCCGGTCAGGGGTAGATGGCGGCCCGGCAGGTGGCGGTCAGAGGGTGTCCCCCGCCTCCATCCGGTGGACCTCGCAGTTGATGCCGAGGTCGCCCACCGCCTTCTCCAGTTGCTCCGGCGTGCCGGTGAGCAGGGGGAAGGTTCCCCAGTGGATCGGCACCACCTGGCGCACGCCCAGGTAGCGGCAGGCCCGGGCCGCCTGGTTCGGGTCCATGGTGAAGTGGTCGCCGATGGGCAGGAACGCCAGGGTCGGCCGGTACAGCTCGCAGAAGAGCTGCATGTCGGAAAACAGCGCCGTGTCGCCCGCGTGGTAGAAGGTGAACGACGACGGCGTGCGCACGATGTACCCCGCCGCCGGGCCGCCGCAGATCAGGCGGTCGCCATCGGTGATGCCGCCGCCGTGGTCGGCCCGGACCATGGTCACCTGGAGCCCCAGCACCTCCTGGGTGCCGCCCAGGTGCATCGGCGAGCAGGCCTCCACCCCCTTCGACTGCAACCAGTGGCCGACCTCGAAGTTGGCCACCACGATCTTGGGGTCGTGCTTCTCGACCAGGTCCAGGGTGTCGCCGACGTGGTCGAAGTGCCCGTGGGTGATGAGGATCGCATCCACCCGGTCGAGCTGCTTCAGCTCGTCAGGGCAGGCCGGGTTCTCGCCCAGCCAGGGGTCGATGAGCACCACCTCGCCCGAGGGCAGGTCGCATCGCACGGTGGCGTGTCCGTAAAAGGTGAACTTGGGCCTGGCGACGTCATTCATCGTGGGTCAGCTCCTCCTCGGTTCGCTACGCTGGATCTGGGCTGGGGATTGGCGGTTCGTTGGGGGATGGTGCGGGTGGGGCGCCATTGTACACAAGACGAGGAGATTCAAGGGGCGTGCCGCAGCGGTGGGGCGCAGATACCAAGAGGTCCTCAATACAGCGGCCCTGAATACAGCGGCACTAAAGACAATGAGGCCCGCCAAGAATGGCGGGCCTCATCTGGAAACGCCCCCGGGACCACCCCGGCGGACCGGGATGGGCACGAGGTGGCGCCCACCGGGCTACCAGGTTCAACCTGGGAGCGCCGGGGAGCTTACTGCTTATGGCCTGTGACTACCTTAGACCTGAAACTGGCTGAAGAAGTTGTCGCGCAGCTTCTCGTTGAAGGTGTGCTCGGTCAGGCTGTAGTAAATGGTCTGGGCGTCGCGGCGCGGCCGCACCAGGCCGTAGGCCTTGAGCTTCGACAGGTGCTGGGACACGGCGGACACGGAGACGCCGAGCAGCTCGGCGAGATCGCACACGCACAGCTCCGTCATGTTCTCCAACAGGTACAGAAGCTTCAGCCGGGTGGAGTTCCCGGCCAGGCTCATCAGATCCGCGGCCTGTTCGATGTCCTGGGTGCCCTGCAGGTTCTGTCGAATCTGCTCCATCTCTTCACTGGTCATATTCTGCCCCTCACTCTTCATTCGGTGTTTCCTCCGAAGGTTGCGGCTCGGGCTACAGCGCCCGGCCCGCGGGTGTTGGAGCGGCCGGTGCCGGCGGTTTGTCCCGCCTCCACCTTCCGCAGTACCTCAGCAAGCCGTTCTCGATCCTGGGTCCTGACTCCCGTTTCCTGCTCCCCTCGGCCCGGGGGATCACGCGCCTGTTCGTACTTCAGCTTATACGACGGGAGCCCGACTGCCAGGGGCGATCACGGACGGCAGCGCGTGATTCGTTCCTCAGGCCGAACTACATTATACGGCTTCGTAACCGCAATTGCACAAACTAGAAAACCCGACAACCTCGACAACTCGCAACCACCGAATCGCGGAGCGCGGGAAAACCGAGCGCTCAACGCGCTTTCCGGGGATGCCCCCCGGTGGCCCCATGTCTCGCTCGGGCTCGCTGTAGCGGACCGCCGGAACCGGCCGGCCCGCCGATGGCCGGTCACATCTCCCAGCCACGCCCCTTGCAACTAGCACGGCATTGCGCGAATTCCAAAGTGCGCACGGCTACGCCGCTGGCCGCTGGCCGGGTGGGCGCGGTGGGCGCGCTGGCCGTGCCGTGGGATACTCGCGCCTCCACCATGGCTCACCCCGAAAAGTCCTCCTCGGACCGCACCCCCAGCCTCCCCCGGGACCGGCCCGCCGTCCTGGTCGCCGGGCTGGGGATCGCCCTGTTCCTGTTCATCCCCGTCGTCCTCTACCTCCTCGTCGCCCAGCCCCGCCTCGCCGGCGGTTCCCTGGGCTGGGCCCTGGGCGCCGGCGTCGCGCTGATGCTCGGCCACCGCTTCCTGGCCCGCCCCTACATGCGCTGGGCCCGGCTGCGCAAGTGCCTGTGGTGCGGCCGGGTGCCCCCCCGGGAGGCGGTGCCGGTGCTGCTGGAAACGGGCAAGGGCTCGTTGCAGGCGCGCTGCTGCGCCCGGCACCGTCCTCCGACACTCCGCTTCTTCGGCTTCACCCACACCTGGCGCTGGCCGCTGCGGCTGGCGATTTTCGTCCCCTTGCTGCTCCTCGTCGCCACCATGGCCGCCGCCGCCCTCGGTGTCGCCAGCCCGGCGGCCCTGGCCGGCGTCACCGACCTCTTCCGCCTCTCCGTGGGCCTGGCGGTGAACCTGGCGGCCTGGGGCTACCTGGCGCACCGGCGCGGCGGGGAAGCGCCCTCAGCGGCCCGCGAGGGCACCCGGGTCGCCTTCCCCGCCCACAACTTCTTCCTCCTCGGCGTCGGCCCCCTGCTGTGGATCTTCAGGCTGGTGGGCATCTGGTGGATCTGGATCGGCGCCCGTGGATTGGCCGGCCTTTAAATCGAGATGAACATCAGTGCTTCAACGCGACCTATAATGAACTCATGATCACCGTCCTTATTGCCGACGACCACGTCGTGGTTCGCCAGGGAACTCGTGTTTTGTTGCAGGACGCCGGCGACATCGAGGTGGTGGGCGAGGCCGGCAACGGCGCGGAAGCGGTGGCCAAGGCGCTGGAGCTCAAGCCCGACGTCGTGCTCATGGACCTCTCCATGCCGCAGATGGACGGCGTCGAGGCGATCCGCGCCCTGGCGGAGAAGGCGCCGGAGATCAAGGTGCTGCTGTTGACCGGCTCGGGGGTCGAGGAACGGATCTTCGACGCGCTGGAGGCGGGGGCGCTGGGCTACCTGTCGAAGACCGCGCAGAGCGACGAGATCCTGGAGGCCGTGCGCCGGGTCCATTCCGGCGACCCGTCGTTGCCGCCGGAGATCACCCGCCGTCTGCTCACCCGGCTGGGGGGGTCACCGGACCATCGGGAGCTGGTGGACCCGCTGACCGAGCGCGAGGAAGAGGTGTTGGCGCTGGTGGCCGAGGGGATGAGCAACCGGGACATCGCCGAGCATCTCCACGTCTCGGAGACCACCGTGCGCACCCACGTCAGCCACATCCTGAGCAAGGTGGGGGTCAAGAACCGCGTCCAGGCCGCCCTCTTCGCCCTCCGCACCGGCATCGCCACCCTGGACGACTAGCCTGCTCGGGCTCGCCGGGTGGCCCGCAGTACCCCCCAGCCCGGGGTCGGGTGACTCCTACAAAAAGACGAGGCGGGGACGATTCTGCGCCGAGGAAATTTCATTCCCATGGCCGATTCATCCACGGGGGGGGGCGTCCTATAGTTCTGCTTGAGGGTTGCATCGCCCCCCGGTCCGGGATCTCGGGTTCTACACCACGCCCCCGAGCCTTCCGGACCGGATCTTTGTATTGGGGGCGTCCCACCGCCCGACCCTCTTCTCCCCCAGCCAGGATCAACGCTCGCTCGTTGGAATCTCCAGGGTCAACTCGGAGTACGGGGCCAACTCACCGCCCGTGCAACCCGCCACTTCGCGATCCTTTGCGGCTGAGCTTCTCGTACCAGGGAGGCAGATTCGATAGGAATCAGCGGGCATCCCGGGGATCACCAGGTCTCCACTCGGATGACCCACCTCGCCGCCAGACATTCGCGCCCAGCGAATCAAGGTGGACAGGCTCCAGCGTTCGTCGCTCGAGAAGACCGTCGGGAGCCCAGGGAGTGTCGAGGTCGATGAAACATCCAGGCCGAAGATTCGCAAAGTGCCGCCGTACCGATCCATGGCGAGCACCTGGGGCTCTGTGCCGCGTTCGAACGGCGGCCACTTGCGGGCTGTGAAGCCTGGGGGCAGCACCGTCAATCGCACCGCCACCGCCTCGGCAGGTATCTCCAACTCGAACTCGCCGGAAAGCCCGGTGATCTCCTGGGCCAGATAGGTGCCACGCTCGCCGCCATCAGGGTACACGGGAAGGCCCGACACCTCAGCACCGTAGACTCCGGCCCCTCCAGGTCCGACGATCTGCCCCGCGAAAGTCCAGGATCGCCGAAGTTGGAGCTCCACTTCCCTGGCGTCTTCGTCCTCCAGTGCAACCTCAACCCCGTCCGAGAGCCAACGGCGCCCAACCTCATCCAGCCACTCCGCCTGAAGCCGCCAGCGACCCTCCTTGATCGCCTGCACAGCAAATTGGCCATTTTCATCAGTCCGTTCGATGAAAAAGCGTGGGGGCGCCTCCTCGCGGGTCAGCCGCACCTTCGCCTCGGCCACCGGTTGACCGCCTGGCCCCAGAACCACCCCGGACAGGTCGGTATCCGCCAGCTCGATTTCAGCCCGTTTCCAGGGTTGTGACGGATGATCGTAGACGTCCACCTCATCGACCTGGGCCATGATGGGAGGTTTCTTGGAACGGACTTCCACCAGCCAGGTGTCACGCTCGGGAACGATCACATAGACCGCCCCTTCTTCATCCGTCACGTCAGACACCCTGACCTCGCCATGCCGCCCACCGAACCAAACCTCCACCCCGGGTAGTGGCTCACCAGCCACCGTGACTCGACCTTCGACCCTTTCAAAGGGGAGGTCGATCTGAATCTCTGCAACCTCCTCGTCAAGCTGAACCTCGCGACTGGCCCAGCGCTCTCCGTCGCCATTGGCCACCATCAGTCGATAGTGGCCCGAGTCGAGGCCGCCGGTTCGCCAGCGACCTTCTGCATCAGCAACTCCCTGTGCCACGCGGTCGAGGTGTCCTGGCACTTCACTGTGCCTGGAAAGACCGAGGAACCATGGACGTCCCCGAGGATCGCGAGGAGGGCTGACGGCGACGCCGAGGCGCCGAGGCGGACGAAGGACGATGCGCTCCACTTCCGTCTCAGCGCCTTCGGCAATGGTGACCGGCGAGAAGCGTGTGGTCGCAAAGGCGGGGTGGCTAACGGCCAGTTGGTAAGTCCCAGGCATCATTCCGGTGAATTCCAGAAAGCCATGCTCGTTCGGCCTGGTCTCCATTGCAAGAAGCTGCCTGCGCTGGTGATCCTCGGCCATCTCTTGCAGGCCCGCCGTTTCCAATAGCAAGTTGGCGGTGACGTCAGAGATAGTGAAGTCTTCCGGCGGGCTCTCGGCCCTCACCCACCCGACCAACGAGGAGCCAGCCAGCAGGCGAAGCTGTTCGAGGTCAACCTCACCGTTCGGCGGCACGTCGAGGTTCCAGAAGTAGTGAGACACGAATCCCGGAGCCCGAAGGCGCACGTCGTACCGACCGGAGGGAATCGCGCATTGGAAGTTGATCCTGGCATCGAGGCGACATTCCACCGTGTGACGCTCAGGGTCATTTTCGCTCGCTGGTAGATCCGACGCCTGAAATCGAGCTTCCAACTGTTCAGGCTTGTCCGCATCCGGTGGTGGAACCGCCCTGCCCACGAGGTCCCCCGTGGGCAGGGCGGCAAGCACAACTCCCCCACTCGCGCCAGCCCCCCAGGTCTGCTCCGGTGCCCATAGGCCAGGTGCATCGAGGACGAGCCTCCAAAGCCCGTCTGCCGGCAAGGCGACGCGTGCACTGCCAGGCACCCTAAGCTTTACGCTCCGCTCCTGAGCCGAGACGCCGCCCGATGAGCTCTCTGCCGCAACGGCCCGCCGCTGGATCGCTCCGAGCCTTTGCAGCCGAACCACCGCCGCCACCGGGTCAACCTCCGAAGTCTGCCCTTCCACGCCGACGGTGATCTCCAGCTCCACCGTTTCAGGACTGCGCTCTTCGCCGAAGGCCCACGGTATCCCGGCCATCACCAAGCCGATCAGCCCTAGAAGGGCGATGGGAAGGCGAGCCGGTTTCACGGAGTGACAGTGATGTTCTCGCAGAAGCCACCACTCCGGTCGCAGTAGGAGTAAAACCAACCGTTGTCGCACACGGTTCGACCGGGCTGCGAACCCGCATCCATGCACACCTGGGCATTGCCAATCCCCTGAATGTAGCCAGTCTCGCAGATGTAGCAATCCCCAGCGTCCCCTGTGTCTGGTGCAGGATCGTCCTCCTCCGTCGGGGTTCCCCTGGGACAGAAGGGGTCCCAACTGGCAAGACAGTCGCTCGTCCCGTCGTCTTGATGCTCCTCTTGCGGAGCCTGGGCGTAGGCAACGTCCACCGCCAAGCTGAACAGGCAGCAGGCCACTATCAACACGAACATCGTCGTCCTCATCACCGCTCGTCCCTCCTTGTCAACCTCAGCGCTCTGTTTTTAGGCAGTGAGGTCTCTAAGTTTTAGCTTGGCACCCACTGTGCTCTGGGTGCACCTTGCGCCGCCGTCAAGGTTACGAGCTAGCAGTATTTCTGTCAATGCGTTAGTCCGAAATAACAGGCCGGAGTGCCAGGAAGATGAGGCTCCAGGAAATCGGACGGGGGCCTGAGCGGAAGGGTGCCGACTAACGGGTCGGTCGTACCAGGGATGAAGAAGCTCTACCGCCGGTAGGCCGTCACCGCCGCCGCCGGGGGTCGATGGCGCGGTACACCCGCAGCCACTGCTTCCAGGTGTCGGTGTCCGCCCGCAACGCCACCCAGGCCTTGGGGACGTCGCGGATGGAGGCGTAGGTGCGCCCCTGGTAGGTGATGCCGCCGTCCGGCCGGACGCGACCCACCCGGGGCGGCACGCCGCCGTCACGGAATGGGTACTTGAGCAGTCTCGCGGTCATCGTCTACCGCTAGTGTACTGCCTCCTCCAGCTCTCCGCCGGGGTCTCCCTCGTGCCGCGGCAGACCGTGGCCCTTCCACAGCGCGTAGATGGCCGGGTACACCGTCAGCTCCAGCAGGAAGGACGTCACCAGGCCCCCCACCATGGGCGCCGCGATGCGCTTCATGACGTCCGCCCCGGTGCCCGACGACCACATCACCGGCGCCAGCCCCAGCATGGTGGTCAGCACCGTCATCAGCTTCGGCCGGATGCGCTGGGCGGCGCCCTCGACGATGGCCTCGGTGAGGTCGCCGAAGTCGCGCAGCCGGCCCGCGCGCTGGCGGTCCCGGTGGGCCAGCTTGAGGTAGAGCAGCATCACCACCCCGGTCTCGGCATCGAGCCCCGCCAGGGCGATGATCCCCACCCACACCGCGACGCTCAGGTGGTAGCCCAGGACGTAGAGCAGCCAGACGGCGCCGATGAGGGAGAACGGCACCGCCAGCAGCACGATGGCCACCTCCGGCACCGACCGGGTGTTGAACCAGAGCAGCAGGCAGATGAGGAACAGGGTCACCGGCAGCACAAGCTTCAGGCGCTCCCGCGCCCGCTCCAGGTAGGTGAACTGCCCCGCCCAGTCGATGCGCACGCCGGCCGGTAGGGTCACCGCCTCGGCCACCACGCCCTTGGCCTCCTCGACGTAGCTGGCGATGGGCCGCTCGCCGGGATCAACGAAGACGTAGCCCACCAGGCGGCCGTCCTCGCTGCGCACCATGGGGGGGCCGGTCTCGAAGCGCACGTCGGCGACCTGGGACAGCGGCACCTGGGGGCCCAGCGGCGTCGGCACCAGCAGGCGCCCCAGCGACGCCGGGTCCTGGCGCAGCTCCCGGGCGTAGGTCACGGTCACCGGGTAGCGCTCCCGCCCCTCCACCGTCTCGGTCACCGGCATGCCGCCGACGGCGGTCATCACCATCTCGTGGACGCCGGCCACCGACAGGCCGTAGCGCGCCGCCGCCCGCCGGTCCACGTTGATGTCCAGGTAGAAGCCGCCGGTGGACCGGTCGGCAAAGGCTGAGCGGGTGCCGGGGATCCCCGAGACCGCCTGCTCCACCGCCACCGCCGCCGACTCGATGGTGGCCAGGTCCGGGCCGTAGATCTTGATCCCCAGCGGGCTGCGGATGCCGGTGGAGAGCATCTCGGTGCGGGTCTGGATCGGCATCCACCAGATGTTGGGCATGCCGGGATAGGACAGCTCCTCGTTCATCTCGGCGATGAGGTCGTCCCAGGTCAGCCCGTCCCGCCACTCGTCCCGCGGCTTCAACACCACCACGGTCTCCGCCATGCCGACGGGCGCCGGGTCGGTGGGGGTGTCGGCCCGGCCCATCTT
>Ga0102947_1000154_pt1 | contig 24511 bp, 20 predicted proteins | sample SalPon2A_A_D2_MG_FD_78210 | JGI IMG/M metagenome (GOLD analysis project Ga0102947, IMG submission 78210) | Soil microbial communities from South San Francisco under conditions of wetland restoration - Salt Pond MetaG R2A_A_D2_MG | ecosystem: Environmental > Terrestrial > Soil > Wetlands | place... | reverse complement strand
GAAATTGTTCTTTTGGATACTCAGGGAACTATTTATGGGTTGGATCCGGAAGATGCATGGAACTATGGTGTAAGTTTTTTGCAGGATTTTAATCTCTTTGAAAGACCGGGCAATATTTCCATCGATTTTTACAGAACAGATTTTATAGATCAGGTCGTGGTCGATTGGGAAAACCCCCTGGAAGTATCTTTTTCCAATTTGGATGGAAAAAGCGTTGCCAACAGTTTTCAGGTGGAAGTAAGTCACGAAATTTTTAAGAACCTGGAGTTGCGGACCGCTTTTAAATGGTACGACGTCAAAACCGATTATCGTACCGGCTCATTGCAGAAGCCGCTGCAGGCCAGACAACGATTTTTTGCCAATCTGGGGTATGAAACAGCTGCCGGCGAAAATGGTGCCCAATGGAAGTTTGACTACACATTGCACAGCCTGGGGGAACAACGGCTACCCGAAACGGCATCCAATCCTGTGGAATTCCAGTTGCCCCGATACTCTGACCCTTACAGCCTGATGAATGCCCAGGTAACCAAAGTGTTCTCCAATACCTTCGAAGTTTATGTAGGGGGAGAAAATTTAACTAATTTTACACAGACGGACCCCGTACTGGGTTCGCAAGATCCCTTTGGTTCAATTTTTGACACCAGCATCGTTTATGGCCCTATTATGGGAAGGATGTACTATGCAGGCCTCAGATATAAAATGTAAAACAAAAAATACAATGAAGAAACAACTAATATTATTACTCTTTATATTGACTGCCACGGTCACGGTTGCCCAGGAGAAAAATAAAAAAATGACCTTCGAGGTGGATGGCAAATGCAAAATGTGCAAGATGCGTATTGAGAAGGCCGCATTAGAAGTGGATGGGGTTAAATACGCCTTATGGGATATTCCATCTCATCAGCTATCCTTAATTGTCGATGAACGGAAAACAAATCCCATGCAAATCAAAACTGCTTTGGTTTCAGCGGGTCATGATACCAAAGAACTCAAAGCCACACAGGAGGCTTATGATAAAATCCATCCCTGTTGCAAATACAGGGAGGATGACACGGACGATAGTGAAAGTCATTTATAAAATAGCTCCTGTTACCGGGAGCTTTTTTTGTGGCAACCTAATCCCGTGGAATCCCTGTGGAGCTGTTATAAATTAAAAATTAGTGGACCCGAAAGGTGTATTTCCAGGTTTTGTCCGGTACTGATACAGGGAGCTATTTTATAGCGGTTTTGCAGGTCAACAGCACCTCTCAGGGGCAGGCTATGCCGGTGCTGAAAGCATTTACTATTGAATCTCCCGGCTCCCTCCCTGATCTCAGCATACCTTGTAAGGTTTCCGGGGTTTAATCCACTGATTTTTAGCAGCATCCTTCATTATGTATAGGCGATTTACCTTTAATGCGCTGGTTTTTCTGTTTGGACAACAGGGGTATTCACAAACCTGCTGTTCCGGGGGCGTTCTGCTGTCCAATAATTTAGGGTTGCCTAATGAAGGTACAGGTGTCCTGACTTTCGGTCTGAACTATGACTATAACAACCTAAACACCCTGAATGCCGGCGCGGGCAAACTGGATGATGACTCCAGAAAACGCATAACAAATTCCCTGCTTCTCGGTTTGGGCTATGCCATAACTGATACATTATCCCTTGAAAACTTGTTGACACGGGGTAACCAAACCAGAACCATCTCGCAATTTGGCAATGAAAATTTTACAGGGACGACCGGGATCGGAGATCCTGTGTTCCTGCTCAAATACACTATTGCTGATTTGCCGGGAGCCAATACTGTGCTCAATATCGGTGCGGGAACCAAAGCACCTTTGGGAAAATCGGACATAAGGACGGACCAGGGTATTTTACTCACTGCTGACCTGCAGCCTGACAGCGGCGCCTGGGACGGACACGGTTGGCTTTCATTTAACAGGGAATCGGGGTTTAATCCTTCAGCCACGTTTTCAGGAAATTTCACTTATCGCTTAACCCGACAGAACCATTCCTATTTAAACAATAGCTCTACCTACGAATTTGGCGATGAGTTTCATATGAATCCGGGATATACAGACCAATTATTGATGTTAAATACCATCATCAATCCGGGATTGATTTCGAAATACAGAAAGGCCGGGATGGACAGGATCAATGATTTTGAACTCGCCAATACGGGAGGGGAATGGGTATTTCTGAGGTTTGAGATCAATACGCAAATAACCCCGGACCCGGGGATTGCCCTTCGATTAGAAGTGCCGGTCTATAGCTATGTCGAAGGAACCCGGTTGACAACCACGCTGCGGTTTAGCAGTAGCCTTACTTTTAAGCTGGATGCAATAAAATGCCATAGTGATGTAACCGTGACCCTAACATGTATTAGTTAGTTGATCAGGGTGAGATCAGAAAAATTAATTAAAAAGGAAAGTGATGAAAAAGTGGTTATTTCCATTAATGTGTGCCGGGACGATCTTGTTTTCCTGTAGTGGTTGGGAAACGCAGGAGACCCTTCAAAACCCAACGGACGACGGTCCCGTACTATCCAATGAATGGAGCATTCCCGTGGAAGATATCATTGACGGTGGCCCGGGAAGGGATGGGATACCTGCCCTTGAAAGCCCCGTTCTTACCACGGCAGCCAATGCGAGTATTCTCTCTGACACCGATTTGGTGCTAGGCTATAAGAATGGAAATGACATCCGCGCGTATCAGCACATTATACTGGACTGGCATGAAATTGTGAACGACAGGGTCGGTGATGTTTCTGTGGCCATAACCTATTGCCCGCTCACTGGAACAGGCATTGGATGGAACAGGATGATCAATGGAAAGGAAACTACTTTTGGGGTATCGGGTCTGCTGCACAATACCAATTTAATTCCCTTCGACCGGGAAACAACCAGCAATTGGTCGCAGATCCTGAACGAATCTGTGAACGGGGAACTATTGGGTCAAAAAGCCGGGCTGATCCAGCTTGTGGAAACGAATTGGAAAACCTGGAAAAACATGTACCCGGATTCCAAAATATTAAGTTTAAACACCGGTTTCTCCCGGGTCTATGGGGTGTATCCCTATGTTGATTACAGAACCAATCACTCCTTCTTCTTATTCCCGGTTATGACGGATAAGAGATTGCCGGCTAAAGAACGGGTTCTCACCATAGTAGACGGCAATAAAGCCAGGGTGTATCGCTTTGAAGACCTGATGATCCAGAATATCATCAGGGACAGCTTTGAAGGTAAAAATTATGTAATCGTCGGCAATGCACATTTCATGATGTCCTTTGCTTTGAATTCAGATCAGCAATCCCTTCAATTCAATTATACATTTGATGGTTCGGAGGTTGTGCTCGGGGATAACGAGGGAAACACATGGAACATTTTTGGAGAGGCAGTTTCGGGGCCACGTAGTGGAGAGGTGCTCACCTCGGGCAATGCATTTATGGCGTATTGGTTTTCGGTCCCTGCATTTTATACCACCGAGATTTACAATAGTTAAAGCCCGTGACCAACAAAAAACCGTCCTGCTTCCTTCGGTGCGGAGCAGGACGGTCAAAATTTATCAGATGTGGTTGCCCCTACATCATTCCGGGCATTCCGCCTCCACCGCCCATAGGTGGGCCGGCAGGGGTATCTTCCTTAATATCGGTAAGTGAACATTCGGTAGTCAGGATCATACCTGCAACGGATGCCGCATTTTCCAGGGCAATCCTGGTTACTTTAGCGGGATCAATGATCCCTGCTTTTAGCATATCCACGTATTTGTCGGATTTGGCATCGTACCCAAAATCTCCTTTTCCATCCAGTACTTTGGCAGCAACAACAGAACCTTCACCGCCCGCATTTTCAACGATAATCCTCAGTGGTGCTTCAATGGCCCTGGCGACAATTTGTACGCCTGTGTCTTCATCCGCATTCTCTGTCTGTATCTTTGAAAGTACAGAAATGGCCCTGATCAGGGCAACACCCCCACCGGCAACAATACCCTCTTCAACAGCCGCCCTTGTAGCATGCAATGCATCGTCTACCCTGTCTTTTTTCTCTTTCATTTCCACTTCTGAAGCAGCCCCTACATAAAGTACGGCAACCCCTCCGGCTAGTTTGGCCAAACGCTCCTGCAATTTTTCCTTGTCGTAATCAGAGGTTGTGGTTTCTATCTGCGATTTAATCTGGTTGACCCTTGATTTGATATCTTTGGCAGCACCGGAACCGTTTACGATCGTGGTATTGTCCTTATCGATGGTCACCTTTTCGCAGCTACCTAACATATCGATGGTGGTATTTTCCAGAGAGAACCCTCTTTCTTCAGCGATTACCGTACCGTTTGTCAGTATGGCAATGTCTTCCAGCATGGCCTTTCTCCGATCCCCGAAGCCCGGAGCTTTGACTGCGGCAATTTTTAAAGACCCCCGCAATTTGTTAACCACCAAAGTTGCCAGTGCTTCCCCATCCACATCTTCTGAAATGATTAAAAGCGGTTTCCCTGATTGTGCCACCGGCTCCAATACAGGCAGCAAATCTTTCATGGTGGAGATCTTTTTATCAAACAATAAAATGTAAGGATTCTCCAAATCTGCGGTCATTTTTTCAGAGTCCGTTACGAAATAGGGGGAGAGGTATCCTCGGTCGAACTGCATTCCTTCGACAACATCCACATACGTATCGGTTCCTTTTGCTTCTTCGACGGTAATGACACCTTCCTTGCCTACTTTTCCAAATGCCTCCGCAATGAGTTCCCCGATCATTTCATCATTGTTGGAAGAGATGGCAGCGACCTGCTTAATTTTTTCTGAGGAATCGCCCACTTTTTTAGACTGTTTGGCCAGATTGGCTACGATGGCCTGTACCGCTTTGTCAATACCTCTTTTAAGATCCATCGGATTAGCCCCTGCCGCCACGTTTTTTAGCCCTTCTTTTACGATGGACTGTGCCAATACAGTTGCTGTGGTAGTACCGTCTCCGGCGAGATCGTTGGTTTTAGAGGCAACTTCCTTAACCATCTGTGCTCCCATATCCTCCAGGGCATCGGCCAATTCTATTTCCTTGGCCACGGTAACACCATCCTTAGTGACCATAGGAGCACCAAATGATTTACTTACGATGACGTTTCTACCCTTGGGACCTAATGTTACTTTTACCGCGTTGGCCAGGGCATCTACGCCTCTTCTGAGACCATCGCGAGCATCAATGTTAAACTTTATATCTTTTGCCATAATTTAATTTTTGAGTTTTAAAAATTAAATTCCGATTCACAAATTTCAATTTCCGCACATTAGTTCGGGCATTTGGAATTTGCTGCCTGGAATTTTAATATTGTTAAATAATTGCCAGGATATCACTTTCCCGCATCATGAGATAATCGGTATTATTAAACTTCAGTTCGGTACCGGAATACTTGCCATAAAGAACCGTATCGCCCACTTTTACTGTGACCTTGTCATCCTTGGTCCCCGGGCCAACGGCCACTACTTTGCCTTTTTGCGGTTTTTCCTTTGCAGTGTCCGGGATATAGATACCGGAGGCAGTTTTTGTCTCGGCAGCCATAGGTTCAATAAGTACCCTATCTGCTAATGGTTTAATGTTCACTTTCGCCATATTATTTGGTTTTTAGATTTAAAATTTCAAATTTTAACTGGGCAGAAATTATGCCAAGAGATTAAAACTGACATAATGTTAAATTAAAAATGCCAGCTTGTCATTTATGCTGGCATTCCTGTTCTATGCTGTCATCAAATTATTGCACAGTGTCCGCCGGAATTCCACCATCATTTGAAGGTGTCACTTCCTCAGGAACCTGATCAGGAAGAGTCTCCGGAACCGATGTTTCTATATCGTCTCCCTGGAGCAACTTGGAATCTGCTTCCCCGAAATTTCCTTTTAATGCAACATTGGAAAGTAATATCAAAACGATCAACAGGGTTGCCAGTGTCCAGGTACTCTTGTCCAAAAAGTCTCCTGTCTTTTTTACACCCCCAACAATCTGTGTGCCGCCGCCGCCAAATGAGGAGGACAAACCACCCCCCTTGGGATTTTGTACCATCACCACCAATACCAGCAGGAAACAAACCACGATAATCAGGATCAGGAATATTGTAAATGTGCTCATTATGTATTTAATTTTCTTGCTGCAATTTCTCCACCGCCTTAATTCGGTCTGCAAAGAAACCACTTTTTTCCGGATATTTCAAACTTAAAATCCGGTATGCCTGTATCGCTTTTTTATATTTTTTTTGCTCCAGATATACCTTGGCCAGGGTCTCAGTCATCAACTCGTTTTTGGCCAATGTGGTGGATTCCCTGATGTTTATTTTAGAGGTCGGCTGTTCGGCCGGCTTTATCTTTGGGTTATTTTCAATAAACTTGTCTATGAGCTCAAACTTTTTTTTCCTGGAGACATTTTCTTCCAGGGGAAAATGTATTTCTTCATCGCCCCCATAGGGATCGCCGCGGAGTCCTTCTTTTTTTCTTTTTATGGAATTCAGGGATGTAAGTTGAAGCCATTCCCCAAAAGAATATTTTTCCTTTTTTGTGAAGGGCAGGGGTTTTCCAAGTTCGAGTTCGGCAGCGGCGTGTTTTTTTGCGATGGCAATATCCCTGTCTATTTCCGGATCCTTGGAAGTGAAAAGGGAAGGATCTAAAATAGCATCTGCATCCTTCGCCGATCGGGGAAGCGGTTCATCCGTGGATTCCTCTATCAGGGCAACTTCACCTTTAGGATGGGCAACCACTTCTTCGGAAATAATCTCCTGCTCATTTAACGGGGTTTTCCCCGAGATGGTATTGGCTATCGCATTTTGAAGGAACTCTGCGGAGGTGATAAAATCAAATAGAACATCCCTGTCGGAGGTATAGGCAGCCGTTACTTTTAATGCATTGTTGTACTTAAAACTGTTGAGGTTCTTGAGCCCTTTCAAGTGCAGGGCCCTGGCAGCCTGAAAGTATGGATACTCGTCCAATACGTCTTCGAGCTGTTTGGTCTGGACAGGGTCGACCAACTTGTCTGGATGCTGTAACAGGTATGAGAAATCGGATACGTTCATGATTGAAAACTAGGGCACAAGGTAACCATATAGGGACTAAGAACAAAGCATTTAAAAACAGGAGGCATCATCCCAAACACTACCAGTCTGCAAGTGATTCATTAAAAATGTCCTGATTGATCCTTTCAAAAATAGCCTGATGCGCTTCATCCCTGACAGAGGACAACTGAGAATTGGCATCGTAATCAAAGAAAAATGAAAACCGCCTTTCAAAGTCAACATCTTCCTTGGTCCGATTAAAAAACCGGACATTAACCCCGATAGTTAACCTGTTCTGGGCAGCCCGTTGCTCTGCGGTCGCGGTCATTGGAGACACCCGGTACTCCACAATTTCGCCTTCGTACAATAAATCCCCGTTAGCTGTGACCAAATCGAGACTCGTCTGATTCAGGATGAGATCCTGTAGGGAGAGCGTAAATTCCCTGTCCAAACCCGGATCGAACGTGGATCCCGGACTTTGGGAAGCGTAATTCTGAAAATAATTGACCTGAAAGGTCTGGGCGGTACCTACATCCCCCCCGGTAAAATTATACACCCCACAACCAGAGCTACTCAGGGGGACAATCAGAAGTAGTATTATACGCGTGCAATTCTTCAATTTCACTTTAAAATTTTATTAATTTTCTTCCCGACGGTTGTTCAAAAAAACTTCGTACCTCTAATTTTGTTACCGGTATCCCGAAGCGCGTGCATCTCACAAATCGTATTGTTTGATTTTTCGATACAAGGTACGCTCGGAAATACCCAACTCAGCCGCCGCGGCCTTTCGTCTACCTCGATTGCGATTCAGGGATTTTTTTATGAGTTCTATCTCCTTTTCCTGTAAAGATAGCGTTTCTTCCTCTTCTATTTCTTCCGCAAAATGGTACTTGTCCTCCTGTGGAACCACGACCTGAGGTTCCGGTCGTGCTTCGGGCAGGGGTAATACTTCCAGAGGTTCACGCCCTTCTTCGGAACCCTGTTCTCCATTGGTGCCGTAAATTTTCCGGATGAGGGTTTCATTTTCTTCCTGAACTTTTTCGGTGTCACTGGTTTTTAAAAGTTCCAGGGTCAATTTTTTAAGGTCGTTGAGATCCCCTTTCATATCAAACAATACCTTGTAAAGTATTTCGCGTTCATTGCTGAAATCACCCTCTTTACGCTTCCTTTCTATGACGGCAGGGAGGTTTGAATCACCGGCATTGGGCAGGTAGCTATTAAGCCTGGCAAGGGAAATATCCCTCTCTTCCTCAAGGACAGAGATTTGTTCCGCGACGTTTCTCAGCTGTCTGATATTTCCCGGCCATCGGTATTTAACCAGTAGTTGTACCGCGTCATCGTCTAAACGGATGGTAGGCATTTTGTATTTCTGACCAAAATCCGACGCAAATTTCCGGAACAATAAATGAATGTCGGCCTGTCGTTCCCTGAGCGGGGGGATATTGATCTCAACAGTGCTAAGGCGGTAGTAAAGATCTTCCCTGAATTTTTCTTTTTTGATGGCTTCATATATATTCATATTGGTGGCGGCAACTATCCGGACATTCGTTTTCTGAACTTGGGATGATCCCACTTTCAGAAATTCTCCGTTTTCCAGCACCCTGAGCAGCCGCACCTGCGTGGTTAAGGGCAATTCTCCCACCTCATCGAGGAATATGGTTCCGCCATCGGCAACCTCAAAATATCCATTCCGGGTTTGGGTGGCCCCTGTAAAGGAACCCTTTTCATGCCCAAAGAGTTCACTATCTATCGTCCCCTCCGGAATAGCCCCGCAATTCACTGCTATATATTTTGCGTGCTTTCTATGGGAAAGGGAATGGATAATTTTGGGGATAGCCTCCTTCCCGACCCCGCTCTCTCCGGTGACCAAAACAGAAATATCGGTAGGGGCAACCTGGACGGCCTTTTCCAGAGCACGATTCAGTTTGGGATCGTTCCCTATGATCTCAAAACGTTGTTTTATGGCCTGAACGTTCTCCATATAGTTCTATTTATCAGAATATCCAACCGCTTCCCCAATCAGGGTTGCAGAGGTACAATCACAAATATGTACGTCTACTAATTCACCAACTTTATAATGTTCCTTTGGAAACACAACCACCGTATTCTGGCTGTTACGGCCCATCCATTGGCTATCTGATTTTTTAGAGGGTCCTTCGATCAATACCTCCTCTATATTGCCAATATGTTCTTTTGTCCTGAAGTAAGCATGCTCTTGCTGAAGGGCAATAATTTCCCGCAACCTTCTTTTTTTGATTTCCACAGGAATATCGTCCTTTAATTTTCTCGCCGCCAGGGTACCGGGCCTTTCGGAATAAGCAAACATAAACCCAAAATCATATTTTACATATTCCATCAATGACAACGTATCCTGATGATCCTCTTCGGTCTCGCCGGGAAACCCACTGATCATATCCTGGCTGATGGCACAGTCCGGGATGATCTTTTTGATGTTGTCGATCAATTCAAAATACTCCTCCCGGGTATGGAGCCTGTTCATCGCCTCCAGAATACGGTTGCTGCCACTTTGAACCGGCAAATGAATGTATTTGCAAATGTTCCTGTATTTCGCCATGGTTTCAATGACTTCCAGGGTCATGTCCTGCGGATTAGAGGTTGAAAAGCGAATCCGCATGTCAGGCTGCGCTTCTGCTACCATTTGCAAAAGCCTTGCGAAATTGACAGCACTTGCTTTTTGAATTTCCGATGCGCCATGAAAATCTTTTTTCAATCCTCCGCCATACCAGACATAGCTGTCTACGTTCTGCCCCAACAAGGTAACTTCCTTATAACCTGTGTTCCAAAGATCCCTTACCTCGCTCAGGATCGATTGCGGATCGCGACTCCTTTCCCGGCCACGGGTAAAGGGTACAACGCAGAAGGTACACATATTGTCGCATCCCCGGGTGATCGTCACAAATGCCGTCACTCCGTTCGAATTTAATCGCACCGGAGCAACGTCCGCGTAGGTTTCATCTTTTGATAAAAGTACATTTACCGCGCTCCGGCCTTCTTCTATCTCCTGAATGAGATTTGGAAGATCCTTGTAGGCATCCGGGCCTACGACCATATCTACAATACGTTCTTCTTCCAGTAACTGACACTTCAGCCGTTCTGCCATACACCCCAGCACCCCCACTTTCATATGGGGTCTGGTTTTTTTTACCGCATTGAATTTTTCCAGGCGCTTGCGTACCGTGGTCTCGGCTTTTTCCCGGATAGAACACGTATTCACCAGGACAAGATCCGCATCATTCAATTCCCGGGTCGTATTAAATCCCTCTTTGGCCAATATGGAAGCGACTATTTCACTATCCGAAAAATTCATCTGGCACCCATAACTTTCAATATATAAATTACGGGTATTTCCAAGGTTATTTTCAATGGTAAGTGCCGTTCCCTGAACCGATTCGTCTATCACTTTCTTCATTTCTTCTTCGTGTCTTGCCTGGAGCTAAAAAGGTTTGCAAAGATAACATATAATACAATTTTATGACAATATGACAGTTAATTATTTATCAAATTTTACGCAACGATGCAAGACCGGGTGTATCTTCATTTCAACAGCCCTAAACAATTACGTAACAAATACGGACTATGAAAAAGCAAGTTTTAGTGATTTTGATCTCAGTAGCGATGGCCCTGGTTTCCTGTGAAAAATCAGATGACAGTAAATATGCAGATTACCTGGTGGCAAGGCCACTGGTTATGACCAAGGCAGAATTTAAGAACAGTGTGGACATTGTTGCCCCAATACCTGTTAATGAATCCGGAAAGATTTATGCCTACCAGAACTACATTTTTGTAAATGACAAGTACCGCGGGGTGCATGTCATCGACAACAGTGATCCCGGCGCACCCAAAAAAGTGTCCTTTATCAAGATTGCCGGCAATGTGGACATCTCCGTAAAAGATGACTACCTGTATGCCGATAGTTTAACGGATCTGATCGTATTGGATATTTCCGATGTGAACAACATAAGAATTGTTAACCGGCTCGAAAATGTATTGCGGGATAACTTGATCTGGCCTGCGGAGGCAGACTTCTTTGAATATGAGGACTTTGATTATGAAAATGAGATTCTGATCGGATGGGAACTGGTCACAGAACGCAGGTTGATTGAGGAATATAACCTACGCTTCAATGATATTGCCTTGGCCGAAGCAGCAAATGATGCCGGAAATGTTGGCCAGGGAGGGTCACTGGCACGTTTCAAAATTGTAAATGACTACCTGTATGCCGTAGACAGCCATACCATTAATGTATTTGAGATCAGTGATCTTGAAAATCCCAGGGACCTTGAAGATATATATGCCGGGTTCGACATTGAGACTATTTTCAACAAAGGAGAACATCTGTTCCTGGGGAGTATGAGAGGCATGTACATTTATGATATCACTACTCCGGCCAGCCCGACGTTTGTGTCTGAATTTCAGCACGGCACAGCCTGTGACCCCGTAGTGGTAGATGGGGATTATGCGTATGTCACACTACGTGGCGGAAATAATTGCGGAGCTACTGAAAGTGGGTTGTTTATCGTTGATATCTCCGATATTGCGACCCCAACGCTTGCAGTTAGCTATCCTATGGATGAACCCTATGGATTGGGGATTAAAGATGAGAAGCTTTTTGTGTGTGATGGGGCTTCGGGCCTCAAAGTGTTTGATAAAACGGATATTCAGCATTTGGAGAGCTTAAACCACTATAAGGATATCATCACTTTTGATGTTATTCCGCTCGAAGACATGTTATTGATGGTTGGAGATGATATCCTTTACCAATATGAATATTTGGAAAATTCCATTGAGTTGTTAAGTACACTGGAGCTGAACTAGATGAACGCGACCCGTTGCAAACCCTTCCTTAAATGCCTGGCGACACTAGTGATCCTGATTGTCACAGCCTGTAATAAGGGGGATGAACCGATACCCGATCTGAATGCACTGAATGACTTATTGGAAGAAATAGAACAATTATCCGCAAGTCAGACCTGCGAGGATGCAGACCAATGGAAGTTTACCGCCCTGGGTTTAAAACCCTGCGGGGGACCTTCATCATATATAGCATATTCTTCGAAAATTGACACGACCCTTTTCCTGGACAAAGTAAAAAGATACAATAAGGAGGTGATGGAATACAATAAAAAGACAGGAGCTGTTTCGGACTGTGCCCTGATTGAAAAACCTGCTGAAGTCCTTTGTGATAATGGGAGTCCTGTCTTTCTGTACCGCCTTGAATAGCTTAAAGAAATTTGCGTTGTTTACCCTATGAAAAAGATAGAAACATCCCGGAAATACGGGATGTTTTTTTTTGCCTATATATTAAGGAAGAACTTCAAATAAAAAAATTAGGCTACTTTTGTTCCTTCAAAATTCAATGAATGGCTAAGAACTTAGTGATTGTAGAGTCGCCTGCAAAGGCAAAAACAATTGAGAAATTTCTGGGTAAGGATTACAAGGTCACATCCAGTTTTGGACATATTGCTGATCTCCCTTCCAAGGAATTGGGGGTGGATGTCGAGAATAATTTTACACCAAAATACATTGTTGATAAGGAAAAAAAACCGTTGGTTAAAATATTGAAGGATCTCGCAAAGAAGGCAGATACAATATGGTTGGCCAGTGATGAAGATCGGGAGGGAGAAGCTATTTCCTGGCATTTGGCAGAGACCCTGCAATTGGATAAAAGCAAGACCAGAAGAATTGTATTTAATTCAATCACCAAGGCGGCCATCCAGAAGGCTATAGAAAATCCGAGGGCCATTAACTACGATTTGGTGAATGCGCAACAGGCACGAAGGGTACTCGACAGGCTGGTGGGATATGAACTGTCCCCCGTGCTTTGGAAAAAGATAAAGCCCGGGTTATCAGCCGGGCGTGTGCAATCGGTGGCAGTGCGATTAATTGTGGAGCGCGAAAGGGATATTGAAGCATTTGACCCGGTGGGCTCCTTTAGGATTAGCGCTGAGTTTACAACGAAGGAAGGCAATGTTTTTACGGCAAAACTCAATAACACATTTGATGCCAACCAAGAGGCAGCGGCATTCTTAAAACAAAATATAGGGGCTGATTTTACCGTTACCAGCCAGGATAAAAAGCCGGCAAAGAAATCCCCGTCCGCTCCTTTTACCACCTCAACGCTCCAACAGGAAGCCTCCCGGAAACTGTACTTTTCGGTGGCGCGTACCATGCAGGTCGCACAGCGGCTGTATGAGGCCGGGTTGATTACTTATATGAGAACGGACAGTGTAAACCTTTCCGGGGAGGCGATCAGGGCCGCTAAGGATGCTATTGTTGAGAATTACGGTGTAAAGTACAGTAAGGTCCGTAATTTTAAGGGAAAGTCCAAGGGGGCGCAAGAGGCACATGAAGCAATCAGGCCGACAGATATGACCCTGCAATCTCCTGCTCTGGAGAATGATCAATCCAAATTATATGAACTGATCTGGAAACGTACCCTGGCCTCTCAGATGAGCGATGCAGAATTGGAACGCACCAATGTCAGGATCAAAGCAAGTACACATAAAGAAGAATTTAACGCAAACGGGGAGGTAATAAAATTTGACGGCTTCCTTAAGGTATACCTGGAAGGAAAGGATGAGGAAGATCTGGCCGAAGAGCAGCAGGGCATGTTACCGGCCATGACGGTCGGAGACCCGTTGAAAAACAATTATATTTTGGCAACAGAACGTTTTACACGCCCGCCATACCGGTATACCGAAGCTACCCTGGTCAAGCAATTGGAGGAATTGGGAATTGGGAGACCTTCAACCTATGCCCCTACAATTTCTACCATTCAGAACAGGGGATATGTGGAAAAAGGCAGTGTAGATGGCATAGAACGTACCTATACCCAACTGGTTTTGGAATCTTCCGACGTGGTTGAAAAATCGTTGACGGAGACCATTGGTTCGGACAAGGGAAAACTGGTCCCGACCGATATTGGAATGATCGTGAACGACTTTTTGGTGAGTCATTTTGCGAACATACTTGACTATAATTTTACGGCAAAAGTAGAAAAGGATTTCGATGAGATTGCAGAAGGGGTAGAGGATTGGCAGAAGGTAATGAAGGATTTTTATAAGGACTTCCATCCCAATGTTGTCGATGTGGAGGAAAATGCAGACCGGGCCAGTGGTGAACGGGTGTTAGGGAAGGATCCCAAGACAGGAAGGCAGGTGGCGGTTCGCCTGGGAAGATTTGGGCCAATGGTGCAAATTGGGACGGTGGATGAAGAGGAGAAACCTTTGTTTGCCAGTCTGTTGCCGGAGCAATCCCTGAATACCATCACCTACGAGGAGGCCATGGAATTGTTTAAACTTCCCCGAAAATTGGGGGTGTATGAAGGAGAAGATATTGAAGCCAATGTAGGGAGATATGGCCCTTATGTGCGGTTCGGGAAAAAGTTTGTCTCCCTCGATAAAGGGGAAAGTGCCTTTGATGTAGACATGGAAAGGGCTATTCAACTCATCCGGGAAAAACAAAAGGCAGATGCTCCTATTGCGACCTTCAAAGGCAAGGAAGTTACCAGGGGTAAAGGCCGGTTTGGTCCTTTTATCAAATGGGATGGGATGTTTATCAATGTGAATAAAAAGTACGATTTTGAACACCTTTCCCAAACGGATATAGAAGAATTGATCGAGCTTAAGTTAAAGAAAGAAGCTGAAAAAGTTGTCAGGGACTGGCCAGGCGAGGGAATACGGATAGAGAAAGCCCGATGGGGCCGGCATAATGTCATAAGGGGAAGGACCAAAGTGGAGCTTCCAAAGGAGGTGGATGTCAGTAAAATTTCCCTCGATGATGTAAAAGCATTGCTTGATAGGAAAAAGCCTGAGAAAAAAACCGGAGCGAAGAAGAAGTAACGCAGAAGGACGATCAACAGAATTAAGTTACCTGCAAACACGGAACAAGAAACGATAATCAATAACTTTCATAGAGCATCATGGCATTCGAGTTTTTAGTACCAGTAGCCGATAGAGCCTTGGCACATTGTGAATTACTACCCCCGCAGGCACTGGGAAAAAATATCAACAAACACTCTTCAAGGCATGGTTTGCCGGTTTTGGCCAATGTCTCCTTCGCCATTCTGGGGGTTAATGAATCCAGGAATGCGTTTGAGAAAAAACCGGAACCCCTGGACATTACGCGGATCCGAATTCAATTGTATCAATTGATGATTGGGAACTGGAACTCATCCATGGCAGATCTCGGCGATGTTGAAGAGGGAGATACGGTGGAAGATACCTATTTTGTGGTTAAGGAAATAGTAGCCGTTCTCCTGAAGGAAAATGTCATCCCCATTATTATCGGAGCCACACAGGACATTACCTATCCTACCTACAGGGCCTTTGACAATATTAAGGATATGGTGAATCTTGTGGCGATTGACAGCAGGTTTGATTTTGGTGCGGATGAGGAACTTATTTCCTCACATTCCTATATGAGCAAGATCATTACCGACAAGCCCAACAATCTGTTTAATTTTTCCAATATAGGGTATCAGACCTACTTTAATGCACAGGAGGAAATTGACCTTATGGAACGGCTTTTTTTCGATGCCTATCGCCTGGGAGAGATTACCTCCGATATGACCCTTGTAGAACCGGTATTGCGCAATGCCCATTTAGTAAGCATCGATGCCCGGGCTATTAGGGCCGGCGAAATGGGGATGTCTTCTAATTTCTCTCCCAACGGTTTTACGGGAAGAGAGATATGCGCCATTACGAGGTATGCCGGAATAAGTGATAATGCAGCCATTTTAGGGATCTATGAAATTGAAAATACTGCACAATCCTTTCAAATGGTAGCCCAAATGATATGGTACTTTATGGAAGGCTTCAATTACCGGCGAAAAGAAGTCCCAAATGCCAAAAATAATGACTTCAGTAAGTTCATAGTCCCCACCGAAACTGAGCAGTTGGTCTTCTATAAGAGTCATCTCACCGAAAGATGGTGGGTAGAGATCCCTTCAATTATGACTTCACATACTAAAACAAAATCACCAGCGTTATTACCATGCACCGAGCAGGACTATCTGGACGCATGTGATCAGATTATTCCGGAAAGGTGGTTTAAGGCCTATAAGAAGGGCTTTAATTAATTGAAAATAATTTTAAAGGATAGGCAGTTTTATACAATAAATTATTCAAAAATCAGTTTAAAGAATAATAATTGACAATACTGTTTATAGTCTTAATCGAAATTTAACCTAAAGTATGAAGAAGCTATTGTTATCGTCTATAGCATTTGTTTTTTTGCTCAGTAGTTGCGGCTCAAAAACAAAAGGTGAACTCGTAGGAGTCCAGGGCAAAAAATGGTATCCCGAAAAACCTTATGGCATGGAACTGATCCCGCGGGGATCTTATATCATGGGTAAGAGTGAAGAAGATATGGCCCAGGTGCTTAACGCCCCCACTAAAACTGTAACCGTACGTTCCTTCTATATGGATGATACGGAAATAACGAACAGCGAATACCGCCAGTTTGTTGAATGGGTACAGGATTCCATCGTTAGAACCAGATTGGCCATCCTGGCAGATGAGTTGGGCATGGGTCCGGATGACGGAGGTATCGGAGAGTATGCATTTAAGGATGCGGACACTACCAAGATGTCTACTTATGACAAATATATGTTGGACAATTACTCCGGAATGGGAGAAACCGGGTATGAGGGCCGGGCACTGAACAAAGATGAAGATCTTGTTTGGGATATCTCGGATTATCCGGATGAGTACTATACTGAAGTAATGGATTCGCTGTACATCCCGGAAGAAGAATCGTATAACGGTCAGCGGACTGTAGATGTAACTAAATTGAAGTACAAATACAGCTGGATGGACATTGAAGCTGCGGCCCGATCCAGAGAAGGCAGGAGAAAAGATTTTATTAAACATGAGGAGTTGGAGATCTATCCGGACACCACCGTGTGGATCCGGGATTTCGAATACTCCTATAATGAACCGATGCACAACGATTACTTTTGGCACGATGCCTACAGCGACTATCCTGTAGTCGGTGTTTCTTGGAAGCAGGCCAAGGCATTTTGTAATTGGAGAACCAAATTCAAGAATGATGATCAAAAAGAGCGTGGAAAGCAATTCGTAAACCAGTTCAGATTACCTACAGAAGCTGAATGGGAATACGCGGCAAGGGGAGGTATCGAAGGGGGTACATATCCCTGGGGTGGACCTTATGTAATAAGTGATACCGGTTGCTTTATGGCTAACTTTAAACCACAGCGAGGTGATTATGCAGCGGATGCCGCACTATACACCGTGGAGGCAAAGTCTTATGAGCCTAACGACTTTAACCTGTACAACATGGCAGGGAATGTTTCAGAATGGACCAATTCTAGTTACGATCCAAGTTCTTATGATTACGTATCCACGATGAACCCTAACGGAGGAGACGGCGGTAACGCCAGAAAAGTAATCCGGGGTGGTTCGTGGAAGGATGTTGCTTATTTCCTACAGGTAAGTACACGTGATTATGAGTACAAGGATTCCGCAAGAAGCTATATTGGATTCAGGACTGTTCAGGATTATATGGGTGAGGAAGACTCAACTCAGTAATTCTTACGTATATAGTAAATCAAACTTAAACCAAATCCTTTAATTAACAGTAAACTTAAATTAAATTTAAAATTATGGCACAGTCAAAATCAACAAAGAAATTATTCAACATGGCCTATGGCCTTGGGGCATCGGTAGTGATTATCGGTGCGCTATTTAAGATCCTGCACTGGGAGTTTGGTCCTCTTACAGGCGGACTACTACTGGCAGTGGGACTTATTACAGAAGCACTTATTTTTGCTATTAGTGCATTTGAACCGGTAGATGACGAATACGATTGGTCTTTGGTATATCCAGAATTGGCCGGTGGTATGTCTAACGGGAAGAATGAAGCTCAGGAAGCCAAAGAGGCTGAAGGCATTTTGTCCAGAAAACTGGATGAACTTTTAAAAGAAGCTAATATCGATGCCAGCCTTATGGAAAGCCTGGGTGATAGCATTCGCAATTTTGAAGGTGCTGCCAAAGGGATTGTTCCAACGGTTGATGCCATGGAGTCTACCAAGAAGTATTCTGATGAGATGGTACATGCTGCCGCTCAAATGGAATCTTTGAATAGTCTTTATAAAGTACAATTAGAGAGTGCAAGCCGGCAAGCTTCCGTAAACGAAGAAGTCGTTCAGAATGCCAGTGCTCTTAAAGATCAGATGGAATCTCTGGCCAGTAACCTTTCTTCATTGAATGGAGTATATGGTGGAATGCTGACTGCCATGAACAGGAACTAATTAGATTTAGTTGTTTACCAAATCAAATATTAATTAAAATCTAATTAGAAAATATGGCATCAGGAAAATTGTCACCTCGTCAAAAGATGATCAATCTTATGTATTTGATCTTTATTGCGATGCTGGCCCTAAATATGAGTAAGGAAGTTCTGGCAGCGTTCGGATTAATGAACGAAAAGTTAGAGGCTTCAAATATAAAAACCTCGGAGAACAATCTCGCGTTCCTGGCAGGTTTGGAAACTAAAGCATCGGAAAATGCGGAGAAATTTGGTCCGCTTCTAGATGATGCTAAGAAAATAAAGATATTGTCCCAGGAGTACTTTGATTATCTGGAAAACCTTAAGAAAGAGATGACCTCTGAAATTAAGGATCCTAAAGATTATCAGGTGATGGACAAATCCGATTATCTGGATCAAAAATTCTGGCAGGGTGATAACCTGGCTAAGGAAGGAAAAGAATTTCTGAAAAGGATCAACGATTACCGTACACAGGTCTCGGCGATATTGCCGGAGGGTATGGAGGAAGTGAAGGCCTCTGTCAATACCAAGTTCGAAACCGGTGATGAAAACGGGAAAGTAGAAAGGAGAGACGGTGTTAAAGTAGATTGGTTGACCTACCATTACGAAGGATTTCCGGTGGTAGCTTCTCTGACCAAGATCACTGCACTGCAGTCCGATATCAAGGCTACTGAAGAAGCTGCACTTAAGGCAATGCTCGAAGGGCAGTTGACCACGGAAGTTTCCATGACGAACTATACAACGCTCCTTGAGCAGGAAAAATCTGCCTTCTATGCGGGTGAAAAGTTCTCTGGTGCTATTGTACTGGGCCGAAAGGATGCCACTACAAGACCTAACGAAGTCAACCTAACCTTAGACGGTAGAAAACTTAGCGAAGGCAGGGACTATGAGATCAAAGAAGGTCAGGTTAAACTTCTGGTCAATGCAGGAGCACCCGGCGACCATGAAATCAAAGGTGAACTGGTCTTTATCCAGGATGGTGAACGTACTCCGGTACCTGTTAGTCAAAAGTTTGCGACCATATCCAAGCCAAATGCTGCTTTGATCGCCGCAGACAAGATGAATGTTGTATATCGTGGGGTAGCCAACCCAATGTCGATTTCGATTCCAGGAATACCTAACAACAAAGTTAGTGCCTCTGCCCCCGGACTTAGGAATGTCAGTGGCAGTAAATACATCATGAATCCCGGAACCGGAAGGACGGTTACGATCGTTGCTTCGGGGATATTGCCGGACGGCCAGCGTATTTCAACGCCAGCTGAATTCAGGATCAAGGATATTCCAAGGCCTTCAGGTTCTGTCAGGGGAGAAACCGGTAGCGCCAAAATGCCGAGGAGAAATCTCGAAATTGCTACGGTGGGTGCCTTGTTGGAAGACTTCGATTTTGATTTGAATCTTGCCATCAGCGGATTTAAATTCAAAGTACCAGGTCAGCCTACGGTAAGTGTTAATGGCAATAAACTGGATGACAGAGCCAAGTCTGCCCTGAGGAGGGCCAGCCGTGGCGATGCAGTTCAGATATTCGATATCACCGCTTATATAACAAATAACAAGAGTTATAAATTGAAGAAAGTATCTCCGGTTATTGTGGAGATCACCAACTAATAATTATTAATAACTGGGCGGCAGCAATGCTGCCCGGTATTATTAAAAGAGTTTAAAATGAATTGGAAGAATGTAATTTTAGTGGGCGCTTTAGCACTGCTTCCCCTGTCCATGATGGCCCAGGCAAATATATTGAATGCCAAAAAGCCGGAGGAAATCGGGAAAAAGACAGAGGCCCAAAAGGCATTGGACAATGATGCCCCTTTGGAGTACGGCTATGTGGACGACAGGGACATCCTTTGGTCCAAAACCGTCTGGGAAGTTATCGACCTTGATGAAAGGGTTAATTTCCCCCTGTATTACCCTCTTGACACCATTGATATTGGTAAGGATAGAAGATCGCTGTATGATGTTTTTATCAAGAATATCAAAAATGGCAAGCTGACGGATGTTTATGTGGATTCCTATTTCACCGAAAAAAGAAAATTCAGTGATCTTACGGCCACATTGCAGAAAGTAGATACCACAGATTTGGGATATGAACAAATCAATGCCGGCGAACAGCTTTCAGCGGAATATATCAACCGACGTGAACTTACCGCTGCAGATATTGAGGAGTATCGTATCAAAGGAATGTGGTATTTTGACAAAAGGCAAGGAGAATTGAAATACCGAATGTTGGGTATTGCACCGGTAGCACCTGATGTAAACTTCATAGATGATGATTCTATGGATCCTGCGGATGCCAAGGTAGAATTATTCTGGGTTTGGCTTCCAAGTGCCAGGCAGATATTGCACGAGTCTAAAGTGTTTAACCAGCGGAATTCGGCTCAGCCTATCTCTTTTGACATGTTGTTGAACGCCAGACGCTTCAATGGGACCATTTACAAAGAAGATAATGTCCACGGTGACCGGGTGATTCAGGAATATATCGCAGATAATGCGCTATTTCAGTTGCTTGAATCCAGCAGGATCAAGGAAACGATCCGGGACCGCGAACAGGATATGTGGGCCTATTAGAATACAGCGCTTTATTCCAATTCAAAGCATAAAAAAAACCGCATCGAAAGATGCGGTTTTTTTGTTGGCCGACGTTTCTTTACAGGCCTTTCCTCCGCGACAGCCACCGAGGTACCCAGAACCAGATATGACATCCTCTTTCCCTACCTTTACACCATGTTAGATTACATCATTGTCGGCCTGGGCCTGGCAGGGATATCCTTTTGTGAGACCCTGGAGGAAAAAGGGAAATCTTACAGGGTGATCAGCGATCATTCCCAGAATGCTTCCGAAGTAGCGGCAGGGTTGTATAATCCCGTAATCCTAAAACGTCTTACCCTGGCATGGGAGGCCCCTGCACAACTAAATATTGCCCTTCCTTTTTATAAAACCCTCGAGAAAAAGCTGAACACCACCCTGGATGAGAAGATTCCCGTCCTCAGGCGCTTTGCTTCAGTAGAAGAACAAAACCATTGGTTTGAGGCTTCAGATAACCGGCAACTTCAGCCTTTCTTATCCAGTCGCATCGTTGAAAATAAAAATCATTGTATTGACGCGCCCTATGGTTTCGGGGAAGTGCGGAACACAGGTCGGATAGACACTAAAAAACTAGTTGCCTTGTTTTCCCGTCATCTCCTGAATCGTGGCCAATTAATTCAGGAGACTTTTTCACATGAGCAGGTATCATTCCACAATGGTTATTTGGGGTATAAAGACCTCAGGGCAAAAAGGGTTGTTTTTGCGGAGGGATTTGGCCTGAAACAGAACCCCTTCTTTAACTACCTGCCCCTTACGGGAACCAAGGGGGAGCTGCTGAGGATCAAAGCCCCGGAACTGAATGAGAAAAATGTGATCAAATCCTCCATATTTATAATTCCTGCCGGCGGGGATCACTACAGGGTCGGCGCAACCTACAAATGGAAAGATACGTCCAATGTACCCACCAGGGAGGCAAGAGAAGAACTTTTGCAAAAGCTCAATACCTTCCTGAATTGTGACTATGAGGTTATAGAACACGCAGCCGGGATCAGGCCTACGGTAACTGACCGGAGACCTCTGGTAGGTCAACATCCCAGATACGGGAATATGTATGTCCTCAATGGTTTTGGATCGCGCGGCGTGATGATCGCACCTTATGCTTCACAACAGTTGTACAATTTCATTGCACATCAAAAATCCATTCATCCCGAAATGGATATATTTAGGTTCCATTCAAGGCATCAAGGTAGTTGAATGTGGTGAAAACAAAACCTGCCCACAGGAAATGGCCGTGGATCAAAAGTATAAAGCCCTTCCGTCCTGGCATATGGAAGTGTTCAGCTTAGCCCCTGACCGCTCTCTTGTCGTAATGAATAAAAAAATTGATCCAGATATTTCGGGACACCCGAATGATAACGGGCATAAATACGATCAGCGTGCCTACGATGGCAATAAAGGTAGTGACAAGGGAGGTGCCAATGAGCAAATAGGAGATCAGAAAAGCGGCCACGGCAAAGGCTATTCCAACGGCATAGCTTACATACATGGCCCCATAAAAAAAAGAAGGTTCTATCTTGTATTTTGTGCCACACTGAGAACAGCGTTCGCGCATCTCAAAAAGTCTCCCCATATGGTAGGGATTCTTATCCTTATACATGCTCTCCTGATGACATTTGGGACAACTTCCTGTTAAAATACTGTAGCCTTTCGTTCCTTTTTTTAACATTTGCAAAAGTTTTCACAAAGGTACGGCATGTAGGTATTTTTGCTTCCAACATCCCTGATATAAATTTGTGTATGATTTCTTTTGCTCCGGGGATAAAACAGGACACCCTGAATCCCGGAACGCCCCTAGCAGGGAATGTATACGGCCCCGAACAATAAATGGAATAACAATGTTGAACGTACATAATCTTTCAGTCTCCTTCAGTGGGGAATATTTGTTTCAGGAGATTGCTTTTCGGCTCAATTCCGGAGACCGGGTGGGACTTATCGGAAAAAATGGCGCGGGGAAATCAACCTTGCTTAAATTATTGTCAAAAGATATCGCTCCGGATTCCGGAACCATCGCTTCTGAAAAAGATATTAAAACAGGATTCCTGCGGCAGGACATAGATTTTGAGCATGGCCGGACCATTTTGGAAGAAACATACCAGGCCTTCAGCGAGATAAAGGAATTGGAGTTTCGCCTGGAGACGATCAATACCCAATTGGCGGAGGATACGAATTACGAGAGTGACGAGTACAATCAACTAATGATAGACCTGAACGAAATCACCCATCGATACGAAATTTTAGGGGGGTACAATTATCAGGGGGAGACGGAAAAAGTACTGATGGGACTGGGTTTTGTGCGCAGGGACTTTAATAAGAAAACCGATACCTTTTCCGGCGGATGGCGAATGCGGATTGAATTGGCGAAGTTGTTACTGCAAAATAACGACGTATTACTGCTGGACGAACCCACGAACCATCTCGATATTGAATCGATCATCTGGTTAGAGCAATTCCTGAAAAATTTTCCAGGCGCAGTAGTGATCGTTTCCCATGACAAGATGTTTCTGGATACGGTGACCAACAGGACCATTGAGATTTCATTGGGGAAAATCTACGATTACAACAAGCCTTATACGACATACCTGAAACTCCGGGAAGAGATGAGGGAACAGCAGCGGAACGCCCAAAAAAATCAGGAGCGGGAAATACAACAGGCAGAAAGACTCATTGAAAGGTTCAGGGCAAAATCGAGCAAAGCCGCATTGGCCCAGTCGCTCATCAAGAAGTTAGGCAAAATGGAACGCATAGAAGTGGATGAACATGACCAGAGTGTTATGAAACTCCGTTTCCCTGTCTCTGTTACCCCGGGAAAGGTGATTGCAGAAATGGAGGGGGTCTCCAAAAGCTACGGTGAAAAAGAAGTATTAAAGGGTATTCACCTGCTTCTGGAGCGCGATAGTAAAACAGCATTTGTCGGCCAGAACGGACAAGGTAAAACCACCCTGGCAAAGATCATTGTGGGGGATCTCGACCATGGGGGCCGGCTTACTTTGGGCCATAACGTGCAGATCGGATATTTTGCGCAAAACCAGGCCGAGTACCTGGATGGCGGGAAAACGGTCCTGGACACCATGATTGATGCCGCCAATGAAACCAACAGGAGCAAGGTAAGAGACATTTTGGGATCTTTTTTGTTTGGCGGCGATGATGTTGACAAATATGTGAAGGTGCTTTCGGGGGGAGAACGCAACCGGCTTGCCCTGGCCAAAATGCTCCTTCAGCCCTTTAATGTACTGGTGATGGACGAACCCACCAATCACCTGGATATCCAGTCCAAGAGCGTGCTTAAGCAGGCCCTCCAAAGTTTTAATGGGACGTTGATCGTGGTATCACACGACAGGGATTTCCTCCAGGGCCTTACGAACAAGGTATATGAATTTCGGGATAAAAGCATCAAAGAGTATTTGGGGGATATTAATTATTATCTGGATCAACGCAAAGTAGAGAATTTCAGGGAGATCGAAAGGAAACAGGAACAGGCAAAGAGTGGGAAAAACAGCGATAAGAAAAGCAATGACTATCAGGAACAAAAAAAAGTAAAATCACTAAAGAACAAATTAAGCGCCGTTGAAGCAAAGATTGCCAACCTGGAAAAAAAGATCGCTGCCGCAGATCACGACT
>Ga0102947_1000153_pt1 | contig 24520 bp, 8 predicted proteins | sample SalPon2A_A_D2_MG_FD_78210 | JGI IMG/M metagenome (GOLD analysis project Ga0102947, IMG submission 78210) | Soil microbial communities from South San Francisco under conditions of wetland restoration - Salt Pond MetaG R2A_A_D2_MG | ecosystem: Environmental > Terrestrial > Soil > Wetlands | place... | reverse complement strand
CCCTGGTGCTGCCCGGGGAGGTGGCCGGCGACGACACCTTCGAGACCTTGCTGGCGCGCACCCGGGAGACGGCGCTGGGCGCCTTCGCCCACCAGGACCTGCCCTTCGAGCGCCTGCTGGAGGAGCTGGAGGTGGCCCGGGACCTGGCGACGACGCCCCTCTTCCAGGTCTTCTTGAACCTCCTGAGCTTCCCGCCCCCGGCCCCCTTCGGCGGCGGCGAACTGGAGGTCTCCCCGCTGGCGCCGGCCCGGGCGCCGGCGCGCTTCGACCTCACCCTCTACGCCGACGACCGGGGGCCCGGCGGCCCGCTGTGCCTGACCCTGGTCTACGACGCCCGGCGCTTCGACGCGGCGCGCATGGAGGAGGCGCTGCGCCAGCTCACGGCGCTGGCCGAGCAGGTGGTGGCGGAGCCGGAGCGGCCGCTGGGCACGCTGAGCCTGGTGACGGCGGCGGCCCGGCGCGCCCTGCCGGACCCGCAGCGAGGCCAGGATCGGGGTTGGCCGGGGCCGGTCCACGCGGCGGTGGACCGGCACGCGGCGGAGCGGTCCGGGGCGGTGGCGGTGGTCGGGCCGCGCGGTGAGGCCGGCGGCGAGACCCTGTCCTACGGCCGGCTGGCGGCGGCGAGCCGGAGGCTGGCGAGGGAACTGCGGCGGCGCGGCGTGGGGCGCGGTGACGTGGTGGCGGTGCACGCCCACCGCGAGGCGGCGCTGGTGGCGGCGGTGCTGGCGATCCACCGCGCTGGCGCGGCCTTCCTGCTGCTCGACCCGGCCTACCCGGCGGCACGCAACGCGGTGTGTTGTCGCCTGGTGGGGCCGGCGGCGCTGCTCGACCTGGAAGGGGCTCCGGGGGTGCCGGGAGAGGTTCGGGAGGCGGTGGGAGAGGCGCCGGTGGTGGAGTTGGGGCGGTTGCGGGAGGACGGTGCCTGGGTGGAGGAGGGCGCCGGCGAGGAACCGGCCGAGGCCGCGCTGCCCGAGGTTGGGCCGGACGACCTCGCCTACGTCGCCTTCACCTCCGGCTCCACCGGTGAGCCGAAGGGCGTCCTCGGCCTGCACCGTTCGCTGACCCACTTCCTGCCCTGGCAGGAGGAGGCGTTCTCGCTCGGCGCCGAGGACCGCTTTTCGCTGCTCTCGGGGTTGGCCCACGATCCGTTGCACCGGGATCTGTTCACCCCGCTGTGGCTGGGCGCGGCGGTGGCGATCCCGGATGGCGAGCGGTTCTCGGAGCCGGGGTATCTGGCCGGGTGGCTGGGGCGCGCCGGGGTGACGGTAATCCACGGGACGCCTTCGTTGTTGCGGTTGATCGGCACCGGCGTGGCGGATGTGGATGCTTATGCGGATGGGGGAAGCGCCGGTGGTGAGAGGGGCTGGACGCCTTCCGATCCCTCCTCTTTAAAACACGTTCCGGGATCGGAAGGCCCCCAGCCCCGGCACCGTGGGAGGCCCCCGGAACGGGGGGGTGATGGCGATGGGGCGGTGTCGCAGGCTGGGGACGAAGGTTCGCAGCGGGGGGCGGGATCTCCAGGGAGAACAGCGGGGAAGGGTGATGGCGGGCCGGGTTGGCACCTGGGGGTGGGCTCGCCGCGGGGAGAGGGCGGGGAAGAGGAAGAGCGTGGTCACCGGGGAGCCGAACCTTCCCCCTTGCCGATGGGAGGGGGGCCGGGCGCAGCAGGTTCGGCGGTGGACCAGCAACGACCCAAGCTGCCAGCCCTGCGCTGGGCCTTCCTGGTGGGGGAAGCCCTGCGCGGCGAGGACGTGGAGCGCCTGGCGCGGCTGGCGCCGGCGGCGTTGGCGGTGAACCTCTACGGGGCGACGGAGACGCAGCGGGCGGTGGGGTGGTACTCGGTGACCGGGCCGGTGGGGAGAGGCGAGGTGGTGCCGCTGGGCCGGGGCATGCCCGACGTGCAGCTCCTGGTGCTGCACCGTGCCGGCGGCGTGGCCGGCGTTGGGGAGACGGGCGAGGTGTGTGTGCGCTCGCCCCACCTGGCGGCGGGCTACCTGGGGCGGCCCGGGGAGACGGCGGCGGTGTTCGTGCCCGATCCCTTCGCCACGGCGGGGGGACGGCTCTACCGCACCGGCGATCTCGGGCGCTACCGGCCGGACGGCGTGGTGCAGCCCCTCGGGCGGCGGGACCGGCAGGTGAAGGTGCGGGGGCTGCGGGTCGAGCCGGCGGAGGTGGAGGCGGTGATGGCAAGCCACCCGGCGGTGGAGGAGGCGGCCGTGCTGGCGCTGGGCGAAGCGTCGGACGCCCGCCTGGCGGGGTACTGGACGGCCCGGAGCGGGGTGGCGCTGGAGGCCGGTGAGTTGCGCGCACCTGAGTTCCGGCACTTCCTGGCCGCCCGCCTGCCCGCCGCCATGGTGCCCGCCGACCTGGTGCGGCTGGAGGCGCTGCCGCGCACCCCCAACGGCAAGCTCGACCGGGCGGCGCTGCCGGCGGTGGAGGACGCCGACGCGGGCCGGGCCGGCGCCGACGCCGAGACCCGGACGCCGCCGGCCACCCCCACCGAGGAACTGCTGGCCGGGCTGTGGCGGGAGGTCCTGGGAAGCGGATCGCGCACCGGGCGTCTCGCACGGGACCTCGGGCGGGAGGACGACTTCTTCGCCGTCGGCGGCCACTCCTTGGCGCTGACCCGGCTCCTCGCCCGGGTGCGCGGCGCCTTCGGGGTCGATCTGCCGGTGCGCCGCGCCTTCGAGACCCCCACCCTGGCCGGCCAGGCCGCCGCCATCGACGACCTGGTGCGCCGGGGCAGCCTGGCGGTGGAGCCGCCCCGGCCCCGGGACCGCGCCGGCGATCCGGTTCCTGCCTCCTTCGCCCAGCGCCGCCTCTGGTTCCTCGACCGCCTGGCCCCCGGCAGCGCCGCCTACACCCTGTCCGCCGCCATCGACCTGCGGGGGGACGTCCGCCTGGCGGCGCTGACCACCGCCCTGACCACCCTCGTGCGCCGCCACGAAGCGCTGCGCACCACCCTGCCGACGCCGGACGGCGAGCCGGTGCAGCGGGTGACCCCGGCCGGGGCGGTGACCGTCGCCCTGCCGGTGGCCGACCTCGCCGCCCTGCCCGGAGACCGCCGGCAGGCCGAGGCCGAACGCCTCGCCGCGGCGGCGGCCCGTTGGCGCTTCGACCTCGCCCGGGGGCCGCTGCTGGTGGCGCGGCTGGTGCGGCTCGGGCCGGCCGGGGACGGCTGCGGGGAGCCGGCCCACCGCCTGCTCCTGGCCGTCCACCACGCCGTCGCCGACGGCTGGTCGCTGGGAGTGATGGGCCGGGAGCTGGGGGCGCTCTACAGCGCTGCCTTGGAGGAGGCCGCCCTGGGGGAGACAGCCCTGGAGAACACAGCCTTGGAGAGCACAGCCTTGGAGAACACAGTGGCGGGGGCCGAGGCCGGGGCCCGGGACCGGTTCGCCCTTGCCCGCCGCGCCCGCCTTCCGGAGCTGCCGGTGCAGTACGCCGACTGGTCGCTCTGGCAGCGCCGCCTCCTCTCCGGCCCGGCGCTGGACGAGCAGGTGGCCTGGTGGCGCCGCGAGCTGGACGGCCTGCCGCCGGCCCTGGAGCTTCCCACCGACCGCCCCCGGGGCGCCCGGGAGAACCACCGCGGGGCCACCGTCGAGCACCCGCTGCCGGCGGAGCTGGTGGCGGCGATGGAGCGCCTGGGGCGGCGCTACGGGGTGACCCGCTACATGCTCCTGCTGGCCGCCCTGGCGCTGGTGCTGTCGCGCTGGAGCGGCCAGCTCGACCTGGCCGTGGGCAGCCCGGAATCGGGCCGCGGCCCGCGGGAGGTGGAGCCGCTGGTGGGCCTCTTCCTCAACCTCCTGGTGCTCCGCGTCGACCTCACCGGCGAGCCCACCTTCGCCGAGCTCCTGGACCGCGTGCGCCAGCGCGTCCTCGGCGCCTTCACCCACCGCGACGTGCCCTTCGAGCGCCTGCTGGAAGAGCTCGCCCCGGAGCGCGACCCGGCCCGCCCGCCGCTGGTGGAGGTCCTGCTGAACGTCCTCGACGTGCCTGCCGACGCCACCGGCTTCACCGGCCTCGACGCCCGCCTGGCGCCGGCGGTGGAGCGGGAGGCCCGCTTCCCCCTGAGCCTCTACGCCTGGGGTGGCGCCGGTGCCGGCTCGGAGGACGGCCCACCGCTGGTCCTGCGCCTGGTGTACCAGCGGGCGCTGTTCGACGCTGAGCGCGTGGAGGAACTGCTGGGGCAGATGGTGGCGGTGCTGGAGGACGTGGTGGAGGAGCCGGAGCAGCCGGTGGCCTTGGTCGGGGGGCTGACGGCGCTGGGACGGCGCGTGGTGGCTGATCCAGGGGCGGAGTTGCCGGTGCCGGAGGTGGAGGGGGTGATGGAGGTGTTCGGGCGGGTTGTGGAGCGGTGGGGGGAGAGGGTGGCGGTGGAGGTTCGGGCCGGGGGCACGGCGGACGGCGGTGGAGGAGACGGCGGTGGGGCCGGGGGCTCCCGGCGGGAACCGGCGGGCGCTACTCGGACTCCGAACGGGGGGCGCCCGCCTGCGTCAGAAAGCGCGCCCACCAGCCAGCACTCCGAATCGCCGAACCAAGCGCGCTTTCCGAGCTTCCCGCCGGGAGCCCCCGGCCCCACCACCTCACCGTCAGACGGCGCGGAAGGAGCGCCCAGCCCCGCCCCTTCGGCGGTAGAGGGCACGGGAGGAGCCGCTGGCGGCACGACCTCACCGGTAGACGGTGCGGAAGGAGTCCCCGGCCCCAGCACCTCACCGGCAGAGGGTGGGGAAGAAGCGCCCGGTCCCACCGCCTTGTCGGTCGAGGGTGAGGAGGTAGCCGCCGGCGGCGCCACCTCGGCGGTCGATGGTGCGGCGGGAGAGCGCCGACCTGCACCGAAGAAGGTGCTGGGTGTAGAGGAGGGCGAGCTTGGAGTGGACGGTCCATCGCCCACGACCTCCTTGTTGATGAGGGAGGGTGGGGGCGGTACCTGGACCTACCGGGAACTGGACGAGGCCAGCGGCCGGGCGGCGGAGGTCTTGGCCGCGGCTGGCTTGCGGCGGGGGGAAGTGGTGGCCGTGGGCGGGGCGCCGAGCTTCGGGTTGGTGTCTTCGATCCTGGCGGTGTGGAAGGCCGGGGGGGTGCTACTGCTCCTGGACCCGGCACTGCCGGAGGCGCGGCGGGCGGAGATGCTGCGCCTGGCCGGGGCCGGGTGGAGGCTGACTCCCGCCGGTGGTGAGGGGGGCGCCCAGGCAGCGCCTGGGTCCTCGGGTAGCCCCGCCGTCCGCGGCCTGACGTATGTTGGGGAAACCGGCGCCGTGGCGCTGCACGACGGCCCCCGGGCACCCGCCGACGGCGAGCCGCGCCGCTTCGGCCCCGATGTGGCCTACCTCTTCTTCACCTCCGGCACCACCGGCCGGCCCAAGGGGGTGGTGGGGTCGCACCGTGGCCTGGCTCACTTCCTGGCCTGGCAGCGGGAGAGCTTCGGCGTCGGCCCCGGCGACCGGGTGGCCCAGCTCACCGCGCTGTCCTTCGACGTCGTCCTCCGCGACCTGCTGCTGCCGCTGACCTCCGGCGCCACCCTGGTGCTCCCCGCCGACCCGGAGCTGCGCCTCGACCCCGCCCGGGTGCCACCCTGGCTCGACGCCCACGGCGTCACCCTGGTCCACGCCGTGCCCACCCTGGCGCGGGCGTGGCTGGCGGGCGGCGTCGCCGGGGTGGAGCTGGCGGCCCTGCGCTGGATCTTCTTCGCCGGCGAGCCACTGCCGGCGGCGCTGGTGGAGGCGTGGCGGCGGAGCTTCCCCGCGTCGCCGCCGTCCATCGCCAACTCCGGCATCGCTAACTCCGGCATCGCCAACTCCGGTATCGCGAACTTCTATGGCCCCACCGAGACCACCCTCGCCCGCTGCGCCTTCATTGTGCCCGCGCCGCCGGAGCCGGGTGTGCAGCCGGTGGGCCGGGCGCTGCCCGACTCCCAGGCCCTGGTGCTGGCGGCGTCGCCGGACGGCTCGGGCGGCACCGCTTACCGGCGCTGCGGCCCGGGCGAGGTGGGAGAAATCGTCCTACGCACGCCGCTGCGCAGCCACGGCTACCTGGACGAGCAGTCAGACTCGGAGAACCTGCCCGGATCGCCCTTCTTCCCCAACCTGTTCCGATCCGATCCGCTGGCTGACGAGCCCGCCGACCTCCTCTACGCCAGCGGTGACCTGGGCCGCTTCCGCCTCGACGGCACGCTGGACATCCTCGGCCGCCGCGACTCCCAGGTGAAAGTCCGCGGCGTGCGGCTGGAGCCGGCGGAGGTGGAGGCGGCGCTGGCCGCCCACCCCACGGTGGCCGCCGCCGCGGTGGTGGTGGAGGGCTCCGCCACCGCCGCCCGCCTGGTGGCCTGGGTGGTGCCCGCCGCGGGCGTGGAAGCGTTGGAGCCCCGCCGCCTCCGCGCCCACCTCTCCCGCCGCCTTCTCCCCGCCCTGGTCCCGTCCCGCTTCCTCCCCCTGGCCGCCCTGCCCACCGGCGCCACCGGCAAGGTCGACCGCGCCACCCTGCCGCCGGTGCCCGCCGCCGAAGAGCTGGCGGCCGGCGACCGCATGGCGCCCCGGGACGACACCGAAGCGGCCCTGGCGGAAATCTTCGAGGAGATCCTGGAGGTCTCGCCGGTCGGCGTCCGGGACGGCTTCTTCGAGCTGGGCGGCCACTCTCTCCTCGCCGTGCCACTCCTCAGCCGCGTCGAGTCCCGCTTCGGCCGCAAGCTGCCCCTGGCCGCCCTCTTCAGCCACCCCACCGTCGAGGAGCTGGCCCGGCTGCTCTGCGCCGACGGGGCGGGCACGGCCGAGGCCGCCGTGCCGTCCTCGTCGCTGGTCACCCTGCAAGCCGCGGACGGTGCCGCCGCCGCCCGCCCGCCCCTCTTCCTGGTTCACCCCGGCGGTGGCGGCGTGCTCTGTTACGCCGACCTGGCGGGAGCCCTGGGGGCCGACCAGCCGGTCTACGGGTTGCAGTCGGCGGGCCTCGACGGTGGCGAGGCGCCGCTGACTTCCATCGACGCCATGGCTCGGCGCTACCTGGCCGACGTGCGCCACGTCCGCCCCCGGGGGCCGTACCACCTGGCCGGTTGGTCCTTCGGCGGCCGGGTGGTCTTCGAGATGGCGCGGCGACTCCGCGCGGCCGGCGAGGAAGTGGGCCTGGTGGCGCTCCTGGACATCACCCCGGATCCGTCCCCCGGGCCGGCCCACGTCCGGGACGAGGACGACGCGGCGCTGATGGCCCGGGCGCTGGCGGAGTCGTTCCCCGTCGCCGCCGAGGAGCTGCGCGGCCTGGACGACCGCCAACAGGTCCAGCGCCTCCTCGCCTCCGCCCGGGAGCGGGCCGCCGCCGCCGGCCGCCCGACGCCGGAGATCGACCCGCGCCGCGCCGAAGCGCTCCTCGCCGTCTTCAAGGCCAACCTCGCCGCCGCCCGCGCCTTCCGCCAGCGCCCCTACCCCGGCCCGGCCCTCCTCCTCCGCGCCGCCGACAGCGACCGCTTCGCGGCGCCGGTGGACGGGGCTGGGGACGGGGCTGGGGACGGCGGCGACCCCACCGGCGGCTGGGCCGCCCTCGCCGACTCCGTCCGGCTGGTGACGACTCCCGGCGACCACCACTCCATGGTCCGCCCCCCCCACGTCGCCCACCTGGCGGCGGCGCTACGCGAGGCACTGGACAGAATCCCTCGGATCTCCCGGAAGACCCTCTGACCCCGACGGTGGCCGCCGTAGCGCTGGTAGCATCCCTTTCGTGAACAGAGCTCCTTCCGTCCGACAGCTCCCCCGAAGCGCCATCGTCCAAGGTTCCGTCTCCCGTCCAGCGCCGTCTCCGGGTCGGCGGGCCCGGTCCCTGGCCAGCGTCTTTCTGGCCCTGGCCGTCTGCGCCGCCAGCCTGGCCTCCCACGCGTCACCTTCACCCACGGAGGTCGGGGTGAAGCTGCTCCTGGACGCCCCCGGGGTCTACGCGGTGCCCCTCGCAGCCCTGTCCCGAGCCGCCGGAGACGGCGTCATCCCTCCGGCGGGTCTGTGGCTCGAGCGTCAGGACGGAGCCGCCGTGGCGATGGCGCCGGTGCCCCACCGGGTCGAGACCCCGCCCGACGGTGGCGGACCGCGGGTGGTGTTCGTCGCCGACAGCGTCTGGTTCGAGCCCGACGACCTGCGCGAGGCTCGGCCCTTGGAGGCGGTGGTGGCCCGCTGGTCGGAGGAGGTCTCCCCGGGCGCGACCGGCCCCGAGGGCTCCCCGGGCCCGGGCGGTGGCGCCGCGCCGTCGGTGGCCGATCCTCGGGAGTTGGAGCCGGCGCTGGCGCGGCGCTATCTGCGTTTCGAGCGCGACGAGCTGAGGATCCCCGCCACCCTCTGGCAAGAGGAGTCCCTCGACACGCTGTGGTACTGGAGTCGGCTGACCCAGCAGAGCTCGTCCCGGCTGGAGGTGGACCTGGGATCTCTGGCGGATCGGGCGCCGACGGACCCGGACCTCGACGTCGCCGTGCGGCTCCTCGGCTGGTCCCGCACCCAACGGCCCGACGGCTTCGACCTGCATCGGGTGCGCCTGTCCCTCGACGACCGGTCGGTCGGCGAGCTCGGCTTCGACACCCGCGACCCGGTCACCTGGCGCCCGGGCCCGGTCCCCGCACCGCGGCTCGGGGAGGGCGGTCACCGCCTGCGGGTGGAGGTGCCCGCCCGCTTCGTCCTCGCCGAGCCCGGCGGGGGCGACGAAGCCTCGCACCGGGACCCGTTCCTCGACATCGTCTATCTGGACTGGATCGACGTCCGCTACCGGGTCGGCGGTCCGCTGGCCCACGGCACGGCTCCCCTCGAGGTGGAGCCGTCCGAGGTCCCCCGCTGGCTCGCCGACCCGGCGGGAGCCGAGGGCGCACGCCTGTTCTCGCCCTCCGGCTGGGTGGCCGAGCGGCACTCGGCGCGGGGCTGGGTGCTGCCGCCGGCGGTCGGCGGGCATCTGTGGGTGGTCGGCGAGGCGGATCTCCGCCGTCCGGCGGCCGTCGAGCGGTTGCGCACGGGTGCCCGCGAAGTGCCGGCTGCAAGCTATCTGATGGTCGCGCCGGAGCGCCTGAGGGAGGCGACCGAGGGGCTGGCCGAGATCCACCGCGGGCTTGGCCGGTCCGTGGAGGTGGTGGACATGGAGGCGGTCATCGATCAGTTCGGCGGCGGCGAGCCCAGCCCCTGGGCGCTGCGGGCTTTTCTCGACCGCCAGGTCGACCGCGCCCTGGGTACGGCGGGGGAGGTCCGCTTGCGCTGGGTGCTGCTGGTGGGGGACGCGGACTGGTTCGAGGCGGACGACGACCCGCGGGGCCCGGACGATCCGGTGGGGCGCAGCCTGGTGCCCGGCTGGACGTTTCTGTCCCGCTACGGCCCGGCGGTGAGCGATCACTACTACGCCCGGGATCCGGACGATCCGGCGCGACCGCGCTTCGCCATCGGACGCCTGCCGGTGGTCACTGCCGACGAGGTGACCGCTTACGTGGACAAGGTGGCGGCGTGGATCGCCTCACCTCCGACGCGGGGGTCGGCGACCCTCCTCGCCCTGCGCGACGGAAGCGTCGCCTCGGAGCGCCGAGAGGAGCGGCTCCTCCGGGCGCTGGCGGACGCCCCGCTCGACGTCTTCGCGCCCGCGCCTTCGCCGGAGACCGAGGAGGTGACGCCGGAGGCGGTGCTCGAAGCGTTCGGCCGACAACCGTTGCTGGTCTACTTCGGGGGGCACGGCAGCCGGTTCGTCTGGCAGTTGGGTGACCCGAAGCGGCCGACCAGCGGTGCCTTCTTCCACCTGGACGACGTCGCACGTCTGTCCCCGGCGGTCCGTCAGCCGGTGGTGATCAGCATCTCGTGTGCGACGGCGCCCTTCGACCATCCGGGGGCCGGCTCCCTGGGGGAAGCCCTTGTGCTCAGCGGGACGCGGGGAGCCGTGGCCTTCATCGGCTCGTCGGCGCCCCTCGAGACCCCCAGGGTGTTCGGCGAGAGCCTGGTGCGGAACCTGCTCGAGGCGGAGACCGTGGGCGAGGCCCTCATGAGGGCCAAGGTGCAGGCGGGCCGCACCCGGGTCTCCCACCTCTACGGGCTGTTGGGAGACCCGGGGCTAGCGGCGCAGCGTCCAGCCGGCCCCAACCATCAGCATGAGGGCCATCAGTAGCTGGCCCCACTGGCTCAGGGTGGGAATCTCGAGCGTGTTGAGAGCCGGTTCGACGACCACGGAGTCCGTAGAGGTGTTATCACCCGGCGTGGGATCGGTGGAGGCCGACGAGACGGTGAGCTCCGCCGTATGCTCTCCCGGCTCGCTGGCGGTAGCGACGATGGTGAACATGGCTTCGCCGCCGGTGAGGATGGAGCCCAGGGTGCAGACCGGCACGCCGTTCGGGTCCTCGGCGCAGCCGGCCGTGGACTGGAAGGTCAGACCGGCGGGGAGGGTCGTGGAGACCTGGACCGCGGTGGCATCCGACGGACCGGCGTTCCACACCGTGATGTCGATCGTCACCTCGCCAGCCACCTGGATCGGGTCGGGCGTCGCGTCAGCGATGATCGTCAGGTCCGAGACCGGGGTCAGGTTGTTGCTGTCGGTGGAGCTGTTGTTGGTCAGGTCCGGATCCACGGTGCTCGCCGTGGTGGAGGTGACGCTGGCCGTGTTGTCCAAGGTGCCGGTGGCCGCCGGATCGATGGCACAGGTGGCGGTGTAGGTCACGGTCCCGGCGGCGCTCAGGGTCACCGAGTCCGAGATGTCGTCGGTCCCGGCCGCCGTGCACGACGAACCGGCAGAGGCGGTGCAGGTCCAGGAGCAGGTGAGCTCCGGCGGGAAGGTGTCGGTCACCGTCGCGGTCTCCTCGAGGCCGCCCGGGTTGGTGGCCGTGATGGTGTAGACCACCGCGCTTCCGGGGATCGACTCCAGGGCACCGTCGTCCTTGACGATGGACAGGTCGGATTCGGTGAGGGAGGCCGACAGGCTGGGAGCCAGGGCCAGCAGGAAGGTCACGAATGCCACTGGAACCAGGAACCGTCTCGACGCCATATCTTTAGTCCTCTCGGAGGTCACACACGGCGCGAGCCTTCTGGAGCCGCGAATCATGGGCGGTCGCCGGTCCGAAGCTCGAACGACCCGATCTGTGCAATGGAACCCGGTGAGTCTAGTCTGTGCAACGGGCGAGAGCAATACCCCGTCTGTCCGAGAGCTCGGCATCGGGCCCATCAGGTGCCCCTCCCCCCCCCGCCGAGCGCTGGACGGGCGTGAAGCGACGGGTCTGGCCGCTGGTGGAGATGGACTCGACGTAGTAGTAGTAGACCTCGCCGGGGACGGCGGTGGTGTCCTCGAAGCGGTAGGAATGAGGTACGTCGGAGGTGCCGGCGCCGAGGATCGGCTCCTCCGTCAGCCGTTCGAACGGCCCGTCTTCGGTGGGGCCTCGATAGACGTGGTAGCCGTAGTTCTCCAACTCGCTGGCGGTGGTCCAGCGCACCACCCGGGGATCGGCGGCTGCGGCGGGGTCGGCGAGATGGACCTCCAGTCCGATCCGTTCGAGCTCGCGGCGCCGGATCTCGTCCTCGAGCTCGGCGAGCTCGTCCTGGGACCAGGCGGCGCGGACCGCGTCTTCGATCTCTTCGAGGGGCGGGTGGCGGTCCGGGCGCTCGTCGAGGAGGGTGTAGAGCCACAGTCCCGTGTCCAGGTGCAGCAACCCGGTCACACCGCCGGGCTCCAGGCGCTCGATGGCCCCCTTCGCCGTGGGGCCGAGCAGGGCGATTTGTCGGCGGGATTTCCAGCCCAGGTCTCCCCCCCGAGCGGCCGAAGGGTGGATCGAATGTCGCCGCGCGGCGGTGGCGAGCTCCACCTCTGCCGCGGCCAACTGGCGGGCCAGCGTGGTCCCGCGCTCGATCATCGCCCGCGCCTCTTCGGCCGGCTGATCGTCGGGCACGCCGAGGTGGATGCCCGCCAGGTGCAGCGACGCGGGCTCCCGGAACCGGGCGCGATGACGGGCCAGGTAGGCTTCGAGCTCGCCGTCGGCGGGCTCGGCGCCGTGGACCGTCAACCGCCGGGCGAGCTCCAGGCGCGCCAGGATGTCCAGGCGGCGCCAGCCCAGCTCTGCTTCCACCTCGCGGCCGGCCAGGCCGCGGGCCACCGCCTCGCGGGCCGCCAGCACGCCGAAAGCCCAGTCGTGCAGGATCTCGTCCTCGGCCTCCGGTGCGGGTCGGCTCCGCCGGCGGGCTCCACGGCTGGCGAGGAGTGCATCGATCTCGGCCGGGCCCAGGCGTGCGCCGGGCAGCTTCAGGGTGACGCCGTCGTCGGTTCGGGCGACGCGCACGGGATACTCCGCCAGCAGCTCTTCCCGGAAGGCGTCCCAGGCCTGTTCGTCGCGCTGTCCCTCGAGGCGCCGGCGGAGCTCCGTGCGCACCTCGTCCGGGGTCGGCACGACGGGTTCGCGCACCTCCTCGCACAGAAACAGGGAGACGCCAGAGCCGTGGCGCACGGGACGGCTGAGCTCTCCCGGTGCGAGATCGGCGACTGCGGCGGCCACCTCGGGCGGCAGCTCGATGGGATCGACCCAGCCCAACGAGCCGCCCCGGGGAGCGGTCTGGGACTCCGACGTCTGGCGAGCCAGTTGGGCGAAGTCGGCGCCGGCGGCGACCTGGCGGCGGACCTCCTCCAGGCGCTCCAGCGACGCCCGTCCGCCGTCCTCCGGCGCGAGGCGCAGGAAGATGTTGCGCAGCTTCAGCTTGCGGGGCTTGCGGAAGGCGTCCGGATGCCGGCGGTAGAGATCCTCGACCTCCCGATCCGACACCGTCGACCGGGAGGCGATCTGCTGGCGAAGACGGGGCACCAGGAGGCTCTGGCGCACGGCCTCCAGATGCCACCGGCCGCGCCCCACCCGGTCGAGATTCCGGGCTTCGGCCTCGGCGGCCAGGCGCCGACGAAACACCAGGTCCCGGACCGCCGCCTCGACCTGGGCCTCCCCCAGGTCCACGTCGGTTCCGTGGGCGCGGACGAGCCAGTCCCGGAGATCGCCCGCGGTGAGCGCTCCCCCGTCCCAGGTGGCGACCGGGCGGGAGAGATCGGCCGGGTCGAGGGGGTCGGCGTCTGCCGGTGCCGGCGCCGGAGCGACCGCGGCGATCGCCAGGGCGAGGGCGAGGGCGGCTCGAGCGGGGAAGGAGCGACGACGGATCATGGGGACCGCCGCCCCTGCCCGGCGACCAGCCGGTGGTAGCGGCCGGGGGCGAGCCCGGTCCAGGTTTCCACGCGCTCCCGGTCGTGGGGCCAGCGGACCCGCACCTCGGAGACCCCCTTGGCGCCCCCCAGGCCGACCAGGATCCGCGGATCGCTGGCCGACAGGTAGCTGCCGTCGCTGGCCGCCCGGCGCCAGAGCGTCCGGCCGTCGGACAGCACCACCTCGACCGTCGCGCCCAGAGCGTCGCGGCCGCTCGCGGTCAGCAGGCGCAGGCCCAGCCAGCCGTGGTCGGACCGGCTGCGGTTGTGGAACAGCCGGGCCGGGCCGCCGTTGTTGGTCATCAGCAGGTCGTTGCGCCCGTCCTGGTCCACGTCGCCCACCATCACGCCGCGACTGACCTCCAGGCGCTCGAGCTCCGGGCCGGCCTGGGCGCTCACCTCGACGAACCGGCCGCGGCGGTTGGAATAGAGGTGGTTGACCTCCTTCAAGGGGTACGGGTCGCCGGCTCGCACCTGGGATTCGATCACCCGGACCGCGCCGTTGGCGACGAAAAGGTCGAGCCAGCCGTCGTTGTCGAGGTCGATCAGAACCGTGCCGAAGCCGGTCTCGGCCATGCTGGGGTTGCCCAGCCCGCTGGGGGAGGACTGATCGAGGAACGTGCCCCGACCGTCGTTGACGTAGAGGGTGTTGGTGTCGGCGGACAGGTGGGTCATGAAGAGATCCGGGTCGCCGTCGTTGTCCACGTCGCCGGCGACCACCCCCATGGACGCCTGGGCGCGCCCCAGGCTGGAGACCGCGGCTCCGGCTTCGAGGGCGACGTTGCGGAAGCGGGGAACGGTCCCCGGGCCGCCCTCACTCCCCAGATTGCGCCACAGGAAGTTGCGCTCCAGGTCGTTGGCCACGTAGATGTCGATCCGCCCGTCGCGGTCGAAGTCGTCGGCCACGACGCCCAGGCCGCTGCCCGCCTCGTCGATGCCGGCCTCGGCGCTCACGTCGCGGAAGGTGCCGTCGCCCCGGTTGAGGAACAGCCGGTCGGTCACCCCGCGGTAGGACTGGGGGCCGCAGTAGTCCTGCCGTCCCCCCGCCGAGCGGCACGGCCGGTGGTTGGCCAGGTCGAAGTCGACGTAGTTGGCGACGTAGAGATCCAGACGTCCATCGCCGTCGAAGTCGGCGAAGGCGGCGCTGGTGGACCAGCGGAGGTCGTGGACCCCGGCCGCTTCGGTGACGTTCTCGAAGCGGATGCGCCCGCCCCGGCTGACGTTGCGCCACAGGTGATTGGGGCCGAAGCTGGTGAAGTAGACGTCGATCCGGCCGTCGTCGTCGACGTCGCCGGTGGCGACGCCCATGCCGTAGCCTGTGACGGCGAGCCCGCTGTCGTCGGTGACGTCGGTGAAGCGGAGGCGCCGGCGCCCGTCGGGCAGGATTTCGAGATCGTTGCGAAAGACGCGGCTGCCGCCGTTCGCGGCGCCGGCGCGGGCGGTGTCGTCCGGCGGGCCCAGGCGGTGTCCCTGGACCAGGATGACGTCCAGGTCGCCGTCGCCGTCCAGGTCGGCCAGAGCCCCGCCCGCGCCCACCGGCTCGACGAAGTAGCGCTGGCCGGTGCGACCGTTGTCGTGCTCGAAGATCAGGCCGGTGGCTTCTGCGACGTCCACCAGCAGGGGCGAGGCGTCGCCCGAGCCGAGCACCAGGCCCGCCGCCCGGGGTGCCGGGCCGCGGGTGGGGGGGCCTTGGGGAGACCGCTCAGCCCGGAACGCCCTGGGCCCGGGCGTGGGCCCGGGGACCGCCGGGCCGGGGGCCGCGACGGCGGCGGAGACCCCGGCCGCCGGGACGGCGGGTGGGGGGGCGAGCCCGGGGGGCGGCTCCACCGGCAGGGTGATCAGGCGTTCGGTGCGCTCCCAGGGCGTCCGGGGAGGCTGCCCCTCCTGGTAGAGCGCCAGCCGCCGGCGAGCCGTCTGGACGGGAAAGCGGGTGCGCAGGGAGCCCAGGGCCTCGATCGCCGAGCTCTGCCAGGCGCGAGCCTCGTCGAAGCGACCGGCGGCCGCGGCCTCCATGGCCGCGGTCTCGGCGAACAACACGTCCGGCGCCCCGTCGGTGGGCGCGGCGGCCGCGAGCAGCCGGCGGGTGTTGGCGAGATCGTCGGGGGCCGGGGAGTCGCCGGCGCTCAGAATCCGGGCCAGCAGCAGGCGCGACTCCCGGGACGCCGTCGGTCGGAGGTCGTGTGCCGCGAGTTGCCGGTGGGCCTCTTCGGTGCGTCCCAGGGCAGCGAGCAGAGCGGCGTGCCAGAAATAGACGTCGGCTGGCGCTCCGTTCAACCCCCGGGCGGTGGCGTAGTGACTCAGGGCGCCTTCCAGGTCGCCGCGGCCCTGGAGCGTCCGGCCGAGGATCAGGTGGGCCGGCAGGGAGTCGGGGTCGCCCGCCAGCACCGCCTCCAGATGTTCGACGGCCTCCGCCGGTCGTCCCCGCTCGGCGACCAGCCGCCCGGTCGTCAGGTGGGCCTTGCGCGACAGCTCCGAGCCCGGCGGTGCCAGCTCGAGGGCGCGGTCGAGCTCGGACAGAGCCGCCGGGTGGCGACCGAGACGCTCGAGGGCGAGGGCGTAGTTGATGCGCTTTTCCGGTCCCTCCGGGTCCGCCGCCACCGCTCGGCCCAGCAACACGGCGGCGGCCCGGTGGTCGCCCCGGGCAGCGGCCCGGAGCCCGCGCCGGGTCATGGTGCGCGCCCCCACGTCGAGGCGGTGGAGCTCGGTGTCCCACGGGAAGTTCATGTCGAGTGGGATCTGGAGCGCGTTGTCCTGGTCCACCCGGCTCAGGTACCGCTGGGCCCGCTCGGCGTCCCCCACCTGTCGCCAGGCGAGCCCCAGGGTGTAGCTCACCTCGCTGGCTTCCGGTTGCGCCCGTTCGAGGGGACGGAGAACCCCCACCGCGGCTTGCGGCCGCCCCTGGGCGAGCCGGACCCGTGCGAGGGTGAGCAGGGCCCCCGCCTGCTCGGGCTCGGCGGCCAGCACGTCGAGCAGCGCCCGCTCGGCCGCGTCGAGCTCGCCGCGCTCCAGGGCCAGGGTGCCCTGGCGCACGCGGGGGGCGGCCTCGCTGGGGGCCAGCTCGGCAGCGCGCCGGAAGCGCACCGAAGCCTCGTCGAACCGGCCGTCTGCCACCGCCAGGCGCCCCAGGTAGTAGGGCCAACGGGGCTCGTCGGGCTGCAGGCGCTGGGCGTTCTCGTACCCCAGGCCGGCGCTCGCCGGGTAGCCGTAGACGTCGAACCACTGGCCGAGACCACCCCATGCCGCCCCCAGCGCCTCGTCCTGGCCGGCGGCTCGGGCCCGGTCGAGGGCGCCGACGAGCTGCCGGTGCTGCTCGCGAACCGACCGGTCGAGCTGTTCGAGATCCGTCGGCGGCTGGATCGTCGCGAGCGCGCCGCTGGCCGGGTCGGTAGCGGGTGCGCCCGACGGCTGACAGGAGATCAGAGCCGCGGACGCCACGACCACCAGGACCATGCGGGCGAAGGATCCACGGGCCGCGCTTCCCCCGCTGCAGAGAGACAAGACCGGCCTGTCGAGGTTGTGCGCAAAGCTCATCGGGATTCGGACCAGAGGTCTGATGGAGAGTGAGCCGGCTCGGGTGCTTGACAGGGCCGGTCGGCGTGGACCAGACTCTACGGCGTTCCGCCCGAATCAGCAAGGCACACGATCCCTGAAGCAACATGCTCCGGCGAGGGCCGAACACGGCTCGACTCGCGGCAACCGAGGAGTTAAGAAATGGACTGGAAAACGCCCCGATCGACCTGGCATCTCGCCGTCGCTGCGGTCCTCGCTCTCGTGCTCGGAGTAACGACTCTCACCGCGCAGCAGAATTCCCAGCCGGCCGGCGGGGACGCGCTGCAGGAGAAGGTGGCGGAGCTTTCCGCCCTGTCTCCCGAGGCTCGGCGCGCCGAGCTGCGCAAGATGTCGGCGGAGGAGCGCCGCGGTCTCTGGTTTGAGCTCAAGCGGTCCGCTGCGTTGCCGGACGGAGCACCGGCCGACAGCCGGGCCACCTACCGCCGGCCAGTTCCTCCCGCGGCGGCCGGCGCGACCGGGCTGGAGGCCGCGCCCGTGGCGGCACCGCCGGAACGTCTGATCGGCTCGATCACGTACGACGACGGCGCCTTCACGGCCTCCTTCGGCGGCGGCGCGATCATCGGCAACCGCTTCGACAGCGCCAACGGCGACCCCTTGCTGGCCTCGGGCACCATCTCGAGCGTCGTCGGCGTGATGGTGCCGGGACCTGCGAACACCACCTCCAGCGCCGGCTTCGTCATCGAGGGGCCGCAGACCGGCGGCGGCGGTGCCATGGCCCTCTTCAGCACCTTCACCAACGGGCTGACCGGAACCCAGGAGACGGTGGTCTTCTCGGGCCTGGGGGTCAACTATCCCGGCAGCAGCTTCTTCGTGCTCTTCGGTGACTTCGCCAGCGTCTACGTTCCGGCCTTCGGCACGGGCACCACCCAGGGCCAGGGCCACCACGGCGTGGTCGGCTACACCGGGGGCATGGGGCCGAACATCACCGGCACCTTCAACTTCGGCGACGCCCTCAACGCGCTGATCCGGGTCACCGGCAATGTCTTGCCCGTCGAGCTGATGTCGTTCGAAGTCGACGGCCAGTGAGGCCCCGGAGACCGACCGCTTCGTCCCTCAGCGATCGGTACTCCCCCACGCGACCCGTCGCGAGATCCCTCCGGGTCGTCGCTCTGGCCGGGCTCGTCGCGGTGAGCTGCTCTCCAGCAGACCGCGGCGCGCCGGATGGCCCCGTGGTCGCCCGCTTCGCGGATGGGGTCGTCACCGCCGAAGAGCTCGACGCCCACGTCCTGTCTCTGCCACCGTCGGAGCGTCCCCTGCCGGGCGAAGATCTCGACACCTGGTACACGGAGCAGATCCGCGAGTTGGTGGTCGAGCGGCGCCTCCTCGCCGAGGCTCGCGAGCGGGACGCCCGTGACGACGAGAGGTTCCGCCGCCTGGCCGACGAGGCCGAGCGTCTGAGTGCCCTGGAGCTCTGCCTGGCCGAGCTCGGACCGCCGGAACCGGTCACCGCGGCCGACGTGCGCGCCGACTACGAAGCCCGCGGCGAGGAGCTGTCGGTCCCGGAGCGGCGTCACGTCTACCAGATCTTCCTGCGCCGTGCCCCCGGCGCCCGGGCGAGGCTCGACGAGCTCCGCGCTCGGGTGCTCGCCGGGCAGGGCTTCCCACGCCTGGCCGCCGAGCATTCGGAGTCCGAGTCGCGCCACCGCCAGGGGCTGGTGGGGTGGATTGTGCCCGGCCGCCTTCCCGCGGGCTTCGAGCGGGTGGTCTTTTCCCTCGATGCGGGCGTTCCCAGCGACGTGGTCGCCACCCGGGAAGGGTTCCACCTGTTCTACGTGGACCAGGTCCTGCCTGCCCACACGCCCACCGTCGAGGAGATCGGCCGGCAGCTCGCCGAGCGTCTCCGGGCCGAGAGGAGGGAGCGGGCGCTGAGCGAGTTCGACACCCGGACCGAGCCTCCGGAGGGGGCGCTGGTGCTGGATCGCGACCAGTTCCTCCAGGCCCTGGAAGCGGGTGACCCCCAGACCCCCGTGCTGCGCCTCGGAGCCCTGTCCTGGACGCTGGCCGACGTCAGCCGCCGTGTGCGGGAACTGGTCGAGCGCGAAGGGGGCTCCGGCGGCTCGGTGGAGCTCGCCTGGCAGATCCTCGACCAGGCGCGCCGACGGGAGGAGATCTACCTGGCCTGCCGGTCCGGGGGGCACGTCCCGGCCGACGATCTGGAGCGTCGTCTCGACGCCTGGCGGGAGCGGGCCCTGGTGGAGGTGGAGCGCCAGCGGCGCCTGGTGGAGCTGGCCTCGGAGGACCCGGACCGCCTGCGCCTGTTCTACGACAGCAACCTGGGGGAGTTCAGCCAGCCCCCCACCTGGACGTTGCGTCTGCTGCGCGTTCCGCTGCCCGAGGGCACCGCCCGCGCCGTCGCGCTCATGGCCCGCCTCGAACGGGCGGCGGCCGAGGGCGCCGGCGGCCTGGAAGCCCTCCAGGCGGAGCTGGGCGGCGAGATCGAAACCACGGAAGCCCTGACGCTGGCCGACGTCGGGCGGGCCAATCCCAAGCTGCCGCCGCTGCTCGCGCCCCTGGAGGTGGGACAGTTGGCAGCGCCCTACCGGCGGGAAAACGGCCTCGAGATCGCCCAGGTGATGGCGAAGACTCCGGCGGAGCCCCGGCCCTTCGAGGAGGTCCGGGAACGGGTGGCGGCCCGCTATGTGGCCCAGTACACTGCCGATCTCTACGACCAGCTCTCCGAGCGCCTGCTCCGGGATGTCGGCCTGGAGATCGACGCCGAAGCCCTGGCCGCGGAGCGTGCCGCCGGCCGGTCCGCTCCGGAGGTCAGCGTCGAGGAACTGGAAACTCTCCTGGACCAGACGGCCCCCCCCTGACATGGTGCGTGGGCCGAAGACCTTCCTGCTGGCCGGTGCCATCGCCGCCGGTCTCGCCCTGCTCGCCGGCTGTGGGGGGACGACGGACGGCGTCGGCGGGGAGCGCTGGAACGTGCTCTTGGTGACCTTCGACACCACCCGCGCCGATCACATCGGCTGCTACGGCCGCGAACGGGCCGCGACGCCGAACCTGGACCGTCTGGCGGCGGAAGGCATCCGATTCGCTCGCGCCATGGCGTCGGTGCCGATCACGGCGCCGTCCCACTCCACCATCCTGACCGGCAACACGCCGCTGGCCCACGGGGTGCGCGACAACGGCCTGTTCGTCCTCGGCGACGAGCAGCAGACCCTGGCGGAGATCCTGCGGGGCGAGGGCTACGCCACGGCCGCCGCGGTGGGCGCCTATCCGCTGGTGGCCCAGTTCGGTCTCGACCAGGGCTTCGACCTCTACGACGACCACCTGACCGGCATCTTCGAGGACTATCGCGGGGTCCGGGCGGTGCCCAAGAAGACCATGTTCTTCGACGAGCGACGGGCGGCCCAGGTCAACGAAGCGGTTCTGCCCTGGCTGAGCGAACGGGCCAGCGATCCGCAAGACCGCCCGTTCTTCGCCTGGGTCCATTACTTCGACCCCCACCAGCCGTTCGAGCCGGCGCCCCCCTACGACCAGCTCTTCGCCGACTCCCTCTACGACGGCGAGATCGCCTACGCCGACTCTCGGCTCGGCTTCCTGCTCGACCACCTGGATCGCCTCGGCGAGCTGGAGCGCACCCTGGTGGTGATGACCGCCGACCACGGCGAGGGTCTCGGCGAGCACGGCGAGGTGACCCACGCCATCCTGGCCCACGACTCCACCCTGCACGTGCCCTTGATCGTCCGGCCCCCCGGCGAGGTCCCGGCCCGGGGGACGGTGGTGGAGCAGCGCGTGGGCACGGTCAACATTCTGCCGACGATCCTGGATCTGCTGGGGATCGAGGTGCCCGAGACGGTCCAGGGTCACTCCCTGGTGCCCTACTGGGTCGAGGGGCGGGAGCCGTCGCGCTGGACGGCCATCAACTACGCGGAGAACCTCTCCCCGCGCCTGACCCACGGTTGGGGGGAGCTCCGGGTGCTGGCCGAGGGCTCGTCGAAGTACATCCACGGTCCCGAGCCGCAGCTGTTCGACCTGTCCGTCGATCCCGGCGAGCTCGACGACCTGGCGGCGGAGCGACCGGAGGAGACCGCCCGCATGCGACGGCGTCTCGAAGGCTTTATCCGGCGCTTCGCGGTGGACGGCGCGAGCACCGCCCGGTCGGTGGACGACGAAGTGCGGCAACGCCTCGAGTCGCTGGGCTATCTCCAGAGCGGCGGCACCGGCGGCGAGGTGGTGGTCGAGCGGCTGCGCAGTGACGGCCTGCCGCCCCGCTCCCAGGTGTCCCGGATCAGTGACCTGAGCGCCGTCAAGCAGCTTATCCACGACGGCCGAGGCGCCGACGCCCAGGTCTACCTGAAGCGCCTCCTGGCATCGACCCCGGACAACCCCCTCTACCTGGAGCTCCAGGTGGTGGCGTGGTTGCAGAGCGGACGCCGGAATGACGCGTGGCGGATGGCATCGGAGCTGGCCGAGGAGGGAAGCCTGTCGGAAGAGGTCATGCTCCACGTGGCCTGGAGCGAGTTCGAGCACGGCGACCGCCGCACCGCATACGCCTCGCTGAATCGCTACCTCGCCCACCGGGACAGCGCCCAGGGCTCCTGGCTCCTGGCGTCGTTCGCCAAGTCGCTGGGCGAGGCCCGGGAGGCCCGGACGGCGCTGGAGCGGGCCCTGGACCACGATCCTTCCTTCGCGCCGGCACGGGTGAATCTGGCGGTGGCCATGGACCGAGCCGGCGAGCCAGGGGTCGAGGAGCAGTTCCTACGTGCCCTCGACGACGCTCCCTACTACGGTCCGGGCTTCTTCAATTACGGCGTCTTCCTGCTCCAATACGGGCGCGATGACGAAGCGATCCGTCGTTTCGAGCGTGCCGCGGCGGTCGCTCCCGGCTATCTCGAGGCCCACCTGGCGCTGGTGGCCGCCTACTCGGACGCCCGGCGCCCGGTCGATGCGCGAAGGGCCTATCGGGCCCTGGAGGAGCTGGCCCCCGAGAGCCCCCAGGCGGCCGCCGCACGGGAGATGCTGGACGCGGTGACCACTAGGTGACCCGGTAGTCTCCCAACCGCAGGCGGCCTAGTGCTGCCCCGCCGCGTCGAAGCGCAGTTCGACGAACTCGTTGCGGAAGTCGCCGGCGTCGGAGATCTCGGTGATGACCACCCCGGCGCCGCAGGCCGGGGCGACGGCGCGGCCCGGGTCGGCGGCGCTGGCGGAGCGCTCCTCCCAGGCGGTGGCGATCCCGGCGTCGGAGCAGGCGCCGGTGCGGCCGAGGGAGCGGCCCTTGCCGATCTCCACCGTCGGCCCATCGACCACCCCGCCCTGGGCGTCGAGGAGGGTGTAGGCGCGGGCGGTGGAGTTGACCAGCAGGCCGCCGCCGGTGTCCACGTAACGGACGCCTTCGGGAAGCAGGCCCCATTCGCTCTCGAAGCCCGCCGCGTCGTGGTTGCGGCCGAGGATCACCACTTCGCCGGCGGCGATGGCCGACCCCGCGGGGAAGGTGAACTCGAACTGCGGGTGGCCGCTCACCAGCTTCCAGCCGGAGACGTCCACCTCCGCCGGCGCCTCGGCGGTGGTCACCGGGAAGGGGGCCGAGGACGCGGTGTCGCCGCAGCCGTCTTCGGCCCACACCTCCACGCTGTACTCGCTGGCCGGCGCCAGCCCTGCGAGGACCAGGGTGTGGTCGGTGACCGCTTCCCCGCCCGCCGCCTCCACCACCGTGCCGTCGGTGGCCCGCGCCTCGGCCCGGGCGGTGGTGGGCTTGGCGGTCTGCCAGGTGAGGGTGATGGAGGTGGCGTCGGCCGTGTGCTGGATCGCCTCGGGCAGGCCGATGGGTTGTAGGGCGGCGGTGGTGAAGCCGTTCAGCGGGCTGACCGTGGGGCCGTTGCCCTGCCGGTCGCTGGAGGAGACCCGGTAGCGGTAGGAGGTCTCGGGGCTCAGGCCGGTCAGGGTGACCCGGTGGCCGGTGACCGCTGTCGCCTGCTGGCTGTCCTGGCCGAGGGCGTCGTCCTCGCCCCAGGCCACCGTGGAGTCCGCCGCCTCGTCGGTGATCCAGGTGATCTCGGCGGTGCAGTCGGCGGCGACCGCCGCCGGGCCGGCGGTGATCCCCGGCGGCGTGGTGTCCGGGGCAGGGTTGGCGATCCACTCCGTGGCGTTCAAGAAGACGACGTCGTTGGCGGTGCCGTTGGGGTCCTTGTCCCAGCCCGGGTAGAGCGTGCCTTCGCCGGTGTCGTCGTCCGCCGGCGAGCTGTCGCCCACCGCCACCACCCGCCCCGCCCCGAACTGCGCGGAGGCGAAGGTCACCTCGACGTCCACGCCCTGGGCGTTGAAGCCCTGCTGGGCGTCGTCGCGCCAGATGTGGCCTTTCACCGTCGGGTTGCCGAGGTCGGGGTGGTTGGAGATGGCTATCTGGGTGGAGCCGTGGAGGCCGATCCCCGGGGTGCCGTCGCCGAACGGTCCGTGGAGGATCGGGTCGGTGGGGTCGTTGGCCACGTTGTCGCTGACCTCCTCGGTGAACCAGTCGAAGGCCCGGTTGTCGCGGTCGTCCGGGTCGTCGTTGTCGTTCTCGTAGAACCAGATGCCGAAGACGCCGTAGTCGTTGCCGGGGTGGGAGGGGTCGAAGTAGGGCGGGTCGCGCCGCGTCTCGACGTCGGTCTGCATCAGCCGGTTGAGGATAAACGGGCTGTCGTGGCGCTCGGCGCCGCCGCCGGAGCAGTTGCGGTCGGAGGTCTCGTGGTCGGCGCACAGGAAGAGGCCGCCGCCGCTGGCGACGAACTCTCGCACCGCCTGCGCCTCGGCGGCGGTGAAAAGCACGTTGGGCTCGCAGAGGATCAGCACGTCGTAGTTGCCCAGGTCCTGGGGGTTGATGGGGTCGCCGAAGGTCATCTCCGGGGCGTCCCACGGGTACTGCTCGATCTGCCAGTCCCGGTCCCGGCCCGGGTCCAGGGCGTCCTTGGCGAGGTCCACGGCCCAGGCCGAGATGCCGCCGTCCCACACCGTCTCCGGCGAGTCCAGGGTCAGGGTCTCCTGGGGCGGGGTGGGTAGGCGCTGCGCCGAGTGGTGGTTGTCGGTGTGCTGGCACTTGTAGTTGAGCCACACCTGGTCGGAAGTGTCGGCGTCGATGATCCAATCCGCATTGCCCGCGGTCTGCCCGTGGCTGGCGTCGAAGAGGACCCGCTGGGCGTCGGCCCGGGGGACGGCCGCGAGGATGAAGAAGAGGACGACCAGGGAGAGGACGGAGGGACGGCGGGTCGGCGGTAGACAGATCATCGGGGCTCCTCTCGATTTACGGCCCTAGAAAGCAATGGGGTCGCGTTACCCCAAGAGGCGTCAGGCGAGGGCTTGGCGTTACGTCGGCTGCCGGGCTGTCTCACTACTGGAGCGCTTGCGGTCCGGCGATATCTTGTCCTCACTCGGGGCTTTCGGTCAGCCAGGGAGTGACACGGGCAATGCTGATCGTGTCATGGACCTTGGAGGGGAGTATGAGAGAAGCGGACCGGAAGGAACGGAACCGAACACGGCTGGGGGAATGTCACCCCGGCTTTTCGTCCAGAGTGGCGCAACTGATCCACAAGTTGGAGAATGACGGGTTCCGTCCCCGCATCCAGGACGCCTGGCGCTCGCCGCAGGAGCAGCAGGAGAAGTTCAACAGCGGTCACAGCAAGCTGGAGTGGGGTTTCCACAACGCCTGCAAGACGGACGAGACGCCGGAATCGCTGGCGGTGGACCTGCTGGACGACGACCAGCCGCTGGCGCCGTCCACCCCTTACGTCCTGGCGCTGGCCGCCCACGCCGCCGACCTGGACCTGCGGACCGGCGTTCTGTGGGGGCTGCCCCAGGAGCTTCGCGACGCCACCCGGACGGCCAT
>Ga0102947_1000151_pt1 | contig 24638 bp, 22 predicted proteins | sample SalPon2A_A_D2_MG_FD_78210 | JGI IMG/M metagenome (GOLD analysis project Ga0102947, IMG submission 78210) | Soil microbial communities from South San Francisco under conditions of wetland restoration - Salt Pond MetaG R2A_A_D2_MG | ecosystem: Environmental > Terrestrial > Soil > Wetlands | place... | reverse complement strand
GGCAAACCCGCAAACGGGTAGGGTTGGCTTCGGCGAGCCGCTGTCCGAGGACGACTTCCAGAATCCCCGGGAGTATCGTGTCTCGGTGGGCTTCCGGTTCTGATCCCGGTCGCCTGAGCTGAGTTGAAAGCTCGAACCCCGGTCCCGTGAGGGGCCGGGGGTTTTTCTTGGCCAAAGCAATAATTCATGGCTCTTGTTGCGTTGCCCTGTGCTATATTGTGAAAGCTCGATGCACCGAAAAGCCGGGTAGCACACCTGCGCCCCGTGCCTGCCTGAGTTTGTAAGTAGGGTAGAAAGACGACCCGCCTTCAGTACCGGTCGGGAGCCGCCTGTCGCCGGTTTATGAACCGTTCAATTGTAAGACTTCCTGCAATCATGCAGTCATCTAGGAGTGATGTGGATGAGTGACCCTCAAACCGTCCCCATGGACGAAGAACGATCCAAGAGCCCGCAAGCCGACGACGACGCAGGCCCGCGCCGTCTGATGAGCCTGTCGTCCCAGAGGCGGCGGTCCGAGGAGGCGGTGAGCAAGAAGAAGGACAGCAGGCCGCCGGAGGACGACCCGATGGCCCGGGCCCTGGAGCTCCTGTCCGGCATTGACGAGAACGTGCGGGACGCGGAGCGACCGGACCCAGTGACCGCCAGTGACGACGCCGATGAGGCCGCCGCCGGTGAGCACAATGCCGAGGCGCCGCCGGCAGGGGAAGACGGCGCCGACCGGGCCGCCGGGCTTGTGACCGCTGACGCGGCCCCGGCCGTGGATAGCCTGAACCTGAAGATGTCCCCGGACGCAGGGGCGGCGGGGGACGGGGAGGAAGCGGAGGGAGAGATCGCGGAGATCCGCTACGAGCAGGTCATCCGCCGCGAGGACGCCTCGCCGGTGGTGGCCAAGGAGGCGAAGCGGAACCCGGCCAAGGCGCTGTACTCCCTACAGCAGGTCCACGAGCGCACCGGCATCCCCTACGCCACCCTGGCCCTCTACGCCGCCACCCACGCGGAGCGCATCCCGTCCCTCGGCGAGCGCCGCAGCCCGGCCTATCCGCGACAGGGTCTGGAAGAGTTCTGCCGCATCTACGCCGAGAACAACCCCGGCTGGGAGCGCCCGGCGATCGGCAGCGAAGAGGGTTGGGACGACCAGGACGGCCTGTCTCGGCGCATCGACGCGCTGGCCGATGGGCTGGACGCGCTCCACTCCGACGTGCGCGAGATCCACGCCATCATCCGTCGCGGCTGGACCGCCGAAGTCAGCCTGTACGACTGAGTCTGAGCCCCGGGGCCGCCGCCGGTGCGGTCAGGCCCGGCTGTCCCACACCGGCTGCTCGACGTCCTTGCGGTGGTTTTCGGCCCGGGCCATGGTGAACAGCAGGTCCGAGAGCCGGTTCAAGTAGCGCAGCGCCTCGGCGGGGACATTTGCGCCCCCCCTAGCGCTGCCCCCCGCCTCGTCCGCCAGGCTGACCACCCGCCGCTCCGCCCGCCGGCAGACCGTGCGCGCCACCTGGAGTTGGGAGGCGGCGAGGGTGCCGCCGGGGAGGACGAAGTTGTCGAGGGCAGGAAGCTTCTCCAGCAGCTCGTCCTGGACCTCCTCCAGGCGCTCGACGTGGCGGGCCTCGATGCGCGGCCCGGGCCGCTCCTTGCCGCCCTCGGCCGGGGTGGCCAGCTCGGCGCCGAGGTGGAAGAGATCGTTCTGGACCCGCCCCAGCTCCTCGGCCAGGGCGGGCTCCAGGTCGGAGGCGATGGCGACACCGAGGATGGAGGACAGCTCGTCCACCGTGCCGTAGGCTTCGATGCGGGGATCGTCTTTGCGCACCCGGCGGCCGGTGGCGAGGGCGGTTTCGCCGGCGTCGCCGGTGCGGGTCGTGACCTTGGTGATTCGTGGCATGAGGTGGGCGAGGATACCGCACCCGGCGCGCCGTCACCCCGTCGGGAACGTCCGCGGCCTTCGGCGTGTTCTACTCGGCGCGAAGATCGGCGCGAAGAGCCATGAGCGACAAAACCTCCAAGAACAAGACCGAATCCGCTGAAACGGCCCCGGCCGCCGGCCCCTCCCGGCGCCTCGGCTGGCGTGGCCGCCTGTTGCTGGTCGCCCTCGGCGTCGGTCTGTCGGTTCTCGTGCTGGCCGCCGTCGAGCTGACCCTGGCGGCCTTCGACGTCGGCGAGGACGCCCTGTACGACGACCCCTTCGTCGGCTTCGCCCCGGGTAGTGACCTCTTCGCAGAGACGACCCTGGACGACGGCACCCGGGCGTACGAGACCCGGCCGGAGAAGTTGGCCTTCTTCAACTCTCAGCGCTTCCGGGTGGACAAGCCGGAGGACGGCTACCGGGTGTTCGCCCTGGGCGGCTCGACCACCGCTGGCCGCCCTTACGACGATCGGGTGGCCTTCCCCCGCTGGCTGGAGCTTTACCTGGAGGAGGCGGACCCCTCCCGCACCTGGGAGGTGGTCAACGCCGGCGCCATCTCCTACGCCAGCTACCGCGCCGCCCTGCTGATGCGCGAGCTGGTGCGCTACGAGCCGGACCTGTTCGTCATCTACACCGGCCACAACGAGTTCCTGGAGGAGCGCAGCTACTCCGAGATCATCCACCAGCCGCAGGCGATCAAGAAGCTGCGCATGTGGCTGTCCGGTTTCCGCTTCGCGGCATTGGCGCGGCGCGCCCTGGGTGGCGCCGAAGGTGCTGACGGCGAGGCCGGGGCGCCGGGCGGCGCGGGCGACGGCGGCGCAGAGGGCGATGGCGGGGGAGGCGGTGCCGGCGAGATCACCACCCTGGCCCCCGAGGTCACCGCCCGCCTCGACTCCTGGGAAGGCCTGGAGCGCTACGAGCGGGACGACGAGCTGACCCGCTCGGTGGTGGCCCACTTCGAGAACAACCTGCGGCGCATGGTCCGCCTGGCCCGGGCCAACGGCGCCGAGGTGGTGCTGGTGGAGCCGGTCTCCAACCTCGCCGATTTCTCGCCGTTCAAGTCCCAACCCGGCCCGGGGGTGGACAGAGAGGCGGCGCAGCGGGTGGAGGCTCTGGTGGAGGAGGGGCGCCGGCGCTTGGAGGCCGGCGACGCCGAGGCGGCGGTGGGCATCCTGGAGCGGGCGGTGGAGGCCGACCCCCGTCACGCCGAAGCCTGGTACCGCCTCGGCCGGGCGCTCCTCGCCGCCGGCCGGCCCGGCGACGCCTACGACGCCCTCGTCCGGGCCAAGGAGGAGGACGTGGCGCCGTTGCGGGCGTTGGAGCCGGTGGTGGCCGCCGTCGCCCGGGTGGCGGCGGACGAAGGCGTGCCGCTGGTGCTGCTACGCACCGACCTGGAGGAGGAGAGCCGGCGGCGCTACGGCCACGCCGCCCTCGGCGCCGAGTACCTGCTGGACCACGTCCACCCCGACGTGCCGGTCCACGCCCGCATCGCCGCCGCCGTCCTGGAACGGATGGCCGAGGCCGGCGTGGTGGAGCCCGGCGGATCCTGGGGGGAAGCGGCGCGGCGGGCGGTCTACCAGCGGGAGATGGCGGCCTTCGACCGCGAGTACTACGCCCAGCGCGATCTCAACCTCTCCAAGGTCCTGGGCTGGGCGGGGAAGCTGGAAGAGGCGGAGGAGCCGCTGCTGCGCGCCGCCGAGGCGATTCCGCAGGAGCCCGAGGTGTGGCTGAACTTAGGCATCGTCCGCCAGCGCACCGGGCGCTACGCCGAGTCGCTGGCGGCGCTGGACCGGGCGGCGGAGCTGGCGCCGGGCTGGGAGCTGGTCCACTTCAACCGCGGCGTCACCCTGGGCCACCTGGGGCGCAACGGCGAGGGGGTGGCGGCGCTGCGCCGCGCCTTGGAGATCCGCCCCGACTACCCGGAGGCGCAGCGCAATCTCGAAACCCTGGAGGACCGCCGGGCGACCTCCTCCCCGACCGCACGGGGGATCGAACTGGCGAGAACCGGGCGGTTGGCGGAGGCGGCGGCGGAGCTGGAGCGCGCCCTGGAGGAGGATCCCGACAACGCCGAAGCCTGGTACAACCTGGGGCTGGTGCGGGCGCGCCTGGGGGGCGGCAACGCTAGGGGCACCGCCGAGGCCGCGTACCGCCGGGCCCTGGAGCTGGCGCCGGACCATCCGGAGGCCAACAACAACCTCGGCATCCTGCTGGCGGGGCGGGGTGAGCTGCCCGCCGCCCTGGAGCGCTTCGAGACGGCGGCCGCCGCGGCGCCGGAGTGGGCCGAGGCCCACTTCAACCTCGGCGTCGCCCTCGATGGCCTGGGGCGCGGCGACCGCGCCTTGGAAGAGGTCCGCCGGGCGGTGGAGTTGGAGCCGGGCAACGCCCGCTTCCAGTTCGCCCTGGGCTCCCTCTACGCCGCCCGGGGCGACGCCGCGGCCGCCCTGCGCCACCTGGAGGCGGCGCGGCGCGGCGGCCAGCCGGTGCCGGAGGACCTGCTGCGGCGCCTGCGCCAGGCCGCCGGCGGCTGACCCCCGCCTGGGTGATCGCCGCTTGGTTGATCGCCGCCGGATGGCCGGCGGGCGGCCGCGGGGCACCCCCGCCGCCCCGGCGGGCGATCCGGAGCGTCACGAAGCCGGCTGGGCGGCCTCGCCGCCATCTTCCCCCGGCTCCCCGGCCGCCACCTCCATGGCCCGGGTGAACGTCTCCGGGGCGAAGGCGTCGAAGGCGCGGCCGAAGCGGGCTACCGAGTCGGCGTCGCCGGGCCACCCCGTCAGCTCCCCGCGCCAGCGCCTCCACTCGGCCGTCTCGCGGATCCGCGCCAAGGCGTCCTCCGGCGCCTCGCCCCGGCTCACCGCCCGCTCCGCCCTGGACGAGATGAAGCGCAGCCACCGTGTGATGCGCTCCAGGTGCTCCCGGGCCGCCGCTCCCTGGAGGACCGGTCCGTGGCCGGGCACCAGGGTCTCGAAGGGCAGCTCCGCCAGCGCCTCCAGGCTCGCCACCCAGCGGGCCGGGTCGCCGTGGCCGCCGAAGGGGAGGGCGTCCAGGATGTCGCCGCTGGCCAGGATCCGCTCCGCCGGCAGCCAGGCCACCAGGTCACCGTCGGTGTGGCCGGGGAGGTGGAGGAAGATCACCCGGGGGGCGCCGCCGCGGTCCCCCAGGTTGAGCTCCAGCCGGTCCACCACCGCCACCTCCGGCACCGGCACGCGGATCGCCGCCATCCTCCCGGCCCGTTGCCGGGCGCGGGAGATGGCCGCCCGCAATTCCGTCAGGGCCCCTTCGTCCAGCGCCTCGCCCTGTTCGTCCACCCCCGTGGCCAGCTCCGTCTCGGCCCCGGTGATGGCGGTTTTCAGTCGTTCGAGGTCGTTTCCCAGGGTCGGCTCGGTGCGGCCCGGCACGTCCTTCCAGAGTGAGCGGTGGCCGACCACCGTGACGCCGGGGAAGGCCCGCCGCCACGCCTCCCCGCCCTGGGTGTGGTCGCCGTGCCAGTGGGTCAGGCCGAGGAAGCGCACCGGGCCGCCGCCGGCCGCCGTCACCTGCGCCCCGGTCCGTTCCACCAGCCACTCCACCTTGGCCGGATCCCCCTGGGCGTCGATCACCAGGGTGGCGGCGGGGCCGGAGACGACGAGGGAGTTGGATTCCCGGAAGTGGAACGCCGGCGGCTGGACGGCGGCCCAGACGCCGTCGGCGACCTGCTGCCAGAGGTAGGGGGCCGCCTCGGCGGCGGCAGCCTCGGCAAGGGCCGGCGAAGGGGAAACGAGGAGGGTCGCCAAGAGGGCGCTGACCCCCAGGGCGCGGACTCCGCCGGCGGCGAAGGTCGAAGGTATCGACCCGGGGCCGGCCCGCCGCCACCGGCGTATGGGTGTCCTGAAGCTGAGTCGTGCCATGCCCCTTCTACGGCTGTGGCGCCCCGGGGTTCAGGGGGCGCGGCTGTGGCCCCGCCGGGTGGTGGTCCCTGCCGCGAGCGGGTCAACCGGCCGGAGACGGGGTCCTGGTAGAGGGCGTCCCCGACCTCTCCCGATCACCGGGTTGAATGGGTCCATGGCCTCACTCCCCTTGGCCCAGGGAGTAGCCCGTCCGGCCGTCGAACTCGCCGCCCATCGTGGTGCGCGACGAGCTGGACGACGGTCTGCTGGAAGAGATCCGCCAGCTCGAGGGCCTGGAGGAGGAGTTCCTGACCATCACCCTGGCGCGCCGTTTCCCCAACCCGCTGCTGGAGAAGCTCCTCGCCACCCCGCCGGATCCCTGACGGGCCGGCGGCCCGTCAGGGTGTGCCCACTCTCAGGCGTCGGCGAAGAAGGTGACCCGGCCGGTGCCGACGTCGTGGAGGGCGCCGGTCACCGCCACCTCCCCCCACTCCACCAGGTTCCGGATCACCGCGCTTCGCTCCACGATCTCGGCCATCGTCAGCTCGACGTTCTTGCGCGCCACGGCGTCGAGGAAACGGGGGTTGGTGGAGTCCCGGGGCCCCTCCACCTCCTCGCCCACCGCTTCGATGGCCGGGGCCAGGTGGGTGAGGGCCTGGGTCAGGTGCCCCAGGTCGATGCGGTCCACGGCCCCTTGCACCGCGCCGCAGCCGGTGTGCCCCAGGACCACCACCAGCTTGGCGCCGGCCACCGCGGTGGCGAACTCCAGATTGCCCAGGATGTCGGTGTTGACGAAGTTGCCGGCGATGCGGACCGAGAACAGGTCGCCGATGCCCTGGTCGAAGACCAGCTCCGGCGGCACCCGGGAGTCGATGCAGCCGAGGATGGTGGCGAAGGGGGTCTGGCCTTCAGCGGTGTCGCGCACCTGGCGCATCAGGTCGCGCCGCTCCATGTCGCCGGAGACGAAGCGGCGGTTGCCCCGCCGCAGGCGCTCCAGGGCGTCGGCGGGGGTGAGGTCGTCGGGGGTTTCGGATGGGGTCCGGTCGTCGTCGGCCATCGGGGTCTCCGCGCTGATCGAAATGCTGAGGTTCGAAGGTGGGGTTCGCGGGAGGATACCGCAGCCGGACGGGGGCCGGGGCCGGGCTCAGACCGGCGGCTTGCCGCCGGTGGCGGCGGTCCAGGCCAGGGCGTCGCCCCAGCCCACCGACGAGGCGGCGGGATCGGAATGTTCGTTTTGGCTCACGATGGGTGAGATTTGCAAGAGTCGAGCCTTGCGCCACCGCCTATAATGCGGGCGACCGGACCGCTGCCATGAACTTCGAAACCCTCTTCACCTTCGCCCTGCTGGTGGCCACCGTCTACCTCTTCGTCAGCGAGCGGCTGCGGGTGGACCTTGTGGCACTGCTGGCCTTGGCCGCCCTGGCGGTCACCGGCGTCCTGGAGCCGGAGGCGGCGCTGGCCGGTTTCGCCAACCCGGCGACGGTGACCATCGCCGCCCTCTTCATCTTGAGCGCGGCGCTGCTGCGCGCCGGCGCGGGCCAGCTCGCCGGACAGGTGATGGTGTCGCTGTTCAGCCGCGGCCAGTGGCTCGGCCTGGCGCTCCTCATGGTCGGCGTCGGCGCCATCTCCGCCTTCATCAACAACACCGCCGCCGTGGCCATGCTGATGCCGGTGGTCCTGGGGGTCTGCGGGAAGATCGGGACCAGCCCGTCGAAGCTGCTCATGCCGCTGTCCTTCGCCTCCATGTTCGGCGGCGTCTGCACCTTGATCGGCACCTCCACCAACCTGCTGGTCAGCCAGATCGCCGTCGAGCACGGCGCCCGCCCCTTCGGGATGTTCGAGTTCGCGCCGCTGGGCCTGGTCTTCTTCGCCCTGGGGGTCGGCTACATGCTGACCCTGGGGGATCGCCTGCTGCCGGAGCGCCGCGAGGCCGACGACCTCACCACCACCTTCGAGATGGCCGACTATCTGACCGACGTCGTCCTCGACGAGGACGCCGCCTCGGCGGGGGTGCGCCTCGACCGGGCGCCGGTGGTCCGGGAGCTCGACCTCGACGTCCTGGAGGTGCGCCGCGAGGGGCGCCGGGTGTCTTTGCCGCGGGGGGAGACGATGCTCCTGCCCGGCGACGTGCTGCGGGTGCGCTCCACCCTGGAGGGCATCCGCGAACTCGCCCAGCGCGAGGACGTGTCACTGGCCCCGACCGTGCGCTGGCGGGACGAGGAGCTCGACACAGCCGACATCCTGCTCCTGGAGGTGGTCATCCCCACCGGCTCCGCCCTGGCCGGCACCTCGCTGGAACGCTCCGGTTTCCGTAACACCTTCGGCGCCACCGTCCTGGCCATCCGCCGTCGCGGCAAGGTGGTCCACGACCAGCTCAAGAAGGTGCCGCTGGCGCCCGGCGACTCGCTGCTGCTGGAGGTGCGTAGGAGCCGGTTGGCGCCGTTGCGCTCGAGCCGCGACCTGATCATCGTCTCCGAGGGGGAGCTGGCGGAGTTCCGGCGCGACAAGCTGGTCGCCTCCAGCCTGATCCTCGCCGCCGTCGTCGCCACCGCCGCCTTGGGGATCTTCCCCATCGTGGTCAGCGCCCTGGCCGGCTGCGTCGCCCTGGTGCTCACCCGCTGCCTCAGCCTGGAGGAGGCCTACGCCGCCGTCGACTGGCGCATCGTCTTCCTCCTCGCCGGCGTCCTTGGTCTCGGCCGGGCGCTGGAGGGCACCGGCGGCGCGGCCCTCCTCTCCGACCTGGTGGTGGGTTGGTTGGCGCCGCTGGGCCCGGTGGCGGTGCTGGCCGGGCTGTACCTGCTGACCTCGCTGCTGACCGAGGCGATGTCCAACAACGCCACCGCCGTCCTCCTGGCGCCGGTGGCCATCGCCACGGCGGAACTCCTCGGCGTCGACTCCCGCCCCTTCCTGATGGCGGTGACCTTCGCCGCCTCGGCCAGCTTCATGACGCCGGTGGGATACCAGACCAACACCCTGGTCTACGGTCCGGGGCGCTACCGCTTCAGCGACTACACCCGCGTCGGCCTGCCGCTGAACCTCCTCTTCTGGCTCGCCGCCACCCTGCTGATCCCCCGCATCTGGCCGTTCTGAGTCCGCGGCCCTCAGGCGGCCGGCTGGCCGTATGCCGGCCCGCTGAACCCGTTGCGGGGGGATATCGCAGCCCCGGGGCGCAGCCCGTGACGGCGGCCGGCCGGCCTCAGACCGGCGGCTTGTGGCCGGTGGCCTTCTTCCAACCGGCGGCGGCGCCACGGTGGGCCAGCAGCCGGGCGACGCCGACGCCGACGCCGGTGGCCGCCGTCCAGGCGAGGGCGTCGCCCCAGCCTACGGAGGAGGCCGCCGGGTTGTTCGGCGGGTCGTCGCCGGTGACCCGCCGCCAGCCGGAGCGCAGCAGGGCCCGGGTGCCGAGGGCGGCGGCGAGGGCGGCGGCGGTGGTGGTGAGGTTCCAGGTCTTCGCCTTGCCGCCTTCGCCGAGGGGGAGGAGGTTCTTGAGGTCGTCGGTGTTCGCCATGGTGCGGGTCTCCTGAATGTCGGTGAGGGAGGGCGGTTCAGTCGTCGTCGGAGGCGTCGGGGTCGTCGTCCTCGGGGCCGTCCACCACCTCCTCGCTGGAGGAGTCGGTCTTGTCGTCGTCAGCCTCTTCCTCCAGCACGTCCTTGACGTAGAGCTCGCCGATGACGACGATGGCCGCCGCGGTCAGCGGGGTGGCCACCAGCAGGCCGAGGAAGCCGAAGAGGATCGACAGCACCACCTGGGAGATCATGATCAGCGCCGGCGGCATGGCGATGGCCTGTTTCTGGATGTACGGCGTCACCAGGTAGCTCTCCACGAACTGGATGCCGATGTAGAGGAGCACCACCCAGAGCGCCTTCGTCGGGCTCTCGGCCAGCGCCAGCAGGATCGGCGGGATGGCGCTGACCACCGGCCCGAAGTTGGGGATGAAGGTGAGGAGGGCGGCGATGAAGGCGTTGGCCACCGGCAGCGGCACGTCGAGGGCGGCCAGACCGGCCCAGGTGAGGACGCCGATGATGGCCATGGCGATGACCTTGCCCAGCAGCCAGTGGCGCAGCGTGCGGTGGACCTTGCTCAGCACCTCGGCCAGGCGCTCGCGGTGGCGCGGCGGCGCCAGCGCCAGGGCGCCGCGCTCGTAGAGGCCGGGCGAGATGGACAGGTAGAGGCCGGTGAAGAAGATGACCACCAGGCCGGTGACGGCGCCGAAGGTGGTTGCGAAGATGCCGACCATCTGGCGCAGCGTCGAGGCGCCGCTCTCGGCGTCGCTCCCCAGCCGCTGATCGATCCACTGCACCCAGGCGGAGTCGTCCATCTTCTCCATCAGCTCGTCCACCGCCTGGGGGATCTGGGTGGACAGCTCGGCGACCTGGGTCTGGATCTGGGGGGCGAGGAGGAAGCCGGCGCCGACGAGGACGGCGAGGATGAGCAGCAGGACGGTGGCCAGTGACCAGCGGTAGCTGAGCCGCGACCGTTGCTCCACCAGTTCCGCCAGGCCGCGGAAGAGGACCGCCACCAGGAAGCCGGCGAAAAGCAGCAGCAGTCCGTTGGCCGCCTTCCACGCCAGGAGGACCAGGATCACCGGCAACAGCGCCCCTACCGAGGCGAGGATGGCCTTGTGGATGGTGCGGCGGCGTTGCTTGGGTTCGGGGAGCTCGTCGCGGGGCATGGGTGCGAGTGATTGCAAGAAACGCACCCTCCCGGGGCCGTGCCGAGGCCGTGACACGGAAGTTCCGGCCCGCGCCGGCCGTGGGCCGGCCCCCCGCGGGTCGGGCCGGAACTCCCTTGTTTCACGGGCGTGCTCGTCAGGCCCCGTCGGCCGGCGCTGCCTCAACGCCAGCGTCGTCGGCGCCCTTTTCCTGCGCCGCTTCCTGCGCCGCTTCCTCCTCCGCTTCCTGCGCCGCTTCCTCCTCCGACTCGTCCGAGCCGTCCTCACTGACGGGCGCCACCGGGTGCTCCCGGACCAGGAGTCGGCGCAGGCCCTCCATGTCGCCTACCAGGTCGGCGAAGCGCTCGCCATCTTCGGTGAGGCTGTGGGAGCCGGGCTCGCGGACGTGGCAGGAGGTGCAGTCGCCGAAGGTCGTGGTGACCTCTTCGTAGCCTTCCAGGGTGCGCATCAGCTCGAAGTACTTCCCTTCGTCGGTCAACAGCTTGCTGCCGGGCTTGTCGTGGCAGGCGGTGCACAGTTGCCCTTCCTGGCGGGCGATCTCGTTGCTGGCGGAGATCTCCTGACTGGTGACCCAGGACAGCGTGAACACCAGGATCAGGGTGGTGGTCCACAGCCAATGTCGGTCTCTCATCGCGTCTCCTCGCTTTCGCCGGGTGTCGCTGCTCGTGTCAGTGCTTGAGGTCCAGGGCCCAGCCGGCGCCGATGCTCAGCGTCCACTGGCTGTGCTCGACTCGGGAGCCGGGGCCGAAGGGGTTGACCTGGGGGTTGGGATTCGGGTTGGTGACGTCGTTTTCGAAGGCGCGGACGACGGCGGCGTGCCAGGTGGTGTTGCGCACCAGGTAGCTGAAACCGACGGCGACGTGGCGTTCGACGGTGGCGGGGAAGAGGGGGGTCAAGGTGTCCTCCGGCACCGGGTTTTCGCCGTAGTTGAATCCGGCTCTCAGGGTCAGCCGGTCGCTGGCCCGATAGTCGCCGCCGACCGCCACCACCCATTGATCCTCCCAGTTGAAGACGAAGGGCAGTTGCACGCTCTCGGGGGCTCCATTCACCTCGGGCTGGGTCGCGGTCACGGTGATGGTGTCGATGGCGTCGTCCCAGAAGTAGCGCTTGAGGTCGGCGGCGACGATCAACCGGTCGCTGGCCCGGAAGGCGACGCCGACCCCCGCCTGGGCGGCGAAGGTGAAGCCGTCGATGTCGGCCGTGTACCCCACTTTGCGGCCGAGGAAGGGGTGGGCGGTGAAGTCCACCACCATGTCGCCGTCCTCGAAGTCACTCTCCGTTTCCGTCTGGTAGATGGCACCCATCGTGACGCGGGGGTGCAGGCGCCACCACCAGCCGAGGCGGAGGTTGGTCTGCAGGCCGCCGGCGCGCTCCAGGTCGACGCCGAAGAAGCTGGCCTCGGGTTGGGCCGTGTTGAAGAAGGAGCTGTTCGGATAGAGGCTGAAGGAGGCGTCGGCGTAGCCCACGTTGAGCGCCGCCCCTACCGCCATGTCATCGCTCAGGGCGTAGGCCACGGTGGGCACGGCGGTGAGGAAGCGCACTTCGGTGAAGACGTCGTCGGTGCCGCCGAAGGGGGTGCGGACGTCGCGGAAATCGACCCCCATGCCGCCTTGGGCGACGAAGCCGAGGCCGAAGGACCAGGGGCTGTCCCCATCGCCCCGCACCCAGGCGAAGGCGGGCAGGGGGAAGTATTGGTCTTGGCTATCGACCGGGCCGTTGATCCCGTTCTCGGTGGTCAGGCTGGGCACCAAGAGCGACAGGTTGGCGGTGTAGTGGCGGCCCTGGAGCTGGCTGATGCCGGCCGGGTTGAAGTTGATGGCCAGCGTGCGGTCCGAGACCGCGAGGTTGGCGCCGGCCCGGCCGACCACTTCGGCACCGTAGCCGGTGAGGTACATGCCGTTGGTGGCCAGCGCGGACGCTGCGGGCAGAAGGGTCAGGGCCAGGGCCGTGACGGTGATCAGGGCGAGGCGGCTGCGGGGATGCATGGGGTGAGCTCCTTTCGAGAGCCCTGCGTGGGGGGGGGAGCGGAGTCGGGGCGGGATGGGCGGTGAGGGCCGGTGCGGCGCGGGACGCGCCGCGTTTCTCGGTGCCGCGTTTCTCGGTGCCGCGTTTCTCGTTGCCGGGTGTCTCAGATGAAGATCACCTGGGCGCCGGCGGCCTTGTCGTAGAAGTCCATGGCGCTGATCACGTCGTCCACCTCGTCGATCAGGTCATCGCGCTCCAGGTGGTTCATGTCCATGGCCATCTGGCAGCCGTAGATCTCGGCGCCGGCGGCGTCCAGGATCTCCATCAGCTCGCGCACCGGCGGGATGTCGAGGCGGTCCATCTCCTTGCGCATCATCTTGGTGGCCAGGCCCTCCATGCCGGGCAGCCCGCCGAGCATGGTCGGGATGTGCATCGAGGGGTTGCCGACGGTGGCGACGTGGAGGTTGTCGATGCGATCCTTGCGCACCACGTCGAGGCCCCAGAAGGTGAAGAACAACGTCGCCTCGATGCCCGTCATGCGGGCGGCATTGGCCAGGACCAGGCCGGGGTAGGCCATGTCCAGGGTTCCCTTGGAGACGATGATGGCGACCTTCTGAATCGGCTGGGGGGCCGTGGTGGCGTCGCGGGTGGGTTGGGTTTCGGTGGCCGGGGCGGGGGCGGTGACGGGGGTCATGGTCGGTCCTCCTGGAGTTGGGAATCAGCGTGCGGTGACGGCGGTGCGGTGACGGCGGTGCAGTCAGAGCGGTGCGGCGCGGCGGTTCAGATGCAGGCTTTCGGCTTCGGCAGGCCGGCCACCTTGGCGGCGAGCTTGCCCGGGCCGTCGGGGAACAGCTTGTAGAGCTCCTTCATGCCGACGCCGGAGTTCTTCGAGATGCGGCGCAGGCCCGGGGCCTCGCCTTTTTCGGCGGCGTCTTCGCGGCAATAGCTGAGGACGGTCCAGTGGCGCTCGCTGAGCGGGGCCAGGCCCTCTTCCGCGGCCAGCGCCTCGGCGACGTCGGGGCTCCACTCGGAGGAGTCGGTGAGGAAGCCTTCGTCGTTGACCTCGACTTCGTGGCCAGCCAGGGTTCTCACGGTCATGGTGGTCTCCTTTCGGGGGGGGGTATTCAGCGTGTCTCGTCAGGCAGCGGCCTGGGCGGCGCCCCGCTTGCCCAGCATGGACATGCGGTGGGGCACCGGCATCGGCCGGGCGGGTAGCAACAGGTTCCAGTAGGCCCAGCGGAAGGCGAGCTTGCCCCAGTGGTTGCGGCGGCTCTCCTTGAGCAGGGGGAAGGGGCCGACCCACGGCAGCGGGTAGTGCCCCGGCAGCGGTTCGGTGTCGTAGTTGAAGTCGATCAGCAGGCCCTTGCCGTGGCCGCTCTCGATGAAGCAGTTGGCGTGACCGTCGAAGCCCTCCTCCAGGTCTTCGCCACGGATCGCGCGCAGGATGTTGTCCGCCAGCACCTCGGCCTGGAAGTGGGCCACCGAGCCGGCCTTCGAGCTCGGCAGGTCGGTGGCGTCGCCGAGGACGAAGACGTCGGGGTGACCCTTGGCCCGCAGGGTGTGGGGCTCGGTGGGCACGAAGGCGAGCTCGTCGCCGAGGTCCGACGCCTCGATGAAGTCCGCCCCCATGTGGGTGGGGATGGAGACCAGCAGGTCGTAGGGCACCTCCCGCTCGTCCCAGGAGCGCAGGACACGGCCGTCGCCGTCCACCTCGCCGGTGGAGAACTCCGGCACCACTTCGATGCCCTTCTCCTCCAGCATCGAACCGAGGAGCTTCGACGCCATCGGCTTGGTGAAGGCGCCGTCGAGGGGGGTGGCGTAGACCAGCTCCACCCGGTCGCGGATGCCGCGTCGGGTGAAGAACGCGTCCGCCAGGAACAGGAACTCCAGCGGCGCCACCGGGCACTTGATCGGCATCTCAACCACGTTCACCACCAGCCGGCCGCCCCTGAACTCCGCCAGGGCCTGGCGCAGGGCCCGGGCGCCGCCCAGGGTGTAGAAGTCGTGGGCGGAGCGGTGCCAGTGGGAACCGGTCAGGCCTTCGGTCTCCTCCGGGCGGATGCGCGAGCCGCTGGCCAGGACCAGTTGGTCGTAGCGCAGGTGCCGGCCGTCGGACAGCTCGACCCGGCGGCCCTCGGTGTCCACCGTCCTGACCGCCTCCTGCACCCACCGGACGCCGCCGTCCAGGGTGGCCTGGCGGGGCCGCTCCATCTTGGCTTCGTCCCGGGCGCCGAAGGGCAGGAAGAGCAGGCCCGGTTGGTAGAGGTGGCGCGGCGCCGGATCGACGATGGTGACGCGCCAGTCGTCATTGAGCTCGCGGTGAAGTCGGTTGGCGACGATGGTGCCGGCGGTGCCTGCGCCGAGGATGACTAGCTGTTTCATGGGGAGCCTCCAATCTGTTGACGACCTACTAGACTGCAGGCCGTAAGCCAGGTTGGCGGCTCGGGTGTAAGTCCTTTTTTATGAGAGGGATGGGTAGCTTTTCAGCGCAACGGATAGAGCGGCGCTGAAACATGGTGGTGCAACGTTCTGTTTCGCGCTGAGAGGAAACGTTTCACCCCGGCTCTGCCAGATTTCACCTCGACTCACCCTGGGGGCGCGGTCATTCGAGCAGGCCGTGCTCGCGCATCTTGCGCCACAGGGTGGTGCGGCTGACCCCCAGGGCATCGGCGGTGGGGCCACGGCGCCAGCGGTGGGCGTCCAGGGCCTGGCGCAAGCGCCGGCGCTCCGGGGGCTCCGGGGGCTCCGCCGCGGCATCTTCCGTCGCGGCGTCCCCGCCGGCCGCCGCCCGCTGCAACAAGGTTTCGGCGGCGCTCGCCTCCCGCCGCAGGGAGACCAGGGGTTGGCCGGACTGCACCTCCACCGGCAGGTGGTCGGCCAGGAGGGTCTGGCCCCGGGAGGTGGCCATGGCGTACTCGAGGGCGTTTTCCAACTCCCGCACGTTGCCGGGCCAGGGGTAGGTGAGGAGCGCCCGCATGGTCGATGCGGAGGGGCGCACGGCGCGCTCTTCCCGCCGCCCGATGCGGCTCAGCAGCCAGCGGGCGATGGGCTCCACGTCCTCCCGCCGCTCGCGCAGCGGCGGCAGCTCGATGGGCACCACCCGCAGGCGGTAGTAGAGATCTTCCCGCAAGTCGCCTGCGAGCACCGCGCTCCGCAGGTCGCGGTTGGTGGCGGCCAGGATGCGTGCCCGGCTCGGCCGGGAGACGCTGTCGCCGACGCGCTCGAAGCGGTGCTCCTGGAGGACCCGCAGCAGCTTGGCCTGGGACTCCGGGGCCATCTCCGCCACCTCGTCGAGGAACAGCGTGCCTTCGGCGGCGGCTTCGAAACGGCCCACCCGGTCCCGCACCGCGCCGGTGAAGGCGCCCCGTACGTGGCCGAACAGCTCGCTCTCCAGAAGCTCGCGGGGGAGGGCGGCACAGTTGACCGCGACGAACGGCCCGTGGCGCCGCGGCGAGGTCTCGTGGATGGCCCGCGCCAGCACCTCTTTGCCGGTGCCGCTCTCGCCGGTGATGAGCACCGTCGCCTCGCTGTGGCGCAGGCTGTGGACCAGGTGGAAGACGCGGCGCATGGAGGCGGAGCGGGCCACCATGCCGGAGAGCACGGTGGGCCCCCGGTCGTCTTCGGCGACGGCGTCCTCCTCGGGTCGCAGGATCACCAGGTAGGTCACCTCGGGGTCGCAGGCTTGCGAATCCGGGTGCGCCAAGGGGGCGGCGGAGAGGGAGACGAGGCGCCCCTGGTCGCCCCCCGTGGCCAGGTAAGCGCGCCACCCCTCCCGGCGCTCGCCGGCCTCGAGAGCGGTGCGCAGAGCGCTGCCCGGGCCGAAGGTCCGCTCCCCCAACAGCTCACTCACCGTGCGCCCGATGAGGGCGGTGGTCCCGCCGCCGTCCGGTGCGGGGGCGTCGCCCGCCGGGGCGTCCTGGTCCGACAGCAGCGCCGCCACCTCGGGTGAGGCATGGCGGACGCGGAAGTTCCGGTCGAGGCAGAGCACCCCCCGGCCCAGCGATCCGAAGGCGGCGGCCAAGGCGCTCAGGCCGGCGCGGCGCAACTCGGGGTCGACGAGGCCGGCGGCGGGGAGCGCTGAAACTTTTTGTTCCATGTCGCCTTTCTACTCCCTACCAGCGCCGTTGTCCCCACTCCTTCGGGTGGGCCGGGTCCCGGCCCAGCGAGGGTCGTTCCAGGCGCACGGCGCCGGGAGTTGGGCGCCAGGCGGTGCCGGGGCGCCGTGGGCGGTCAGCCGGCGGGGTGCTGGCTGCTCGCCGGGCTGGCCGCCGCCCGGGCCCGCTTGTCGTCGTACATGGCCCGGTCGGCGCGCTCCTGGGAGGTCTCCAGGTCGCCGTTGGGGAGGCGGCTCGCGGCGCCCAGGGACGCACGGATGGAGGCCCCGTCCAGGGCCTCCTCCAGCCGTAGGGTGAGCTGCTCCAGGCTTGCCGGCCCCTGTTCCACGGCGAGGATGGCGAACTCGTCGCCACCGAGGCGGGCGACCACGTCGCTGCCGCGCACGGTGTCGGCGAGGAGGTTGGCGGTGCGCCGCAGCAGGGCGTTGCCGGCGGCGTGGCCTTCCCGGTCGTTGACCTCTTTCAACTCGTCGAGGTCGATCATCACGATGCCGGCGGGGCTCTGGTAGCGCCGGCATCGGTGCTCCTCGGCGTCGCGCAGGCGTCGCCAGCCGCGGAGGTTGTAGAGGCCGGTCAACGGGTCGCGCTCCGACTGCGCCTCGGCGTGCTCGGCCCGCCTCTCCTTCTCCTCCAGCTCCATCTGCAGGTGGAGGATGGTGGCCAGCAGGCGGGAACAGCGCCTGACCAGCGGCAGAGCCTCCTGCAACGACTCGTCCTGCTCCTGGGGATGGACCGCGCAGAGAGTGCCGAAGAGGCTGCCGTCGGACCGGGCCACCGGCACCCCGACGTAGGCGCCGATGGGGATCTTCCGGCCGATGGGCGCGGCGGCGTAGGCGGGCACGCGGTCGGACCTGGCCGCCACCTGGGGGCCCTCGCCCCGCACCATGCGGTAGCAGAACGACTCGGACCAGTTGAGGACGTCCCCCGCCTTCACCCCGTACTCGTGGTCCCGGTCGGCGGCGGCGAGGACGATCCAGTCGTCCCCCTCGGTCCGGGTCATCAGCCACAGGTCCATCTCCACCCGCGACTGCAGGAGCTCGAGCACTGCGCGGGCCGCCTCGCGAAAGTCGCGGTAGGGGCCCAGGGCGTGTAGGTCGTCGGTGTTCGAGAGATCGGGCAAGATGGTAAGCATCCTATCAATCGCCGAAAAATTCAACCTGGGTTGCGGTCTGGCGGCGGGCCGGGGCCGTGCCACCTGAAAGGGTGGGGCCGGGACGCCCTTTCCCGTGGGGCGGAAGCCGCCCTGCCCTCCTACACTGGATGCATGTCAGAGCCCGAATTACCGACGACCAACGAGGCTCCCCCATGCCGATCCTGAGTTACCTGGTCCACGCCCGCCCCGGCAGGCGCGATTCCCTGTGCCGCACCCTCGAAGAGATCCCCGGCTGCGAGGTGCAGCCGGCGGACGAGGGGAACGTGGTGATCCTGGTCACCGAGACCGATTCCAGCGAGGCGGAGAAGGCGATGCACGCCCGCTTGAAGGAGATCGACGACGTCGCCCTCCTCGCCCTGGTCTTCGCCCACGACGACCCCGCCGAGGCGACCCGGGTGGTCCCCCTGGGCTCCCGGGCCGCGGCGCGCAGCGAGGCGGCGGGCAGCGAGGCGGCATCATGAGCGACCCCGTGAATGACCTCGTGAGTGAGACGGAGCACCGCCCGACGCCGACGGGGAGCGCCCTGGGCCGTTCCCTGGACCGTCCCGTCGATCGCCGCCAGGTGCTCAAGGGCATGGCGCTCCAGGCCGCCCTGGTGGCGGCGAGCCAGCTCTTCCCCGGCAGCCGCTTCCCCGGCCTGGGCACCACCGCCGCCGACGCCCAGGAGAGCCTGCCCGGCGTTTCCTGGCAGAAGGCCCCCTGCCGCTTCTGCGGCACCGGCTGCGGCCTGCTGATCGGGGTCCGGGACGGCCGCGCCGTGGCCGTCCAGGGCGACCCGGCGAGCCCGGTCAACCGCGGCTTGGCCTGCGTCAAGGGCTACCACTCGGTGCAGGCGCTCTACGGCGAGGACCGCCTGAAGAAGGCGATGGTGCGCAAGAACGGCAAGCTGGTGGAGGTGCCCATCGGCGAGGCGCTGGACCTGGTGGCCGAGACGATGAAGAAGACCATCGCCGAGCACGGCAAGGACGCGGTCTCCATCTACGGCTCGGGCCAGTGGACCATCCCCGACGGCTACGTCGCCAACAAGTGGTTCAAGGGCGGCATCGGCACCAACAACGTGGAGGCCAACGCCCGCGTCTGCATGGCCAGCGCGGTGACCGGCTTCATGACCAGCTTCGGCCTCGACGAGCCCATGGGCTGCTACGAGGACATGGACCACGCCGACACTTTCGTCCTGTGGGGCAACAACATGGCGGAGATGCACCCGGTGCTCTTCTCGCGCCTCCTGGAGCGCAAGCAGAAGAACCCGAAGAAGGTGCGCATCATCGACGTCGCGACCCGCACCACCCGCACCAGCCTGGCCTCCGACCGCTCCATGCTCTTCGTCCCCCAGACCGACCTGGCGCTGTTGAACGCCATCTGCCACGAGATCATCAAGAACGGCTGGGTCCACGAGTCCTTCGTCGAGAACTACGTCTCCATCTCCCGGGGCAAGACGAACATCGGCTACGGGTTGGAGGACCACTTCAGCTTCAAGGACGACCCGAAGCCGGCCACCTGGGAGGAGTTGGTGGAGTTCCTGAAGGACTACACGCCGGAGAAGGTGGCCGAGCTGTCCGGCGTCCCGGCGGCGGAGATCCGCTACCTCGCCAGCCTCTACGGCGACCCGGAGCGCAAGGTCATGTCGTTCTGGTGCATGGGCTTCAACCAGCACTCCCGGGGCACCTGGGTCAACAACCTGATCTACAACGTCCACCTGCTGGTGGGCAAGATCTCCACCCCCGGCAACAGCCCGTTCTCGCTGACCGGCCAGCCCAGCGCCTGCGGCACGGTGCGCGAGGTGGGCACCCTGACCCACAAGCTGCCCCACGGCGTGGTCACCAACGAGAAGGACCGCAAGATGGCCGCCGAGATCTGGGGCGTGCCGGTGGAGAACATCCCGGCGAAGCCGACCTATCACACGGTGGAGATGTTCCGTGCCCTGGACCGCGGCGACATCAAGTTCATGTGGGTGCAGGTGACCAACCCGATGGTCACCATGCCGAACCTCAACCGCTACCGCGAAGGGGCGGAAAAAGAGGGGCGGTTCATGGTCGTCTCGGACGTCTACCCGACCCCCACCACCGACGTCGCCGACGTCGTCCTGCCCAGCGCCATGTGGATCGAGCAGGAGGGGATGTTCGGCAACTCGGAGCGCCGCACCCAGCACTTCGACCAGATCCTCGAGCCGCCGGGTGAGGCGATGAGCGACACCTGGCAGCTCATCGAGGTGGCCCGGCGCACCGGCCACGGCGACCTCTTCCCGTGGAGTGAAGAGGAGCACATCGAGAAGATCTGGGAGGAGTACCGCCGCTTCCACGCCGGCGCCAAGCACAACATGGCGCCCTACGAGGTGCTGCGCAGGGAGCCCGGCGTCATGTGGCCCTACGTCGATGGTGAGTCGACCCGCTGGCGCTACAACGCCCAGTACGACCCGGCCTGCACCCAGGGGCCCTTCGACTTCTACGGCAAGCCGGATCACAAGGCGGTGTTCTGGCTGCGCCCCTACGAGCCGCCGGCGGAGGTGCCGGACGAGGAGTACCCGTTCTGGCTCAACACCGGCCGCGTGCTGGAGCACTGGCACACCGGCAGCATGACCCGCCGGGTGCCCACCCTGCACCGCGCCATGCCCCACGCCTACGCCGAGCTGAACCCGGAGGACGCCTCGCGCCTGGGCGTGCGCCACGGGCAGCGGGTGCGCTTGGTGTCGCGGCGCGGCAGCCTGGAGCTGCCGGCCTCCGTCGGCGGCCGCGGCAACCCCACCCCGGGCCAGGTCTTCGTGCCGTTCTTCGACGAGGCCCTGTTGGTCAACGTCCTCACCCTCGACTCGTTCTGCCCGATCTCCAAGGAGCCCGACTACAAGAAGTGCGCGGTACGGGTGGAGAAGGCGTGAAGGGGCGGCGGCGCTACGTCGTCATCGCGCTGTTGGTGGCGCTGATGGCGGCGGCGGTGTTCGTCGGCGGCGAGATCCTGCGTCAGGCCGCCGGCGGCGACGCGGTGACCCCTGAGGTGACGGCGGAGTCGGAGGTGTTGGCCCGCCAGGAAGGGCAGTTCAGCGGCCTGGGCGGCCCGCCCCGGCGGCCGGAGCGCCTGGGCCCGGTGGCCGGTGCCGATCCCGCGGTGGCGACGGCGGCCGGCGCCACCGGCCGCAGCCTGGAGGCGTTCGACGAGCGCCGCGCCTTCCCCGGGGCGCCGCCGTCGATCCCCCACGAGGTGGAGGCCGAGATGATCACCGGCGAGGCGTGCCTGGGCTGCCACCGCTACGGCGGGTGGACGCCCAAGTTCGAGGCTTTCGCGCCGGTCACCCCCCACCCCCAGCTCGTCTCCTGTCAGCAGTGCCACGTCGCCCGGGTGGAGGAAACGGTGTTCCGCCCCAACCGCTTCGTGCGCCCGGACCGGCCGCCCATCAAGCAGGCCGCCCTGCCCGGCAGCCCGCCGCCGATGCCCCACGGCCTGCGCATGCGCGAGAACTGCGCCGCCTGCCACGCCGGCCCGGCGGCGCCGTCGGAGCTGCGCACCGACCACCCGGAACGGGTCGGCTGCATGCAGTGCCACGTACCGCGGGAGACGGAACCGGGAGAGACCTGGGCGCGGGGGCAGGGACGATGAGGCCGCGCCCCGCCATCGCCCTGCTGCTCCTCCTGCCGGCCTGGCTGCTGCTGGCCGCCGCCTGCGGTCCCGGCGTCGAGGCCGGTGGCGGCCACGGCCCGGTATGGGAGCGCCACGCCGGGCACACTGAAGCCGGCCACGCTGAAGCCGGCCACGGAGACTCCGAAGGCCACGGAGACTCCGAAGGCCACGGCGACTCCGAGGGCCACGGCGCGGTCCCCCAGCCGGTTCACATCCCCGCGGCCGCGCGCTGGATCGAGGGGGTGGAGACCGTGCCGGTGGCGCTGGACGGCGAGGACTTCCGGGTCGCCGCCCGCACCCCCCACCTGACCCAGGCGCCTTGCGCCCGCTGCCACGACGAGGATCTGCCCGAGCGCGCCGCCGCGCTGCCGGAAAAAGCCCACTGGAACGTCCAGGCGCCCCACGGCGCCGCCGCCGGCCTGACCTGCGCGTCGTGTCATCGCCGCGACGACCCCGCCGTCCTCACCGGCCCGTCCGGCCAGGAGGTGGGGCTGGACCACGCCTACCGCCTGTGCTCGGACTGCCACTTCCAGCAGGTCGAGGACTGGGTCGGCGGCGCCCACGGGAAACAGGTCGGCGCCTGGGCCGGCGAGCGGGTGGTGGAGAGCTGCGCCGGCTGCCACGACCCCCACGACCCGGGGTTCCCGAAACGCCTGCCCACGACATTCGCGCCACCACCCGAAGGGGACGACGAGCGATGAAGTTCTGGAAGCGAAACCGCGACGACGAGCCCGCCCCGGTGGGCGGCTCACCGCCGCCGGGGGAGACCCCGCCGGCAGAAGCCCGGCCGACGCAAGCCCTGCCGCCGGAAACCTCCCCGGCGGCCATCGAAGACTCCATCGCCCGGGCCTCGGCCTTCGAGCGGGAGTTCTCCCGCCGCCAGCTCTTCGGGCTGCTGGGGGTCGCCGGCGCCGGTGCCGCCACCGTCGCCGCGATGTCCGGCTGCGGCGGCAAGGCGAAGGCGGCGGAGAAGGCGGCGCTCGACTGGGAGACCTTCTTCCAGGGCAACTACCGGCTGATGACCGAGGCCGAGAAGCGGCAGACCGTGGAGCGGCTGGAGCGGCGTTGGCAGATGGACCACGCCGGCCGCATCGGCGTGTCGTCCCAGGAGGCGGTGCCCGGCGTCCTCTACGGCTACGCCTTCAACGTCTCCAAGTGCCAGGGCTACATGGACTGCGTCAAGGCCTGTGTCGAGGAGAACAACACCGACCGGGACACGGCCATGCAGTACATCCGCATCTTCGAGGTCGAGGAGGGCAGCGGCCTGAGCCTGCATGACGCCGACAGCCACTTCTTCCACGAGGTGCCCGCCGCCGGCCACTTCTACATGGGGGTGCAGTGCTTCCAGTGCGACGTGCCGCCGTGCACCAAGGTGTGCCCGGTGGGGGCCACCTGGCGCGAGCCCGACGGCATCGTGGTGGTGGACTACGACTGGTGCATCGGCTGCCGCTACTGCGAGGCCGCCTGCCCCTACGGCGCCCGCCGCTTCAACTGGAGCGAGCCGTCGGTGCCCGACGACGAGGTCAACCGCAACCAGCACTACCTGGGCAACCGGCTGCGCAGCAAGGGGGTGGTGGAGAAGTGCACCTTCTGCATCCAGCGCACCCGGGAGGGGCGCCTGCCGGCCTGCGCCGAGGCCTGTCCCACCGGCGCCCGGGTGTTCGGCAACCTGCTCGACCCGGACAGTGAGATCCGCTGGGTGCTCGAAAACAAAAAGGTCTTCCGCCTCAAGGAAGAGCTGGGAACGGAGCCCAAGTTTTGGTACTTCATGGACTAGAAGCCACCTCCGCCGCCGACGCTGGGTATGCCGCCGACGAGCCGGTGGCCGAAGGGACGGTCTCCCGCCGCCCGGCGTGGCGCGACCTGGGATCCTTCGTCGCCGACGGCCTGCGGGAGGCCACCACCGGCGGCCCGGTCTACCACCTGTGGATGGGCGGCCTGACCCTGCTGATGCTCATCGGGAGCTGGGGCTACTGGACCCAGTTGCGCCACGGCCTGGCGGTCACCGGCATGAACGACCACGTGAGCTGGGGCCTCTACATCTCCAACTTCACCTTCCTGGTGGGGCTGGCGGCGGCGGCGGTGATGCTGGTGTTGCCGGCCTACGTGCTGAAGGACACGGACTTTCCCCGCGCCGTTCTCATCGGCGAGGGGGTGGCGGTGGCGGCCCTGGTCATGTGCCTGGGCTTCGTCACCGTGGACGTCGGCGGGCCCCACCGGCTGTGGCACATGATCCCGGGGATCGGCTACTTCAACTGGCCCGACTCCATGCTCACCTGGGACGTCCTGGTCTTGAACGGCTACCTGGCTCTCAACCTGCTGATCCCGTTCTACATCCTGTTTTCCCGCTACCGGGGCCGCTCGCCCAAGAAGGCGCTCTACCTGCCCTTCGTCTTCCTTTCCGTGGGCTGGGCCTTCGGCATCCACCTGGTGACGGCGTTTCTCTACGCCGGCCTGCCGGCGCGGCCGTTCTGGAACAACGCTCTCCTCGGCCCCCGCTTCCTGGCCTCGGCGTTCGCCGCCGGCCCGGCCTTCATCCTGGTCGCCCTGTGGGCGATCCGCCGCTGGACCGACTACGACATCCAGCGCGACACCTTCCGCAAGCTGGCGCTGATCGCCACCGTCGCCGCCCAGGTCAACCTGGTGATGCTGATCTCCGAGCTGTTCAAGGAGTTCTACCACCCCACCGAGCACTCGGCCTCCGCCATCTACCTCTTCTTCGGCCTGGGCGGTGCCGACGACCTGGTGCCCTGGATCTGGACCGCGGTCATCGTCAACGTCCTGTGCACCCTCATCCTCACCATCCACCCGCTGCGCCGCAACCTGCGGGTGCTGATCCCGGTCTGCGCCGCCCTCTTCGTCGCCATCTGGATCGAGAAGGGGATGGGGCTGATCGTGCCGGGCTTCATCCCCGGCCCCTGGGGCGACGTCGTGGAGTACCATCCCACCGGCGTCGAGATCGCCGTCACCATGGGGATCTGGGCGCTGGGGCTGTTCCTGTTCACCGTCCTGGTGCGGGTGGCCCTGCCGGTGGAGCTCGGCCGGGCCCGGGCGCCGGGGCTGCCGACCAACCCGGGCCGAACCGTCTCTGAAACCACCTGAAGCTCTGCAAGGAAACCACGATGTCCCTCACACGCCGTGCCGCAGTCACCCCGTCCCTCGCCACCTCCCTCTCCGTCCTCTTCCTCGGCCTCCTCGTAGCCCTCCTCATCCTGCCGGCCCGGCCCGCCGCTGCCGCGGAGTGGGACCTGAAGCTCGACGCCCGGGCCCGGGGCGAGCTGTTCCGCACTCCCTCGGCGAGCCCCGCCCAGGACGACAGCTACCAGTTGGGCCTCGGCCGGGTGCGCTTCGTCGCCGACG
>Ga0102947_1000149_pt1 | contig 24808 bp, 3 predicted proteins | sample SalPon2A_A_D2_MG_FD_78210 | JGI IMG/M metagenome (GOLD analysis project Ga0102947, IMG submission 78210) | Soil microbial communities from South San Francisco under conditions of wetland restoration - Salt Pond MetaG R2A_A_D2_MG | ecosystem: Environmental > Terrestrial > Soil > Wetlands | place... | reverse complement strand
CTGCGGGTCGAGCCGGTGCCCACCCCGGCCCTGCGCGCCAAGTACGAGCTGACCGCCATGGTGGCCGGCACTGCTGGCAACACCGGGGACGCCGACCCCGTCCTCACCCTGGAGTACGACGCCGACCTCTTCGACCCCGCCACTGCCGAGGCCCTGGCCGACCGATTCCTCCGCCTGCTGGCCCGCGGCGCCGAGGCGCCCGACACCCCGGCGGCCTACCTGTCGCTGCTGTCGCCGGAGGAGTGGCACCGGCAGGTGGTGACCTGGAACGACAATGCCGACCCGGGCCTTCTCGCTTCCCCCGCCGGCGCGGTCACCATCCCCGGCCTGGTGGCGGAGCAGGTGGCGCGCACCCCGGATGCCACGGCGGTGAGCTACGCCGGCCGGGAGCTCTCCTACGCCGCCCTCTGGTCTCGGGTTCGTCGGCTCGCCTCGGCGCTGCGCGGGCTGGGGGTGGGTCCCGACGCACGGGTCGGCTTCCTGGCCGACCGCAGCCTGGAGATGACCACCGGTCTGCTGGCCATCATGGAGGCGGGGGGCACCTACGTGCCGCTGTCGCCGGAGGACCCGGTGGAGCGGCTGCATTACCTCGCCTCCGACGCGCTGGGGCAAGGCCGCGGGCCGCGGGTGATGGTGACCCAGCGGCGCCACGCCGAGCTGGCGGCAAAGCTGATGCCCGAGGGCTCCCACAGCCTGCTGCTGGACGACCCCGAGGGCTGGCCGGCGGGCCCGGAGAGCTGGCCGGCGGTGCCGGCCGAGACCGCGGCGTACGTCATCTACACGTCGGGCTCGACGGGCCGTCCCAAGGGGGTGGTCAACGGGCATCGCCAGGTGGTCAACCGCATCCGCTGGATGATGGACCGCTTCGAGCTGGGCCCCGGGCACCGCACGCTGCAGAAGAACCCGGTCAATTTCGACGTCTCGGTGTGGGAGCTGTTCTGGCCGCTGGCCGAGGGCGCCTGCCTGGTGATGGTGCCCCCCGGCGGCCACCGCGAGCCGGCCCAGCTCCTGCGCCTGGCGGTGGGCGAGGGGGTGAGCTTCCTCCACTTCGTGTCTTCCATGCTGCGGGTGTTCCTGGAGCAGCCGGGCCTCGAAGAGCTGACCGCCCTGCGCCGGGTCTCCACCAGCGGCGAGGAACAGCCCCCGGCGCTGGCGGCCCGCTTCCACCAGCGCATCGGTGCCGGCGCCCAGGGGGTGGAGCTGCACAACACCTACGGTCCCACCGAGACCTCCATCGAGGCGAGCTGGTGGCCCAGCGACGACCCCCAGCCGGAGGAGGTGCCCATCGGCCACCCCATGGCCAACGACCGGTTCCACCTCCTGGACGGCGCGCTGCAGCCGGTGCCGGTGGGGGGCGCGGGGGAGCTTTACATCGGTGGCGCCTGCGTCGCCCGCGGCTACCACGGCCGTCCGGGCCGCACCGCCTCGGTTTTCCTGCCCGATCCCTTCGCCGCCGAGACCGGTACCCCGGGGGACCGCCTGTACCGCAGCGGCGACCTCTGCCGCCAGCGGCGGGACGGCGCCTTCGTCTTCCTCGGTCGCGTCGATCGGCAGGTCAAGGTGCGGGGTTTCCGCATCGAGCTGGGGGAGGTGGAAGCGGCGCTCCTCGAGCCACCCGGGGTGCTCGAAGCGGTGGTGGACGTGGTCGACGGCCCGGCCGGCGAGGCCGCCCTGGCCGCCTGGCTGGTGCCGGCGGAGGGCCACGACGGCGACGCCTTGAAGGACGCCGTGAAGTCCCACCTGGAAGGCCGCCTGCCGGCCTACATGGTGCCCGCCTTCCTGATCTCCCTGGAGGCCCTTCCCCTGACCGCCAACGGCAAGCTGGACCACCGGGCCCTGCCTTCGCCGGCCGGGGGCGAGGCGGGCGAGCGGGGCGGGCCGCCGCGGGACGAGTGGGAGGCGCGGGTGGCCGCCGAATGGCGTCGGCTCCTGGAGGTGCAGCGGGTCGGACGGCTGGATGACTTCTTCGCCCTCGGTGGCCACTCCCTCCTCGCCATCCGTCTCCTGACCCGGCTGCGCCAGGCCACCGGCGTCGAGGTCTCGGTGCGGGAGATGTTCGCCGCCCCCACCGTCGCCGCCACCGCCCGCCTGCTGCGCCGGGCCGCGGCGGAGGGTGGCGGCCCGGGGCAGGAGCCGGTGCCGCCGCTGGAGCCGGTACCCCGGGGCGACCACCTGCCGCTGTCCTTCGCCCAGGAGGGAATGTGGTTGCAGGACCGCCTGGAGCCCGGCAACCCGGTGTACAACGGGCCGCGCACGGTGGCCGTGGACGGCCCCCTGGATGCCGGGGTGCTAGCCGCCGCCATGGAGGAGATCGTACGCCGCCACGAGTCGCTGCGCACCGTCTTCGTGGAGCAGGACGGGCGACCGGTGCAGCGGGTGCGGGCGGCCGTGCCGAAGACGTTGCGCTACATCGACCTGGCCGGCCTGCCCGCCGCCGCCGCCGAAAACGCCGCCCGGTCCCAGGCGCGGGCCGGCTCGTGGCGGCCCTTCGACCTGGCCCGGGGTCCCCTCCTGCGGGTGGTGCTGTGGCGCCTCGCCCCGCGTCGGCACCTGCTGCTGGTCAACCTGCACCACATGGTGAGCGATGCCTGGTCCGGCAACGTGCTGATGCGTGAGCTGGCGGCTCTCTACACGGCCTTCGCCGCCGGCCGCTCTTCGCCGCTGCCGGAGCTGCCGGTCCAGTACGCTGACTTCGCCGCCTGGCAGCGCCGCTTCCTCAGCCCGGAGCGCCGGGCGGGGCTGCTCTCCTGGTGGCGCCGCCGCCTGGGCGGCGGCCTGGAGCCCCAGCGCCTGCCCACCGACCGGCCGGAGCCCCAACGGCGCAGCCTCTTCGGCGGCCGTCTGCCCGTGCGCCTGGAGGCCGGCCTGGTGGAGCGCCTGCGGGAGCTCGCCCACGAGGAGGGGGCCAGCCTGTTCATGGTGCTCCTGGCCGCCCTCGCCGCCACCCTGTTCAGCCGCACCGGCCAGGACGACCAGGTCATCGGCACCGACATGGTGAACCGCGACCACCCGGCCACCGAAGGGATGATCGGCTTCTTCATCGACATGCTGGCGCTGCGTGTCGACGTTTCCGGCAACCCCACCTTCCGCGACCTGCTGGTCCGCGCCCGGGACATGGCCCTGGGTGCTTTCGCCCACAAGGCGCTGCCCTTCGACACGGTGGTGGACGCGGTGCGGCCGGAACGCCGGGCGGAAGCCCAGTCCCCCCTGTTCAGAGTCGTCCTGGTGCTCGACAACACCCCGCCGGCGACCCTCGACCTGCCCGGCCTGGAGTGGCGGGAGGAAGCGCCCGAGGATCCGGCGGTGGTGTTCGACCTGACCCTCTGGTTGCGCGACACCGCGGAGGGCCTGGAGGGCTACTGGGCGTTCCGCGGGGACGTCTTCGACGGCGACACCGTCGACCGCCTCCATGCCGAGCTGGCGGCTCTCCTCGGCCGTGCCGCCGAGGACCCCGACCGCCGGCTCGACGAGCTGGCCCCCGCCGTCGGCGGTGGCCGGCGGCGGCGCGCAGCCAACCTGGACCGCCTACGCCGCGTCCGCCGCCGCCGTGAAGGAGACACCCCGTGACCGTCGATAGCGCCAGCTTCCTACTCTCCCCCGTCCAGCAGCGGCTGTGGCGGCTGCCCGGCGGGCCACGGCGGGTCGTGGTCTCCCGGCACCTTCTGGCCGCGGGCGTCGGTGAAGCCGCCGTCGGTGCCGCCCTGGCCACCCTGGTGGAGCGCCACGAGGCGCTACGTACCCGTTTTCCCGTGGTCGCCGGGATGGACATGCCGGGTCAGTCGGTGGCCGAGGGGGCGGACCTGGACCTCGACCTGGAGCTCTGGCCGGTTTTCGAAGCCGCGGAGCCCGGTCCCGGGGAGAGCGGGGACGACCCCACGGAGGCCGTTCTGAGAGCCGCCGAGCAACGCCTGGCGCGGGAGATGGCGGCGGGTTGGGAGCCGGCCACCGGCCCGGCCTTGGCGGCCCGTCTGCTGCCGCTGCCGGCGGGCGGCGGCGCCCTGCTGCTGGCCACCCCCGTCGTCGTCGCAGACCCGGCGAGCCACCGCATCCTGGGCGGCGAGCTGGAGCGCCTCCTGGCCGACGGCCCGGAGGCGGCCGGGGGCGAGGCCGAGGAGAGGGTCCAGTCCCTGGACGTCTGCGAATGGCAGCGCGAGATCCTGGCCTCCGAAGACGGGGCGGAAGGGCGCCGGGTCTGGTCCCGCCGTGTGGAGGAGGTGGACTTCGGCCACGCCTGGCCCGGCGCCACGCCGGCCAGCGGCGACCTGGCGGAGCCCCCAACCCGGCGGGCCGGCGGCTCCGCCGACGGCGTAGGCCGCCGTCTGCGGTCCCTGGCCCGGGAGGCCGGCGTCACCCCCCAGGCCGTCCTGCTGGCCGCCTGGGCCGTGGTCCTGCGCCGCCACCGGCAGACCGCCGCGGTCACCCTGGGCCGGCTCCACGAGGGCCGGGGCTACGAGGAGTTGGCCGGCCTGGTAGGCAGCTTCTCCCGCCACCTGCCCCTGACCCTGGGCGTGCCGTTGTCCCGGACCTTCCGGGACCTGGTGGCGGAGGCGGGCCGCAGCGTCTCCGCGGGCGACGAGTGGGAGGAGTACTTCGCCTGGTCCGAGGCTGCCGCCGAGGGCGACGCCGCGCCCGCCCTGCCGTTCCTCTTCGAGCACCTCGGCGACGGCGCCGGAGGCGTCGGCACCGTCCGTGGTCAGGTGGAGCCGGCCCTTCTCAAGCTCACTACCGCCCTCGCCGCCGAGGACCTGGCCTGGCACGTCGAGGCGGACGGGGAGCGCTTGCCCGGGGGCGAGGCGGCGCGGCTGGGGGAGCGCTTCGCCACCCTGCTGACGGCTGCCCTGGAAACGCCGGAACGGGCGGTAGGAGACCTGGACCTGTTGTCGGCGGCGGAGTCCGCCCAGCTCGCCGGCCGGGCCGACGGGGGAGCGACGGCGGCCCTCACCACTCCCGCCGCCGGCGCCGTCGGCGTTGATGACGCCTTCGTGGCCGCCGCCGCCAAGGCCCCCGACGCCGTGGCCCTGGTGGACCGGGGTCATAACGTCACCTTCGGCGAACTGGAGCGGCGCAGCCGGGCCCTGGCGGTTGGCCTGTTGGCCGCCGGGGTCGGCCCGGAGCACTGGGTGCTGTTGGCCTTCGAGCGGGGCGCGGCCCAACTGGTGGCCGCCCTGGCGGTGATGCGGGCTGGCGCCGCCTTCGTGCCGGTGGCTCCCCGCGGGCCGACGGAGAGGATGCGCCGGGTCGCCGAGAGCGCGGCGGCGGCGGCGCGCCTCTGGTGGTGGGCCGGGGAGGGGGAGGCGGTCCCCGAGGGCCTCGACGCCGATCCCCTGCCGGCGGATCCGAGCCCTGTCCCCGGGGCGGCCGGCGCCACCCTGCCCGCGGCCGACGGTGACCGCCTGGCCTACGTCCTTTTCACCTCCGGTTCCTCCGGTCGGCCCAAGGGGGTGATGGTGCGCCACCGCTCCCTGCTGGCCCTGGCCGGCGCCCTGGAACGGCGGGTCTACGAACCCCTCTCCGCGGCCGGGACCCCGGTCCGCCGGGTAGCCATGAACGCCCAGCTCCACTTCGACGCCTCGGTCAAGCAGTGGTTGCAGTGGCTGGCCGGACGGGGTGTGTGGCTGGTGCCCCAGGAGGCGCGCCAGGACGGTGAGCGCTTCCTGGCTGAATTCGCCCGTCACCGCCCCCAGGTGGTCGACTGCACCCCCTCCCAGATGCGGCTCCTGGTGGCCGCCGGGCTGTTCGACGCACCGGCCGCCGCCGGCACCTTCCTGCTCGGGGGCGAGGCTGTGCCAGCGGCCCTGTGGCGGCGATTCGCCAGCCATCCCGGCCTCCAGGCTCACAACGTGTACGGGCCGACGGAGACCACGGTGGACGCCACCACGGCGGTGGTCGCCGGCGACGAGCCCCACTTGGGCACCCCCATCCCCGGCTGGCGGGTGCATCTGGTGGACCCCCGCCTGGGCGCGGTTCCCCAGGGGGCGGTGGGGGAGATCGCCATCGCCGGCGCCGGCCTCGCCCGCGGCTACGCGGGCCGGCCCCGCCGCACCGCCACCGCCTTTGTGCCGGACCCCTTCGCCGCCACCGCCGGGGGCCGTCTCTATCTGTCCGGGGATCTCGGGCGGTGGCGCCCCGGTGGGGAGCTGGAGTACGTCGGCCGCCGCGACCGCCAGGTGAAGATCGCGGGGCGACGCTTCGAGCTGGAGGAGGTGGAGGCTGCCCTGGCGGAGCATCCCGCCGTGGCCGAGGCCGCCGCCCTCTTCGACGACGCCGGCGCCGCCGCCCGGCTGGTGGCCTACATCGCCCTGCGCCCGGAGGCGGAAGCCTCGCCCTCGGAGCTGGCCGATCACCTGGCTCACCACCTGCCGGCCTGGGCGGTGCCCGCGGCTTACGTCTTCCTCGACCACCTGCCCTTGACCCGCAACGGCAAGGTGGACCACGCCGCGCTGCCCTCGCCGGAGGAGGCGGAAACACCCCAAGCCGGCTCCGTGGCCCAGCCCCGAACGCCCTTCGAGGAGATGCTGGCCGCCGTCTGGCGGGAGGTGCTGGGGGTGGAGCGGGTGGGCGTCGACATCAGCTTCTTCGACCTCGGCGGCCACTCCCTGCTGGCCGCCCAGCTGGTCGCCCGGGTGCGCCAGGTCTTCCAGGTGGAGCTGCCCCTGCGTCACCTGTTCGACGAGCCGACGGTGCGCCAACTGGCCGCCCGCCTGGCGGTTCTGCTGCGCGACGGAGCCGAGCCCCTGCCACCGGTGGTGGCGCTGCCCCGGGAGGGTGGGGTGCCCACCGACGCGCCCGCCTCCTTCGGCCAGGAGCGGCTGTGGTTCCTGGAGCGCCTGGAGCCGGGCAAGGCGGCCTACAACCTGGCTGCCTCGGTGGACGTCGAAGGGGACCTGGACGCCGCCGCCCTGGGGCGTGCCCTGGGTCGCCTGGAGGAGCGCCACGAGATCCTGCGCACCACCCTCCACGAGCCTTCGCAGGTGGACGCCGACGGGGCCGCCCCGGTGCCGGTGCAGCGGGTGTCCCGCCGCCTCCGCCTGTGCCTCCCCACGGTGGATCTGGGGGCTCTGGCCGACGAGCCGCGGCGCGCTGAGCTGGTCCGGCGTACGGAGGCGTTGGCCCTGACCCCCTTCGACCTTGCCGCCGGCCCCCTCTTCCGCGCCTTCCTGTTCCGCCTGGGGGACCAGCGGTGGCGGGTGATGACGGTGCTCCACCACGCCGTTTCGGACGCCTGGTCGGTGGGCGTCCTCTACCGCGACCTGACCGCCTACTACCGCGCCGAGGGCGGCGACCCGGAGGCCGCCGAGGCGCTGCCGGAGCTGCCCGTCCAGTACGCCGACTATGCCGTCTGGCAGCGTCGCCACCTGGACCGCGACGGGTTGGCCGAGGCGCTGGCCTGGTGGCGTCACCACCTGGGGGGCGACACGCCGGTGCTCACCCTGAGCGGCGACCGGCCGCGGCCTGCGGAGCCCAGCTTCGCCGGTGCCACCGCGGAGCTGCGCTTGCGCTCCACCGAGCTGGCGGCGGTGGAGGGCCTGGCGCGGCGCCACGGGGTCACCACGTTCATGGCGCTCCTGGCGGCCTGGGGCCTGCTGCTGGCCCGCTGGGCCGGCTCCCGCCGGCTCACCGTCGGCGTGCCGGTGGCCAACCGCGACCGCCTGGAGGTGGAGGAGCTGATCGGCTTTTTCGTCAACACCCTGGTGATGCGGGTCTCCCTGCCACCGGGGCGCACCGGTGCCGAGCTGCTGGCGGCGGTGCGGGAGGAGGCCCTGGCCGCCTTCGCCCACCAGGAAGTGCCCTTCGAGCGGCTGGTGGAGGAGTTGGCGCCGGGGCGTCACCTCGGCGCCTCACCTCTGTTCCAAGTGATGTACATGCACCAGAACACGCCCCGCTCCCCGCTGCGCCTGCCGGAGCTGACCTTCGGTGTGCCGCGCAACGAGGGCCGCACGTCCCCCTTCGACCTCTCCCTCATGACTTCGGAGGAGGACGGGGTGCTCCGCTGCCAGTTGGAGTACGCCACCGACGTCTTCGACCCCACCACCGCGGAGCGCATTCTGGCGGCCTTCCGCCGCCTGCTGGCGGGCCTGGCTGCGACGCCCGAGGCGGCGGCCGAGAGCTTGCCACTGGTGTCCCCGGCGGAGCGTCGCCAGGTGGTGGCGGAGTGGAACGACACCGCCCGGGGCGCCGCCGAGCCGCCGCTGCCGGAGCGGCTCCAGGACCTGGTCTGGCAGCGCGCCGCCGAGGCGCCGGACGGGGTGGCGGTGGCCGCCGGCGGCCGTCACCTGACCTACGGTGCCCTGGTGGAGCGGGCGGATGGGCTGGCGCGCTACCTGGCCGCTGCCGGCGTCGCCCCGGAGGTGCCGGTGGCCGTCTTCATGGACCGGGTACCGGAGCTGGCCTTGGCGCACCTCGCGATCCTGGCCGCGGGGGGGGCCTGCCTGCCCCTGGACCCGGACCTGCCGCCGGACCGTCTCGCCTTCCTGCTGCGGGACGCCGCCGCGCCGTTGGTCCTCACCCGCGGCGCGCTGATCGACCGGCTGCCCGAGGGGGTGGACGTGGGGGTGGTGGATCTCGACGGCCTGGACGTCGATGACCTGGAGCGGGACCAAGCGGCCCCGCCGCCGGTCGCCGCCGACCCGGCCAACGCGGCCTACCTGATTTACACCTCCGGTTCCACCGGCCGGCCCAAGGGGGTGGCGGTGACCCACCGCAACCTGGCCGGTTACACCGTCGACATGGTGCGGCGGTTCCGCATGTCGCCCCGGGACCGGGTGCTCCAGTTCGCCGCCCTCAGCTTCGACGTGGTGCTGGAGGAGCTGTTCCCCGCCTGGGCCGCCGGCGCCACGGTGGTGCTGGAGCCGGCCCGGGAACTGGCCGACCCGGCGGCCTTCAGCGACCTTCTGCGGCGCAGAGCCGTCACCTGGTGCGAGTTGCCGGCTTCCTACTGGCACGACTGGATGGGGGACCTGGCGCTCCGCGGCGAGGCGCCGCCGGGCTGCCTGCGCCTGCTGGTCCTGGGCAGCGAGAAACCGGCGGCGGAGACGGTGGCGGCCTGGGAGCGCTTCGCCATCGACACCATTTACATCTTCGGCCTCACCGAGACCTCCGTCACCTCCAGCCTGCTCCACCTGCCGGACCCGCGCCTGGCGCTGCGGCGCCACGACCTGCCCATCGGACGGCCGGTGGACGACGCCTCCCTCTACGTCCTCGACGGCCGTGGCGAGGTGACCCCGGTGGGGGTACCCGGTGAGCTCTTCGTCGGCGGCGCCGGCGTCGGCCGGGGCTACGTCGGCCGGCCCGCCCTCACCGCGTCCCGCTTTCTCCCAGACCCCTTCTCCGGCCGCCCCGGCGCCCGTCTCTACCGCACCGGCGACCGCTCCCGCTGGCTGGCCGACGGCCAGGTGGATTTCCTGGGTCGCACCGACCACCAGATCAACCTGCGGGGGCTGCGCATCGAGCCGGGGGAGGTGGAGACGGCCCTGGAGTCCCACCCGTCGGTGCGCGAGGCGGTGGTGGCGGTCCGCACCGCCCCCACCGGCGGCGACGTCCTGGTGGCCTGGGTGGCGGTGGGGGAGGGCGGCGCCGCCGTCTCCGACCTGCGGCGGGAGCTGCGTGCCGCGGCCCGGGAGCGGCTTCCCGAAGGCATGGTGCCGGGCCTGGTGGTGCCCGTGGCCTCCCTCCCCAAGACCCCCCACGGCAAGGTGGACCGCCAGGCCCTGCCCTCCCCGGACTGGAGCACGGCGGGGGGTGAGGGTGGCGGCGAGCTACCGACGCGCCCCAGCACACCGTTGGAAGAGGTGCTGGCGGGCATCTGGCGACGGGTGCTGAAGGTCGATGAAGTGAGGCCCGACAGCGACTTCTTCGCCCTCGGCGGCCACTCCCTCCTGGCCACCCGCCTCCTCGCCCGGGTGCGCCGGGAGCTGGGGGTCGAGCCTCCCCTGCGCCGCCTCTTCGAAGCGCCCCGCCTGGCCGATTTCGCCGCCGCCGTGGAAGCCGAGCGCCGCCGCGGCGGCTTCACCCCGCCCCCCTTCACCGTTCCCGGGCCCGGGGACGCCGGGGGGTTGGAGGCGCCCCTGTCGTTTGCCCAGCGCCGGCTGTGGTACATGCACCGCTTGGACCCGGAAAGCGTGGCCTACAACATGCCCTCCGCCCTGCGCCTGCGGGGCGAGCTGTCGGTGGCGGCGCTGACGGCGACCCTGAGCGAGGTGGTGCGCCGCCACCGCGTCCTGCGCACCGGTTTCGGCGACGATCCTTCCGAGCCCCGCCCCCGGGTGGTGCCGGCGGGCCTGCTGGAGCTGCCCGTGGCCGACCTTTCGGAATTGGCGCCCGAGGCCGCCGTCGAGGGTGCCCTGGAGCTGGCCCGGCGGGAAGCGGTGCGCCCGTTGAACCCGGATGCCGGCCCCGTCCTGCGGGCCCGCCTGCTGCGCCTGGCCGCCGACCACCACCTGCTGCTGCTGACCATCCACCACATCGCCTTCGACGCCTGGTCCCAGAACGTGCTGGTGGACGAGGTGCGCCGGCTCTACCCGGCCTTCACCGCGGGAGGCCCGTCACCGCTGCCGGAGCTCGCCGCCGGGTACGCCGACTACGCCCGCTGGCAGCGTGGCTGGTTGCGCGGCGAGGTGCTGGAAGGCTACCTGGACCACTGGCGCCGCCACCTGGCGGACCTGCCCGAGTCGCCCCTGCCCACGGACCGGCCGCGCCCGGAGACCGGCGGCCAGCATGGCGGCAACCTCTTCTTCCGCCTGCCGGAGGGGCTGGCGGGGGACCTGCGCCGCTTGTCCCAGGAGCGTGGCGCGACCCTCTTCATGACCCTGCTGGCGGCCTTCGACCTGCTGCTCTGGGAGGCCTCCGGCCGCCGCGCCGAGGACGTGGTGGTGGGCACCGACGTGGCCAACCGCACCCTGGCGGAAAGCGAGGCGATGATCGGCTTTTTCGTCAACCAGTTGGTGCTGCGCACCCGCCTGGACGGCGACCTGTCCTTCGCGGAGCTGTTGCAGCGGGTGCGCGCAACCACCCTCGACGCTTACGAGCACCAGGATCTGCCCTTCGACGAGCTGGTGCGCGCCCTGCGCCCCCGCCGCCAGGTGGACCGCCACCCGTTGTTCCAGGTCAAGCTGGTGCTGCAGAACGAGGCCGGCGGCGACCTGGAGGCGGCCGGCCTCCACGGCGAGGCGGTGCGCTTCGACCGCGGTGTGGCCAAGTTCGATCTGCTGTTCGACGTCGAGGACACCGGCGGTGCCCTCGAGGGGCGTGCCGAGTACGACGCCGACCTTTTCGAAAAGGCCACCGTGGAGCGCCTGGTGGCGCGGTGGCGGCGCTTTTTGGAGCTGGCCGTGGAGCGGCCCGACGCCGCCCTGTCCAGCCTCGCCGACACGCTGCGGGACGACGACGTGCAGCGGTCCGCCGCCGCGGAGGACCGCCTGGCGGCGGCCGGCCTCGCCAGCTTGAAACGAAGGCGCCCGGCACGCCGCCCCGCCGCCGGGGAGGAGACGTGATGAGCCACTCTGTCGATGGATTTCCCCTCTCACCTCAGCAGAGCCGCCTGTGGCGCCTGCAGCAGGCGGCCGGGCACCCCTTCCCGGCCGGCCTGCTGGTGCGGCTGCCCGGGGAGCCGGCGCCGGAAAGGGTGGCCGCCGCCCTGGCAACCCTGGTGGCGCGCCACGAGATCCTGCGCACGCACTTCGAAGTGGCGCCGGGGATGGCCGAGCCGCTACAGGTCATCGCCGAGCCCGAAGCGCCCGGCGTCGACGTCCACCGCATCTCCGAGGACGACGGGGAGGCGGTGGCGGCGGCGTGGGACGACGCCGGGGGCCTGCCCCCGGAGCCGGCCGCCGGCCTGCGGGCGGACCTCTTCGTCTCCCCCGGCGGCAAGGCGCTGTTGCGCCTGGTGGTCCCGGCCCTCTGGGCCGACGCCGAGTCGCTGGGCCGGCTGGCCGAGGAGCTGGCCGAGGAGCTGGCCGAGGAGCTGGAGGAGGGGGCTGGCCGGAGTGATGGCCAGGAGGCTGGCGGTGAGGACGGTGACGGTGAGGACGGTGACACCCTCCAGTACGCCGACCTGGCGGCCTGGCAAAACGAGATGCTGGCTTCGGAGGACACCGAGGAGGGGCGTGACTACTGGCGTCAGTTGGAGCTACCGGCGCCGGCGGTGGCGCCGCCGGCGGAGGGGACGCCCTTCCGCCCGCGCCTCGCTTCGCTGACGGTGGACCCCGCCCTGCCGACGGCGCTGGCGGCGGCCGCCGTGGCCAGCGAAGGGGAGCCCGCCGATTGGCTGCTGGCCGGTTGGCTGGCGCTGCTGGCCCGCCTCGGTGCGCGGCCGGAGGAAGCGGTGGCGGTGCGCTACGACGGCCGCCGCTACGAGGAGCTGGCGGACGCCGTCGGTCCCCTCGCCCGTCACCTGCCCCTGGGCGCGGCGGCCGCCCCGGAGCGCCCCTTCGCCGACCTGGTGAAGGAGGTGACCCGGCGCCGGCGTCAAGCCGCGGCACGGCAGGAGTTCTTCCCCCCCGCCGCGGCGGGCTGGCTGCCCTGGGCCTTCGACCCGCGTCCCGCCGCGTCCGCCGCGCTCTTGAGGACCGAGGCCCGGGGGGAGCGTTTCGCCCTCGAGCTGCGCCCCCGGTTGGACGCTGCCCAGCCGCGCCTGGAGCTGACCTGGGACCCCGCGATGGACACCTCGCCGCTGCTGGCCGACCCCTCGCCGGCGGCGGCACGCCTCCTGCTGCGTCGCCTCGCCGGTTTCCTCACCGCCGCGGTCGCCGACCCCGCCGCGCCCCTGGCCGCCCTGCCGCTGATCACCGCCGAGGAACGTCACCGCTTGCTGGTGGAGGCCAACGACACCGGCCCGCCGCCGCCGCCGGCGGCCACCGTCCACGGCCTGGTGGCCCGCCGGGCCGAGTCCTCGCCCGACGCCGAGGCGGTCCGTGACGCCGAGGGCGCCTGGAGCTACGACGAGCTGGTCACCGCCGCCGGCATGGTGGCGGCGGGCCTGCGCCGCCGCGGCGTCCGGCCGGAGGCCCGGGTGGCGGTGCTCATGCCCCGCCGCCGGGAGCTGTTGGCCGCCCTCCTGGGCATCCTCGAGGCGGGCGCCGCTTATGTCCCCATCGACCCCTCGGCGCCGCCGCCGCGCCGCGCCGCCCTGCTGTCCGACTGTGGGGCGGAGCTGCTGCTGACCCTCGGTGACGCCGGCGACCTCTCCGTCCCGGGTGTGACGACGGTGGAGGTCGGCACCTTGCTGGCCGGGCCGGAGCCCGGAGCCGCGCCCCCCGCTCCGCCGGTGCGCAGCGACCAGCTGGCCTACGTCCTGTACACCTCCGGCTCCACCGGCCAACCCAAAGGGGTCATGGTGTCCCACCGCTCGGCGGTGCGTTACCTGACTTCGGCCATGCAACGCTACGCCCGGGAAGGTCTGCCGGTTCCGGTGCACTCCTCGGTGGCCTTCGACCTCACCGTCACCTCCCTGTTCGCGCCCCTGGCCGCCGGCGGCCGGGTGGACCTGTTGCCCGAGGAAGGGGCCGTGGAGGCCCTCGCCCAACGCTTGGGGGAGGAGGGGGAGCTGGCCTTCGTCAAGCTGACCCCGGCCCATCTCGATGTCCTCGGTCGCCTGCTGCCCGACGGCCCCCGGGCCCACGTTGGAACCCTGGTGCTGGGGGGCGAAGCGCTCCACGGCGAAAGTCTGCGCCCTTGGCGCCGTCCGGGCCTGGGGGAGACCCTGGTGGTCAACGAGTACGGCCCCACCGAGGCCACCGTCGGCTGTTGCGTCCACGCGGCGCCGGTGTCCTGCCTGGCCCCCGGCCCGGTGCCCATCGGCGGTCCGCTGCCCGGGGCCCGCCTCTACGTCGCCGACGGCTCCCTGCGGCCGCTGCCCGAGGCCATGGCCGGAGAGCTGTGGATCGGTGGCCAGGGCCTGGCCCGGGGCTACCTGGGCAGCGCCGCCCTGACCGCCGAGCGCTTCGTCCCGGACCCCTTCTCCGGCCGGCCCGGGGAGCGGCTGTACCGCTCCGGTGACCTGGTGCGGCGAATCCGGCGCCGCGGTGCGGCGGAGGGGGTCGCGGGCCCGCTGGAGTACCTGGGCCGCGTCGACCGCCAGGTCAAGGTGCGGGGCCACAGGGTGGAGCCGGGGGAGATCGAAGCGGTCCTGTCGGGTCACCCGGCGGTGTCCGCCGCCGCCGTCGGCCTGGCCGAGGATCCCCGCGGCGGGGAACGCCTGGTGGCCTGGTTCGTGGCCGGGGAGGCCGGCGGCTCCACGCCCGACGCCCTGGCCGCGCGGCTGGCCGGCCACCTGGAGGAGCGGTTGCCCTCCTACATGGTTCCCGCCGCCTTGGTGCCGCTGGACGAGCTGCCGCTGACCGCCAACGGCAAGGTGGACCGCGCGGCGCTGCCCGCTCCGGACTGGCACGGAGGGGACGGCGGCGCCGCCTACTCCGCGCCCCGGGGGCCGTTGGAGGAGCGCCTGGCGGCCCTCTGGTGCCAGGTGCTGGAGGTCGAGCGGGTGGGCCGTGACGACAACTTCTTCTCCCTCGGCGGCGACTCCATCCTGGGCATCGGGCTGGTGGGGGCGGCGGCCCGGGACGGGCTCCGGTTCACCGCCCGCCAGGTCTTTCAGCACCAGACGCTGGCCGCCCTCGCGGAGGTGATGGAGGTGACCACCGGCGCCTTGCCGGAGATGGCCTCCGGCGAGACCGGCGAGGCAGGCGACGACCTGCCCCTGACGCCGGTGCAGCGCTGGTTCCTGGACGATCCCCACCGCTTCACCGCCGATCCTTCCCACTACAACCAGGCCCTCCTGGCGGCGGTGGACCCCGGGGTGACCAGGGCCGACCTGGCCCGGGCGCTCAGCGTCGTGGCGGCGGCCCACCCCGCGTTCGCTGATCGCTACCGTCGGCAAGATGACCACTGGCGGCGTTCCCGGCCGGCGGGCGCCGGCGTCGCCGACGTTGCGCGCCTGGCGGTGGTGGACCTCTCGTCGTTGGCCGCCACCACCGGGAATGACGCCCGCCGCCGCGTCTCGGCGCGCCTCCAGGGCTCCCTGGACCTGGCGGCGGGCCCGCTGCTGCGGGCGGTTCTGCTGGAGGCCGGCGGTGAGAGTCGCCAGCTCCTGCTGGTAGCTCACCACCTGACCGTCGATGGGGTCTCGTGGCGTGTCCTGGCGGCGGACCTGGCCACGGTGCTGGTGTCCGACGACTCCCCCCGGCCGGCGCCGGAGCCCACCTCCGCCGGCCGCTGGGGCGAAGCCCTCGCCGCCTGGTCCCGCACCCCCGAAGCCGAAGCCCACGCCGGCTTCTGGAGCGGCCAGCGGTGGCGGGGCCCCTCCCCCTCCCTGGCGGGCACCGGCCTGGGGGACGACCCCGGCACGGTGGGGGAGACGGTGACCCTGGCTCAGGAACTGCCGTTGCCAGCCGCCGCCGGCGTCCGGCCCCAGGAACTGATGGTGGCCGCCCTGGCCCGCGCCCTGGCTGCCGTCGGCGGCATGGACCGCTGTCCGTTGATGCTCGAAGGGCACGGCCGCGAGGCGGTGGTGCCGGGGACGGACCTTTCCCGCACCGTCGGCTGGCTCACGGCCCTCTACCCCGTGCTGGTGGACCTCGCCGGCGTCACCGCCGACGGGGAGGACGGCGGGGTTGCTGACACGCTGCTGACCCGGGTCTGCCAGGAGCTGCGCGCCGTGCCCGCGGGGGGGCTCGCCTTCGGCGCCCGCCGCCACCTGGGCGAGGGCGGGGACGATGACCTGGCCGCCGCCGCCGGCGCCCCCCGGGTGCTCTTCAACTACCACGGGCGCTCCGGTCCGGGCTCCGCGGCCGCCAACCGGCGTGCCCCGGCCCTGCGGCCGCTGAGCCCCGGGGAGCCCGGGTACTTCGACCTCGGGCCGCGGCAACCCGCCGCCTCCCGCCGCCCCTTCGCGCTGGAGGTCAACGCCGCCGCCGAGGTGGGTGAAGGAGGGGGCCTGCGCCTCACCTGGACCGCCCCCGGTGGTGAGGACCGGCAGGCCGCCCGTGGCGCCCTGGAGGCGCTGGCGCGGCGCTTCGCCGCCGCCCTCGCCGCCTTCGCCGCCGCCCGGCCGGCGGAGCTGGGAGCCCTGCGGGTGCCCGCCGACTTCCCCCTCGCCGACCTCGACGTGGGGGAGCTGCGCCGCCTGCTGGCGGGCCGCCGCGGTGTCGAGGACGTCCATCCGCTGTCGCCGGCGCAGCAAGGCATCCTCTTCCACAGCGTTGCCGACCCCCGGGCCCGCCTCTACTCGGACCAGGTGGCCAGCCCCTTGACCGGCCCCCTGGACGTGGCCGTGTTGCGCGCCGCCTGGCACCGCGTGCAGCGCCGCCACGCCGTCCTGCGCACCTCCTATCACCGGACCTCCGATGGTGAGCCCAGGGCGGTGGTGTGGCGCGACGCCCCCTTGCCCTGGAGCCTGGTGGACCTTTCGGCCCTCCCCGGGGAGCGCCGTGGAGCCGCCCGCCGGGCGGTGCTGGACGCCGACCAGGGGCGCCCCTTCGACCCCGAGGTGGCCCCCCTGAGCCGCCTTCTCCTGATCCGCCTCGGGCACGACGAGCACGAGGTGGCCTGGACGTCCCACCACCTGCTGCTGGACGGCTGGTCGACCTCCCAGGTTCTGGGGGAGGTGTTTCGCCTCTACCGGGCCGGGGTGCGGGGCGAAGCGGCGCGGTTGCCTCGACGCCGGGCCTTCCGGGACTACGTGGCGTGGCTGGCGGAGCAGGACCTGGGCGAGGCCCGGGACCACTGGCGCCAAACCCTGGACGGCGTCGAGGCCACCCTCCTGTCCGAGGCCCACGGGGTGGCACCGGGAGCGGCCGAGGACCGCCCCGCCCCGGACCTGGTGGTCCGCGAGGTGAATCTGGGGGGCGAGCCGTGGGCCGCCCTGCGCCGCCTGGCCCGCCATCGGGGGCTGACCCCCTACGCCCTGGTGCTCAGCGCCTGGGCCGCGGTCCTGGGACGTCACACCGGCCGCCGGGACGTCGTCTTCGGCACCGTCGCCTCGGGCCGACCGCCGGAGCTTGCCGACAGCGGTTCCATCATCGGCATGATGATCAACGTGTTGCCTGTCCGCGCCCGATTGGCGGACCCCCATGGCGAGGAGCGGGAGGGGGCGGTGGACGCCGTCCACCGCCTGCAGGAGGAGCAGGCCGCGGCCCGCCAGTACGAGCACACCCCCCTGGTGGAGATCCACCGCTGGCTCGGCTCGGACCCCCGTCGTCCCCTGTTCGACTGCCTGCTGGTGTTCCAGAACTACGCCGCCGGTGGCGACGAAGACCTCGCCTCCGAAGCCTCCTTCGGCGGCCTGAAGCTGGGCCAGGCGGACTTCGTGGAGCGCACCCACTACCCGGTCACCCTGGTGGCGGTGGCGGGTGACGAGCTGACCCTGCGGCTGGTGGTGGACCGCCGGCGCGTCGCCGCGGACGCCGCCGAGCGCCTGCCGGGTCATCTGAGCACCCTGCTCACCGCCCTGGCGGCGGATCCCGGCACCCCCCTCTCGGAGCTGCCCCTTCTCACTCCCGAGGAGGTGGCGCAGGTGGAGCTCTGGAACGACACCGGCCGCGACTGGGGTGACGGGTCTGCCGTCCACGTCGCCATCGCCGAACAGGCGCGGCGCACTCCGGACGCCGTTGCGGTGGTGGCGCCGACGCCGGACGGTGGCGAGGTGCAGCTCAGCTTCGCCGCCTGGGATCGCCTGGCGGCGGCGCTGGCGCGGCGGTTGCGGCAGCTCGGGGTCGGCCCGGAGACGGTGGTGGCGGTCTGCCTCGAGCGCTCGCCGGAGATGGCGGTGGCCCTCCTCGCGGTCCTCCGCGCCGGCGCCGCCTACCTGCCCCTGGACCCGGACGAGCCGGCGGCGCGGCTCGCCTTCATGCTCGACGACGCGGCTCCGGGGCTGCTCCTCACCGCCGGCCGTGGCCGGGGGGTCGCCTCGCCCCCGGGCCTGGCCCGCCTGGATCTCGGCGAGGATCTGAGCCTGGCCGAACTGGGGACCGGCGCGGACGGGGATGGCGCCGCAGCCCTGCCGCCGGTCATGCCGCCGGTGGCCCCTTCCTCCGCCGCTTACCTCATCTACACCTCCGGCTCCACCGGCCGGCCCAAGGCGGTGCTCAACAGCCACGGCGCCCTGGCCAACCGCCTCCGCTGGCAGGATTCGGCCTTCCCCATCGGGCCTCGGGACGTGGTGGCGGGCAAGACGCCCTTCACCTTCGACGTCTCGGTGTGGGAGCACTTCTGGGCCCCCATGGCCGGCGCCCGCCTGGTCTACGCACCGCCGGGGATGCACCGCGACCCGGCGGCCCTGGGCTCCTGGTTCGCCGCCCGCGAGGTCACCGTGTCCCACTTCGTGCCCTCCATGCTGCGCGCCTTCCTCGCCGAGCCGACGGCCGCCGGGTGCACCGCCGTGGGCCGCGTCATCGCCAGTGGAGAGGCGCTGGACCGTTCGCTGGTGGAGCGCTTCTACGCCACCGCCCGGGAGGGTGCGGCGCTGGAGAACCTCTACGGTCCCACCGAGGCCGCCATCGACGTCACCTGGCACCCCTGCCGGCGCGGTGAGGCCGGGGCGGTACCCATCGGCCGGCCCATCGCCAACCTGGAGGTCCACCTGCTGGACGAGGGCGGCGCCCCGGTTCCGGTGGGCGTGGCCGCCGAGCTCCTGATCGGCGGCGCCGGCCTGGCCCGAGGCTACGCCGGCCGGCCCGGTCTCACCGCCGAACGGTTCGTACCCGATCCCCGCCCCGGCCGGGGGCGCAGCGGGGGGAGGCGTCTCTACCGTACCGGCGACCTGGCCCGCCGCCGCCCCGACGGCGCCGTCGAGTACCTGGGCCGCCTGGACCACCAGGTGAAGATCCGTGGCTTCCGGGTGGAGCTGGGCGAGATCGAGGCCGAGCTGGCGCGCCATCCCGCGGTGGCCGCGGCGGTGGTGATGTACCGGCAGGGGCCCGGCGGGGGTCGCCTGGTGGCCTTCCTGGAGGCGTCCGCCGGCGCCCAGGTGCCGGCGGTGGGGGAGCTGCGCGACTTCCTGACCGGCATGTTGCCGGACCACATGGTGCCCGCTTCCTACGCCGTCCTCCCGGAGCTGCCCACCACCCGTAGCGGCAAGGCCGACCGCCGCGCCCTGGCCGCCGTCGAGGTGACGGCGCCGGGGGATGCCGGCGCCGGCGGCCCGGCGGTCTCCGCCACGCCGGTGAGGGAAATCGTCGCCGGCATCTGGGCCGACGTCCTGGAGATCCCCCCTCCCGGTCCCGACGCCGACTTCTTCGCCCTCGGCGGTCACTCCCTCCTCGCCGCCCGGGTGGCTTCCCGGGTGCGCGACGCACTGGGGGTGGAGCTCCCCCTCTCCCTGCTCCTGGCGGAGCCCCGCCTGGATGCCTTCGCCCAGGCGGTGGAGGCCGCCCGCCGCCGCGATGGCGGCGAGCCGGTGGAGCCCCGGGGCGACGCCCCGCCGGTCCTCTCCTTCGCCCAGCGCCGCCTCTGGCTGGAACATCGCCTGGCGCCGGAGTCGGTGGCCTACAACCTCTCCGCAGCGCCCCGCGTGGAGGGGCGGTTCCGGGTCACCGCCTGGGAGCAGGGGGTGGCGGAGGTGGTGCGCCGCCACGAGGTGTTGCGCAGCCGTTTCCCGGAACGCCGGGGACGTCCCGTGGTGGAGATCGGGCCGGCCGGGCCGCGGCCCCAGCCGGTGGTCGACCTGGCCGGCCTGGATGCGGACGAGGGCCGGCGCCAGGTGGAGCGGTTGGCGGCGGAGCAGGCGGCCCGCCCCTTCGACCTCGCCACGGGCCCCCTCTTCCGCAGCCGTCTGCTGCGCTTGGGAAAGACGTCCCACGTGCTGCCCCTGACCCTGCACCACGTGGTCACCGACGGCTGGTCCCGGGCGCTGCTGTCCCAGGAGCTGGAGCGGCTCTACGGCGCTTACCGGGAGGGCCGACCCTCGCCCCTCGGAGAGTTGCCCGTGCAGTACGCCGACTACGCGGTCTGGCAGCAGGCCCGGGCCGCCTCCGGGGCCCACGAGGAGCACCTGGACTACTGGCGCCGCCGCCTCTCCGGCGACCTGCCCCGGATCTCCCTGGGTGGCGACGGAGCCCCCGGCGAAGGCGGGGCGGCCACCGGGGCCGGTTTCGATCACCAGCTCCCGGAGGAGCTGTCCCGCGGGCTGGAGGAGCTGGCCCGGCGCCGAGGGGCCACCCTCTACATGGTCCTGCTGGCGGGTTTTGCGGCCCTCCTCCACCGCATCACGGGGGAAGAGGACCTGCCCCTGGGTGCCGCCGTGGCGGGCCGGGACCGGCGGGAGGTGGAGACGCTCATCGGCTTCTTCGTCAACATGGTGGTGCTGCGCCTGGACGCCTCCGGCAATCCCCGTTTCCGCGACCTGCTGGAGGGGGTGCGGCAGCGCGCCTTGGAGGCCTACGATCACCAGGAGCTGCCCTTCGACCGCTTGATGGAGGCTCTGCGCCCGGAGCGCGGCGAGCGCTGGGCCCCGTTCCAGGTCGCCTTCGGCTACGACGCCACCGGCGACGCCGACGGCGGTGGCGAGGCGGCCTGGGCCGCCGGCGACCTGCGCTGGCACGAGGGAGTGGTGGAGCAGACCGAGGCGCGCTTCCCCCTCACCCTCTGGCTGCGCCGCCGCGGCGACCGCCTGGCCGTGTCCTGGGCCTGGCGCACCGACTACCTGGACGCGGCCCGGGTGCGGCAACTGGCCACCGCCCTGGAAGCCGTCTACGGCGCCATGGTGGCCGACCCGGAGGCCCGGGTGGCCGCCGCGGAGCTGACCACGGACGCCGAAAGACACCGCAGGGCGAAGAAAAAGGACGAAGAGCGCCGGGCCATGGCCCAACGTTTACAAAGGTCACGACGAAGAACCGTCTCGTAATCGGCAATTCACTGCACACAGTAAGGGAGTAGGAAACCAACATGACGAGCAAACCTCAATTCAATCGCTTCAAGTCCGCACGCCGTAAGGCGGTCCGTCTGTCCGACGAAGAACTGGTCAAAACCGGCCGGCTGGAGGGGTATCCCTGGCCGCCGGTTCTGGAGCCCAACGTCGGCAACGTCAACCTCGTGAGCTGGGCCGAAGGCCATGGCTCGCGGCTCGACGAGATGCTGGCGGAGCACGGGGCCATCCTGTTCCGGGGCTTCGACGTCGATCCGGTGACCGGCTTCGAGAAATTCGTCGCCGCCACGTCCCGGGAGCCGCTGCAGTACACCGAGCGCTCCTCGCCGCGCCACAAGGTGCAGGGCCGGGTCTACACTTCCACCGACCACCCGGCCAGCCAGCGCATCTTCATGCACAACGAGCAGTCCTACGCCCAGGCCTTCCCGCTGCGCATTCTCTTCGCCTGCGTCACCGCGGCGGAGACCGGGGGGGAGACCCCCATCGCCGACTGCCGGAAGGTCTACCAGCGCATCGACCCCGAGATCCGTCAACGCTTTGCCGACAAGGGGTACATGTACGTGCGCAACTTCGGCGACGGCTTCGGTCTGACCTGGCAAAACGCCTTCCAGACCGAGGACCCGAAGGAGGTCGAGGAGTACTGCCGGAATCACGACATCAAGTTCGAGTGGAAGGGCGACGGCCGCCTGCGGACCCGCCAGAAGCGCCGCGCCGTGGCCATTCACCCGGTCACCGGTGAGCCGGTCTGGTTCAACCACCTGACCTTCTTCCACGTCACCACCTTGGAGGAGCCGGTGCGCAGCTCCCTGCTGTCCGAGTTCGCGGAAGAGGATCTGCCCAACAACACTTTCTACGGGGATGGTAGCTCCATCGAGCCGGAGGTTCTGGACCATCTCCGGGCCGCCTACGAGGCGGAGATCGTCGCCTTTCCGTGGCAGCGCGGGGACGTGCTCATGCTGGACAACATGCTGGTGGCTCATGGCCGAGCCCCGTTCACAGGAGACCGCAAGGTGGTTGTGGCCATGGCCGCGCCCCATCGCTGGGCGGACATCGCGGCCGCCTAAAGCAAGCCCTCTCAGTAGATTCACCCACCCCTGCCGCCGGTTCCGGTGGTGGGGGCGGTACCGGTGTCGGTAGATCCGTGCCCCGCCAGGAAGGGATTACGTAGTGACCCAGATGATTGAAGGATTCCGGCTCTCATTTCAGCAGCGGCGTCTGTGGCTGGAACGGGCGGAGTCCGCGCAGCCGCCGGTGACCACCTGCCGCGTGGAGATCGAAGGGCCGGTCGATCCCGACCGCTTGGAGACGGCCCTCGCCCGGGTGGCCCACCGCCACGAGATCCTGCGCACCGGTTTCCGCTTCCTGCCCGGCATGGAAGTCCCGATCCAGGTGATCGGCGACGACCCCCGGGTCGAGCTGACGGTCCACCCTGCGGGGGGTGAGGCCGGCGCCGGGGCTGATGCGGAGTTCGATCTCGAAGAGGGGACGGTGCTGCGTGCGTCATTGACCCCTGCCGGCGGCGGCGTCCACGTCCTCGACCTGGCGGTGCCGGCTCTGGTGGCGGACAGCGCCAGCTTGGCTCTCATCGTCACCGACCTGGCCCACGCCTACGACTCCGGCAGCGCCTCGCCTTCGCCGGAGGCCGACGAGGAGCTGGTCCAGTACGCTGACTTCGCCGAATGGCAGCACGAGGAGGCGTCGGAGGGCGGAGCTCCGGCCACCGCTCCCGCTGCCCTCCCGCCGCTTCCGGGGGAGCGCCGCCCCGCTGGGGCCGGGGGCGGCCCGAGAGAGATCCACCGGGTTCCCCTGGACGCTGCCAGCGGCCGGCGCATGAGCGCCCTGGCGGAGCGGCTGTCGGTGCCCGTTGCGGTGATCGTCGGCGCCGCCTGGCAGGCCCTCCTCTGGCGTCTCACCGGGGCGGGCACCGTCACCGTCGGTCACCTTTTCGACGGTCGCGGCGTGGAGCCGCTGGAGAGCGCCGTCGGCCCTTACGCCGAGCCACGGCCCGTGGCCGTGCGCCCCGCCGCGGACCTCACCCTGGAAGAGCTGGCCCTGGAGGCCGCGGCGGCCTGGCGGGAGGCATCGGAGGCGGCCCCTCTGGGCCTGGAAGGGGACGGTTTTGGCGCCGGCGCCCCCGCCTTTCCCCACGTCGTGGAGACCTCGCCGCCTGCCCTGGAAGTCGCCGCCGGCGACCTGCGCATGCGGGTGACGGGGGTTCGGGAAACCGGCGGCTCGGCCCGCACTCGCCTCCGCCTGGAGCAACCGCCCGGCGACGAGGCTCTCGGGCTGACCCTGGAGGTGGACCCGGACGCCCTGCCCGCCGCCGCCGGCCGCCGCCTGGCGGACGCCCTCGGTGCGTTGCTCGCCGCCGGGCTGGAGAATGGCGCACCGTTGGCCCACCTGCCGGTCCTGGGGGCTGAGGAAGGTGCGGCCCTGGAGGCCGCTTCCCGGCGCCACGGCGGCGCGGTTCCGGATTTCACCGCCCCGGCCGTCGCCGACTTGGCCGGCCGCTTCGGCGAGCGGGTGGCGGCTCACCCGGACCGCCCGGCGTTGCAGGATGGCGGTCGGGTCCTGACCTACGCCGAGCTGGACTCCGCCAGCTCCGAGTTGGCCCATCGGCTGCGTCGAGCTGGTGTCGAAGGGGACCGGGTGGTGGGCATCTGCCTGCCCCGTTCGGCCGACTTCGTCATCGCCATCCTGGCGGCGTGGAAGGCCGGCGGCGCGTACATGCCCCTGGACCCAGACCTGCCTCCGGCCCGCCTCGAGCTTCTGGTCCGGGACGCCGCCGCCGCCGCCGTGGTGGGCACCGCCGCCACCCTGGAGCGGGTGCCCTCCGGGCCCTGGCCGCGCCTCGACCTGCATGGGGAGGTGGAGACGGCGGGGTACGACCCGGGTGCCGCGGGCGTCCCGGCCGCCCCCGACAACCTGGCCTACGTCCTCTACACCTCCGGTTCCACCGGGCGGCCCAAGGGGGTCACGGTGCGCCGCTCGTCGGTGGCCCACCTGCTCTGGGCGTTGGAGGACGCCGGCGTCTTCGCCGGCGACCCGGACGGCGCCCGGGTGACGGTCAACGCCCCGTTCTCCTTCGACGCCTCGGTGAAGCAGGTCGTGCGGCTGCTGCGCGGAGACACCCTGCTGGTGGTTCCGGAGGAGATCCGTCCCGACGGCGCGGCCCTCGCCGCCTGGTTGGTGGAGGAGCGGGTCGACGTGTTGGATTGCACGCCGCAACAGTTCCTGCTGATGGAAGCGGCCGGCGCCTTCGAGGGCCGGGGCGGGGGGGATGGCCCCGGCACCGTCCTCCTGGGCGGCGAGGCCATCGGCCCGGAGCTCTGGAGCCGCTTGGCCGGGGCCCGGGAACGCCGCTACTTCAACGTCTACGGACCTACCGAGACCACCGTCGACGCCACCGCCCATCTCATCAGCGCCGAGGATCCCGCCCCCACCCTGGGTGGTCCCATCGGCGCGGTCAGCCTGCGGGTCGCGGACCGCCACCTGCAACGCCAGCCGGTGGGCGTGGCGGGGGAACTGCTGATCGGTGGCGCGGGCCTGGCGCGGGGCTACCTGGGCCGTCCCCAGGAGACGGCGGAGCGCTTCGTGCCGGACCCGTTCTCCGGCGAGCCGGGAGCGCGGCTCTACCGCAGCGGCGACCGGGTGCGCCTGGAGGAGGGTCCGGCGGAAGCGCTGGAGCTGTCCTACCTGGGCCGCCTGGACGGCCAGGTGAAGGTGCGCGGCCTGCGCATCGAGCTGGGGGAGATCGAGGCCGCCCTGGAGCGCCGGGACGGCGTGCGCCGGGCGGCCGCCACGGTGCGCGAGGACACCCCCGGCGACGCCCGCCTGGTGGGCTACGTGGTGCCGGAGCGCTCGCGGGCGCCGGGGGGCCCCGGTGCGTCCCACCACCGCCTGCCCAACGGCCTGCTGGTGGCGCAGCAGAACCGCAACGAGACGGAGTACCTG
>Ga0102947_1000148_pt1 | contig 24898 bp, 21 predicted proteins | sample SalPon2A_A_D2_MG_FD_78210 | JGI IMG/M metagenome (GOLD analysis project Ga0102947, IMG submission 78210) | Soil microbial communities from South San Francisco under conditions of wetland restoration - Salt Pond MetaG R2A_A_D2_MG | ecosystem: Environmental > Terrestrial > Soil > Wetlands | place... | reverse complement strand
CCGATTCTGGCTTGAATTGGACCGAATTCAGAATGGCGTTGACGGGATGCTACCATACCACAAGCGGCAGATACCCCGAGCTGTCGGGTCAAACACCAAACATTACCCGACTTTGCTGATAGATATCAGACACGATTGTGTCTGATAAATAAGACGCACACAGAAAGCACATCGACGCCCGGCCATCGACCACGGCTGAACTGGAGGCATTGCGGCCAATCTCGAGCGCTGACGAACTGTTGAAAATTGAGGCCGGGATACTGGTAGTGTTGGTCGACTGAGTGCCGTTGATCCAGATTGCCAATTCTGTTGATGGCTCAAATCGTCCAGCGATAAAATACCAGGTGCCGACTGACAGGTTGCCACCGGACACCTGCACCGAGGTTGAGCCATCGTTGGTAATTGTAAAAAGAACCTCGCCAGTTGTACTGTTGTACGGCAGCCAATACGACCGCTGAGAGGCTCCGCTGACCTTACCCATAAACGCCGGAAATGTGCTACCTGGCAATGAGGTAATCTGAAACCACCCCCCCATCGTCAATCCGGGATTGACGATATAGCTTTCTGTGCCCAGAATATCCAACCCTGCCTCAGTAGCACGGCTCAGGTAATCTCCGGTCCCATCCAAATCAATATAAGGCACTAGGCCTGCATAGTTGTAGGTCGGATTGCCGTTGTAGGTTAGCGTGCGGCCGTTACCGCTCTGGTCGAACGCATTGCCCGAGCTATCAACCGCCGACATCGGCCAGAATCCGCGTAGGCCGGGCAGCGCCATAATCAGGCTCATTGTGTAGGCTAGTGATTTTTGCGGCTCATTACGCCCCTGCAAATCGGCCAAAAGCAAATCAACCATCTGGTCATTACGCTCTTGCGTCGCCATTAAGCCCCCACCCCCGACAGCCCCAACTTCGCCAGCTTCTGGGACAGTGTGTCTACTTTCCCCCCCCGGAGTTGCAGGGCTCGCGGTGCCGTAAATATCATCTGCTCAATAAACAGCATCCGAGGATCTTCCCGAAGATTTGTACCGGGCTGCAATCCGGGCAGAAAATCGGATACAAATAGCCATTCGCCGGGTCGGGCGTCGTAGGGCAATATCTCGCCGCCGGTGTTGTAATCGTATACCAGCAAATCCCCGACAGTCTGAGTCGTGGTCGGGTCTTTGCGCTCCTCTAAGAAGGTGTCACGGATCTCGCTGGCCTCATCATTGGTTGACCCGCCGGTGCTCAGTACCTGATCGATGATGCCATACCGTCCCTGACTGGTTGCATCAGAGACCGCCCCTGTAGAGGCCCGAGCCCCCAGCACCGGCGGCGACACACTGGCATCAACCGTCGAATAAACGACCCGGACCCGATTGCCAATTCCCAGTAGCGGCCCGCGCCCAATCGACAATTGCCCACTGATAGCCCCCACCGTGGTCTGGTATTTGACGGTGGTCGGAATGGCGTCATAGTAGGCCACCCGGTCATTGTAGACACCAAAGTTGTACCGGTTGTCGCTGGCGTCTCCCTGACTAACCAACCCCTTAATCAGCCCCCACGCTTTGCGGTTGCTCTGCTCGTACGCGCCCACCTGGAGTGTGTTGCTTTCGACGAAGCTATAATCAGTCGAGATAAGTCCATTAGGGTCCTGTCCCAAAATAGCTTCCAGTTTGGATGACAAATTTTGTAGGCCGGTGGTCGCACTGCTGTACGGGTACAGCAGCCAATGGACATACCCCAGACAATCGAGCCGAAGCGTGGCTCCCGAGCCACCGCCGGATAGATTAGCTCCAACCCCGTTGACAAAACCTTCCCAGATTTTGATACCCGCGTCGTTGTAGGTTTCAATGTGCCGCCCCAGCCCGTTTGTCGCCCAATCTTCAATCACGCCCCGTTGGTCGCTGATGTCGATTCCAGCTTCCCAATAGCCGCCTATTGCCTGGCTGGTGTGCGAATAGCCGGTCAGGCGGACAGGGTACTCCTCGTAGCCGCCAGAAATGAGGCTGCTAAATGCTTTGACGGATACACCTGGCATTAGCGACTCCCTCGCGGCCCCAAATAACGCTGTTGCCGAAACAGCTGGCAGGCCCAGACGTCATGCAGCGCCCCTATTGGATCTCCGACGGCTGAGGTCACAAAATACAGTCGGAATGTTTTGTTGGGAGGCAGCGCGAACCTGTCGCCAACAAAAACGTAATTTGCAAACAAGAGGTCACCACTTACGCCATTGTTTTTAAGGTAAACGAGGGAAGGGTTTTTGGGGACCGTTATACTATTGACGTCGATTGTGGCGATGTACCCCCCCAAAACCGAAATGTCCGTGGGGTCTTCGTTCGGGACGGCGTAAAACGTAGAAAATGCCACTTCATCGACAGGCATCAGGATTAAATCATACATTTCCAGATTGGGCGTTCCGGTCGATGAAGATGCCTGGATAACAATTTGAAAAACTGGGGCTTGTTCGGATGTAGCTCGCTCAAGGGTAAGTGGGCCTAAGTCGAGCAAAGCCGGATCATCGTTGACTACGGCGGCGACTGATGGATTGAACCCCATGCCTGTTCTGTTCAAAGCCGATGTTGCTCCCACCCTGACCAACATATCCCCTGTCGCTGTTTGGCGATGACGTATAAAAACCCGATATCGACCGTAATACTGATCGCTCAGGGTGCTGTCGATTTCGATGATAACCCGGTCATCCATGCTTTCTGCGCCTGTTGGGTTGTACACCGCCGCTACACCAGTGGGTGATTGCAAGTCGGCGACCAATGTCGTATTGCCGCCGCCGGTCGATTGAGCCGAAACCGTAACCCCACTTGGGTTTTGCTCCTGTGCCAGATTTATGATTGATACAAAATCTGTGCCCCGCGTCTCGCTACGCAAGCCGGCCATCAAAAAGGTGTCAGCATTCTTAAAGACAAATGCGCCACCAATGTTATGAGTTAGACGCTGGACCGTTAAACGCGCCAGCGCAGAAATATCGCCCGCGATTTGCTCGCTAGTTACTCGTAAGTAATTCCAGGCTGCTGTAAAAATAGGCCGGTTGCCCTGATTGGGCCGCGTCATCCCTGTGGGCGCTGACAGATACACTCGGACCCAATAGCCCGTTACGCCGTTCACCGTTGTGGTGGCCCAATCGTCGGCCTGTTCCCATGTCAGAACGCTGATCGCCTCGTAATCGAATATATCTAACGAGGCCACCTCTGAAGAACCGAGAATAAAAGCAACCGCGTTCAAGCTGCTCCAGGATGCCCCGTCCCAATATTGCCATATGGCATCAAATGAGCCAGTTGCGGCTTGAACTATATCAAAAACCAAATTGTTGAACGGGCCACTGTCGGTCAGGCTGGTATCGATGCCAATATAGACAATGTCACCGGTTGCAGGTGATGCGGGCCACAACGAGTACGGTAACGATGCATCCATTTGGTTTCCGCTAAACGAAGCAGCGCTGTCGTCATAGTTATAAACATCACTGATATTTGCTACGGTTCGACGGTTTCCGGCGATAACCGGCCCGGTCGTGGGACTGCTAAACCCCAGCGTCCGCCCATCGTAGCTCTCCGAGGCAGATGTTTCAACAGCGGTGCCGGTGCCCGGCGTAGCTTCCAGCCATGGCCCCCGCTCCAGGGTCAGGGTCAGGTTTTCGAAGGCGTGCGGGTTTGCCAGGAACGATCCCGCATACGGGTTCCCCAAGTTGGGAAAGCGGTAATTTTTAATAATGGCATAGCGAGTGTTTGTCTCGCATGACGCTTTGGCCTCAATCCAAACCGGATCATTTTGCCAGTTGGTTGTCCAATAATCCGTTGCTTTTTCCAGGAGACGAACCAATTCCTGAAAATCGTAAATCAAGCCGTCCTGGGAATTGCTATTGGCAGCAAGGTCCAGAACCTCAATGGCGTCCTCGAATTGCTTGTCAATCAGCCGTCTTCCCCACGCCAGCGGGCTATCCTGATACGTTCCCCCGCCTTTGTAGCCCGGTATCGTCTGCGGCCAGCTCTGGATGTGGAAGCCAAATCCACTTTGGTAGCTAAGCAGGTTAAGGTAACTTGTCCCGTCCGTTATGTAAAAACTGGCACCTGTCATATTCCCCCCCCCAACGCCCGATTTATCATCATCTCGACCGCTGCCATGTCCATCCCCCCATCAATATTAAATGGACCGAAGTTATTTTGTTGACTCCGGTTGATAATCGTCTGCGGCGAGGCCGGCGGTCGGATCATCCGCGCTTCCGCCTGAGCCACCGCAAGCTGAGGTGCGCCCGCAGCCTTCATCACCCCCTGCGCCATGCCTTGCATCGTTTGCTGTCCGATCCGCTCAAAGACCTTCGAGGGGGAGGCGATCCCTAACTGCTGATTAGCTTTGGCGATCAGCGCGTCCGTTGCCGCTGCCATCGCGGTCAGGATACCGCCCAGATCAGCCCCTATCCCCAGCTCCAACCCGCTCAAAATCGAGGTGTCAAGCTGGTTCTCACTGACCAGGCGGATCAGGTCTAGTTGCTGCTGAAGAAAGTTCAATTGGGCGCGTTTTTCTTCAATTGCCAGGAGTTTTCGCTGTTGAGCCTCGTACTCTGCCGTAGCCTGACCTGCGCGGGTGTAGGCATTTTCCAGACCCCGAACGGCCCGCGCCTGCTCATCTGTGAGTTGCCCGGTTCGGGCACGCAAGCCAAGCTGGGACAGCTGGCCACGCAGGGCTGTTTCGTCCTCAAACCCAAACAGCTCTGTCACGCGCTTTTCGATGTCGGCCAACTCGTTTTGCCGTTGATCGGCGATATCCTTAAGCGGGCTAACCACCTCTTTCCCGAACCGGTCAGTAAACCCGCTGGTTAATGCGCCGCCGACATCAACCAGCTTTTCAACCGCCTCCGCTGCATCGTCGGACCAGACCATAATCCCCTTGATAAACCCTTGGGCGACATCCTCCCCTATTTTCATAAATTTCTTTGAGGGGGACGCAATCCCCAAGGCGCTTTTCGCTGCGCTCAGGGCCTTGTTTGCCAAATCGCGCATTTCTGCCATCAGTGCCCCGCCCCCAGCTTTTACACCGGACACGACCCCATCCATAATGGCCTTACCGATACCGTGCCAGTCGATTTTCTTGAACGCCTCGCCGCCCTCTTCGCCGGTTTCTTTAGCGGTCGAAGAGAATAGGCTGGCGACCGCTGACACTCCCTCGACAATCTCTTCGACCACGATCCGTCCCAAGCTTTGCCAGTCTTGGGAACTGAACCAGCTTAAGGACTCCTGCCACCACTGCGGTAGAGTTTCTTTGATGAAGCGGTTAACGCTTCTCAGCCCCTCAATGATTTTGGTTGTTGCATCAAAGGCGATTTGCTCCCAATCCTGACCGTTAAACCAATCAACGAACGCGTTCCAAAAGTCCCGTAGGGCGACCAGGGCCTTAGCTTGTAATTCTCGGTAGCCTTCAGCTATCTTTGTTACGGCGTCCAAGGCTATTCCTTGCCAGTCTTGGGAACTGAACCAGCCAGTGATGTTGCTCCAGAGCGTACTAAAATGCGGCCCAACCACCGACCAAAAACCGGCCAATGCCTCACCAATAGCCTCGATTACGTTGGTTCCGTTTTGCTTCCAGTCCTGAGAGCTAAACCAGCTTGATATATTTTGAAATAGGACCGCTAAGTGAGGTTGAACCAGGGTCCAGATAGTGCCGACCAACTGCGCGATGCTATTCCAGATCTGCACCCACGCCTCACCAATCTTTTCACCAAACCCTCTAAAGTTTCCTTGGAATAGCTCCTGAAATCCCTGGAAGGCCAAAACGATACCGTTCCAAACGCCGGTAAAGTAATTTTTGATAGCACCCCATACGGCCATCGCAGTCGCTTTAATCGCTTCCTGGTTCTGATTCCACCATTCCCGTAGAGCGGTTATTTTTTCCTGGACAAAGGGAACTACGGTGCTCACCACGTTCATGGTGATGTCCCTGATCCCCATCCAATTTGTATTCCAGGCCGCTCCCAGGGCGGCGGCTCCGATAACAAGCAAACCAACCGGTGACAGGATAGCGCCTATAGCAGCGGCTATGCCTGCAATCGCGGCGGCAATCCCAGCCCCAGCCAATACAACCCCGATCCCAGCCAGAGCGCCCTTAAGGGCTTCGGCGTGGTCGCTAACAAAGGCCGTGATGGTGCCGATTAACTCCTGGATTGTGGCAATAGTTTCTTTAACAAAGGTCAGCCCAGCCCGGTTGACACCTCCCATCGCCAGAGCGTCGATAAAAGAGGCAATGGGGCTTTGGCCGGCCTGAATGGAGGTCACAAATTCATTAATCCCCATTGCCGCACGCTCAAAAAACTTGACAAACGGCTCTGAATTTTGCTCGACAAACCCGCTCACGGTTTGGGCCATGTTGGTTAAGACCGGCAAAAAGGCATCACCTATCTGCAATCTCACGGCCTCAACCACGCCGGACAGGATATCCATCGCGCCTCGGAAGTTATCAACACGGGCGGCGGCTGCGTCAGTCGCTTGGCCTTGGGCGTTGACCTTCGCTGATAGGGCGTCAAACTCTTCACCCGATAGCTTGCTAAGGCCAATCAGGATACGGGAGGCATCAGCGCCTCCCAGTTGGGCCTTCGTTGTGGCCTGCTGTTGTTGGGTCATCCCGGCAAAAGCTACTGACAGGTCGCGGGTAACATCGGTCATGCTGCGGGTGTTTCCGGCGCTATCAAACAAGCTAATGTTTAGTTCTTCCATCAACGCGACAATTTTGTCGGTCGGATTGACTAGTCGCTGAAGAAAAGTCTTTAGACTGGTTCCGGCATCTGCCCCAGAAGAAAACGCAGATGCCGAGGCCGCCATGATGGTGTTAAAGTCCTCCAGGCTAACACCGTAATCTCCAGTAATGGCGCCGGCGTTGGCCATTGCCAACGCGTAATCATTGATGTCGAATTTTGAGTTAGAGACCACGCCAGCGATCCCGTCGACAGCTCGCCCCATATTGTCAGCCTCGATGTTGAAGTTTGCCATAACATCGGTAGCGACATCGGCAGCGGTCGCAAAGTTTGCGCCGGTCGCGTTGGATAGTGCCACAGTTGACCGGGCGGCGCCGCCCATGATGTCATCAACATCTAAGCCGTTCTTCGCCAAAACCTCAATAGCCTGAGCCGCTTCAAGGGAACTGACTTTCAAGTTAGGATCAATCCCTAAGTCAGTGACCAATCCTTTAAGCTGGTTTAACTCTTCGTTGCTGGCTCCCAAGACAGCCCCGACACCGGACATTTGAGCCTCAAGGTCAGCGGCCATACCAACAGAGCCGGCCAGGAAACCGGCTCCAGCTTTGGTCACATCAACCAACCCAGAGGCCACGGCCTTGATCCCAGACGCGGCCAAATTCCCCATAGCCGTCCCGAGCGCCACGGTTTTGGCGCTCACGCCGTCAGCCGACTTGCCGAAGTTGTTGACGGCCTTATTCGCTTTGCTCATTCCCCCAAAGAATCCACCATCTTGAAAGATGAGTCTAGCGCCTACGGGTTTTAAGGCGATATCGTTCTCCTATCGTCTGCGCCGTCCTCGGGGCGCACGGGGTTTGCTCTTTGCTGATTTCTTCGGTCTTCGCGCCCAGGCCATGACCGCTTCGGCCTGGTTGTGGGAGCGATGATGCGCGATGATGTTTTCTTGCTCGTGGACCGGCAACCGCCGGAACACGCGATACGATATCAGGGCAAACCGCGCCGCCTCCCGCCATTCATATTCGGGAGACTGAATCACCAAACCGGATCGGGGCGCGGGGCTTGACCAGATATCGCGGCCTTTATAGGTTAGACCGAAGCCTCTGCTTTTTTTTCAATATTCTCTTCGCGTGGGTCGGCCTGCCCGGTCACGAACTCCAACAGCTTACGGTAGTCCATATCGTTACCTAACGCGCACTCAAGCAACCAAACCACCTTGTCGGACGGATGTAAACTTTCACCCTCCAGGATAAGGCGCAATTCTGCAACCTCTTCCTCTTGTTCGTCTGTCAACACCTGGACCATCGCCAATCGTCGCATAACCCGATAGACAGCTTCATTGTTAAAGCGTTCGATCCATAGCTCATGAACCGCCGGGAAATCGGGGTCGGCGTAATTGCGCTCGATCGTCTGCGTGCCAGCGATACTGACCTCAACCAAAGGCGGCTCCGGTTCGGCCCAGGTCGGTTCCCGTCTCATTGCATCAGAAATAGCGATAAATGAGACGGGAACCGTCTGGATCACAACCCCGGTACTTGGTACGGTCCAGGGTGTTACTTTTTTCCCCCGCGTGGGGTGGCTCACGCCATTTGACTTACTCATAAATTACTCCTGTATTTGATGAAACTTAGCCTTTGACCTGGGTTGTCCCCAGCATCAGGATTCCGTCCGACCCGTCACCGGCCAGACCGGCGAAGGCCAGGTTGTTAGAGGCAATGGCCCGGTTGCCGACCTTGGGGTAGGCAATACGGTTGATGCGGTCCAGGGTGGGGAAGGTGTTCAAACTGCCATCCTCCCACTCCGCGCCGCCGGTGATGGTGCTGTAAAACAGGCCGGCAGGGTCGGAGGTGGTGGCGACAATGTAGCCGACCTCGGGCGTGGCAAAAACGATGTCTTGAATGGCAGCAGGCGACCCGGCAGTCAGAGAAGGTAAGGAAATTTCCAGCCAAGGGTCTTCGCCCTGCGTGTTGCTGTAGAAGACTTCGCCGCCGTCGGTGCCGACAATCCACAGATATTCGTCAATCACCTCCAGCGCGTCCAGACTAAACGCCGCCGGGCTATTGGTTGTCACAGACCAGGTGTTACCCCGGTTTTGGCTAAAGACCACGGCGGCCCCGTCTCCCACGGCAACGACCTGATGACCCCCCTGCCCGTTAATCCGGTTCAAGTTGTCAGTCGTAGCGTTGCCTGCATCCGAGACGCTGACCCCGTTTAAGATGTTGGTTGATTTGTAGATGTACCCCCCGTTACCGCAAAAATAAACCTCGCGGGCGCTGCCGACGTGCATATCAAGCGGCTGATTGCCAGACACAAAGCCGGTGGTAACGTTGGTCCAGGTGCCCGGCTTGCCGGTAACGCTGTTAAGCTGGCTATAGAAATAGCCACCGGTGGTGGCGTTGCGGTAAGCGACCACCAGGTAATCCCCGACGATATCAATCGCCACGGGGATATCGTCGGCACTGGCGCCATTGATAGCGGTCACCGTCTGCGTCGCCAGACCATCGACCGAGTAACCGACCGCAGGCCCCACGCCCGGAGAGGCGACGGTATTGTTGATGGCCCAATAGATCTTCTGCGCTCCGTTGTCGTTGGGACCACATCCCGCGCATTGGGCGTTGCTACCGTAAACAACGTCAACCACTTCAGAATACACTTCGGCAGCAGCCTCTTCGCCAACGGCCAACGCTCCGACGGCATAGATACCGCCCAGCGCGGTGAAGTCGAGTGGATCTTCAACCATATCATCACTGTCGAACGCGCTGCCGCCCGTTTCGGTGTTGGTGTTATCCCCTGCCGCGTAAATTTTGACGTAATCGCCAATCTTGCGGCTGAGGATTGAGGGGTCTTTACAGCTGCCTGTCGGTTCCCAGAAAGTTGTATCACAGTCGCCCAGGTTATAGAGTTGGATCGGCACGCCGCCGTGCATTTCTAAAAATTGCACGGTGAATGTCGGCAGGTCTGGGCTGTCGATGCTGAATCCGACCGCCTCATACTCCTTGAACTTGTCCGGGCTCCCGACGTTGATCGGGCTGATGTCGCCCTTGGGAATACTGGCACTGTCAATATTGATGAACTGCCCGTCACGACCGGCATAGCGAAGCAAGCCGTTCGGGGCCGCGCCGTTTTTCATATAAAAATATCTCTTGTGCTGTTGGGTTACGATTAAATCTGCTTTTGGTTTTGGCATTATATCTCCTTTAGCCGATGGCAAACCCTCGGCTCATTACCAAATTTTTCACCTGTTTCCAGGCGTATATGTGTCCTCTGCGGGTGCCAAAAGGGCACTCTAAATCCCGGTCAGTTATCCGATATAGCTCATCATTAGCACCGCTGATGAGGGATAAATCCTTTTGCCAGGTATGTAGTTCTCGGTTTGCCATATCGCATGCGCAAACTTTTTGTGCTAGTTCGGCCATTGCCAATCGAGCCACGATAACATCCCAGGAGCCGCCATAGGTGATTTGGCTGGTTACTTCATCCCGTTCGGCCCCAGCCCGATAGCGAATGACTACCCGGTCCGGCGGCTTACAGGCGCTCCAATCGACGCCAACAAAGCGATCATTGGTGCTGTCGTAGACGGCCTGCCCGAGGGCAATTTCGCCCCGTCTGGGGTCTCGGATAACTGCCCGTGCTATGGCGTAGGCTTCAGCCGCCGGGTCAAACGCATAAGGATCATAGGTCGGGGCGGTCGAGCAGGTAATACAAGGGACCAGGTTATAGGGCGGGTCGGTTTCCCAGATGAGCATAGCCTGCGCTGTGCTGGTTGTAGTACCTGTTGGGTCCGTGTAACGCCGATAGACGTCCACGGTCTGGGCGAAATTGTTTGTCGCCAGGGTGGTGTCGTTGGGGTCAATCTGTCCCACACCGATCCCCTCAAATTGAATGGGTCGCACCAGCACCCAGGAGGGCATGACAATCGTTGCCGTACCACCCGAAATACTGACCTGTTTGGGGTCAATTTGCCAGCGCTCCGAAACAGGAGCGCTATTGAGGCGATCGGCGGCGGCGAAATAAACCGCGATTTCACTGGTGTCGGTGACCGATGTTGCCACGGTCACCGTCGCTGTATCCGTCACCCCGTCACCATCGCTGTCTGTGTAAGTGACCGACGGTGAGCCCAACAACGTGCGGGCCTCCGTGCCGATGGCCTGGATATATCCCTCGCCCACGTTCAGAGCTAGCCAGCGCCCTGAGCCGTCAATCGGCCTAATGTAGTGCTGTCGGGCGTCGTAGGGTTGGGCGTATTGTAGGATTTTATCGACGTAGCATTTACCCACCCGGTAATTAAGATACTCAAACAAGCGCCGCCCGGCGGTCACCAGGGCTTCTCTGATTTCGCTTCGTCCCACCGCGTCATCAGCTTGCCATGCGTATTCGGTGACCAGGGTGTTGCAGTTCGAGCGCACAATCAGGCCCTCAGTCGTGTTGTTCGCTTGCCCCCAAAAATGATAGGGGTGATAGGTCAGTATTTCCCTGAACCGTTCCAAGGAAATTGGCAAGGCATTCTCGCTCATGCTTGAAACTCCCAGGTAAACGCTAGTGAGGCCACGCCCGCGCCAGCTAACCAATACCATAGCGGCTCGGGAGCCAGCAGATAGGCCGCTATCAAGGCCAGCCAAAACGAAACGCAATAAGGGCAACTGAGGCCCTTATTGATCCAGGTTTCCGGCCCGTATCGCCTAAAAATCCATTCCCGGATTTTGAGCGCGATATCAAACGGGCCGTCCTCCATCGTGATAAATTTCGCAAGCCGATACGCGACCAGCCCGACAAGCAGCAGGTCAAGCAAGGACTGCCTCCTCATAGTTGATCGGCTTGGGGGCGGGTACGTTGGCCCCCTCTCCGAGGTCAGCTTCACCAGCTCGTTCAACGACGCCCCACAGCCCGGTTTGCAGGAGCAAGTTAACGTCTGCCGGGTCAGCGTCGATATATTTCCAGATGGTATTGTTACCACCGCGATAGACGCGGGTCAGCGATTTTCCACCAACTCGGTTAAAAGTGCGAGTGCCTGCACCTTGGCCGGTAAACTCCATCCGCACAGCGTTCGACTTTGATACCGGCCTTTCAGCCTGTGCGGGCTGATAGGTTTTTAGGGCCTGTTTGGCCCTGATGATTGATTGTCCGGCGTTGCCACATCCGCAACTCATAAGCTCTTTCGCTCCCGTGTAATAGTCCTCAAATCGCGCTTTTATTTGCGGTAGCAATTCCTTCATACTGTCCGCTGCTGTCTGCCGACGTTGGCCGCTATGGAATCGGTAGACAAATGTTTCAACCGGCACAAACACGCCGCAAATACCATTAACGGCAAGTTTGAGCTGATAGTCCCAATCTTCCCAGCCGGGCAAATCCTCATCAAACTTGCCGATTTTTAGGGCATCTTCTCGACCCATTAGGACGTTGACCGCGTGCTGACCCCGCCAATCTTTTTGATTGTAGGGCCGTAATTTTTCGTGCTTGACCTTGCCGTTCTGGTCGACGCTCATGTAGTTGGTGTAAATGTAGTGTTGACCGTCGTGATGGGCCCAGGCGGCAAGCATCGTTTGCAAACAATTACCCAGCATCCAGTCATCAGCGTCCAAGAAATAAACCAACTCCCCTTGCGCCGCGTCAATTCCGGCGTTGCGGGCAGCGCCCGCGCCGGTTGCGCCTTCCGTCTCGACCAGCCGCGCCCAGGGCCACGGGGTCAGATCGATACCGCTTCCGGTGTCGTTGACGACTACCGCTTCCCAACTCCCGAACGTTTGGGCCATGCAGCTATCGAGGCTATCGACCAGGAAACGATCATGGCCGGGGCCGACCGGAATAATGATGGAAATCAGCGGATTTTGGCGGTGGTCAGTGTTCCAGGATTTAGTATCTGATGGCGGCTTGCCCTGCGCCCCAAACGGCACAATCGAGGGATTGGGCACCACCTGCCGGGCGCGGGCCTTGCGTCCCGATCCGTGGCTGCCGGCCACGCGCCAACCGTACCAGGCGGTCCAGTCTCCATCTGCATCAGCGTGCGCTTGTCGCTCCTGCTGGCTTTTGCTGTCGGATCGAATACGATAGAGGATGATCGGTTTCTCCGTCGCTTTCTTGGCTCGGAACCCAAACGAGGTTGCCCGACACCAGAACGCCGCGTCCTCTGCCCGCCAGTCTCTCACCCGATAGCCGCCGGAGTTTTCCAGTACCTCCCGCCGCATAAGCGGACAATAATACATCTGGTTCAGGTGGGACATTTGACTGAGCCAGTCGAAATCGGCACCGGGCGAGGAGATATCTTTGGCTTGTTGTGTCCCGTCATCATTCAGCATCCGCAAATTGCCGTAAGCAATGTGGACGCCGTGGTTCTCATTCAGCAGCTTGACCAGCGGGTTAAGACCGTCGGGGAGCAGGATGTCGTCAGCGTCGAGGGGGAAAATGTAGCGACCTGCCGAATGAGCTACGCCGAAATTTCGCGCCCCGGACAAGCCCAAGTTACGGTCAGGCCGGATGTATTTAAACCGGTCGTCTCGATCAACCCACCTTTGGGCAATCTCAGGGGTGTCATCGGCGCTGTCATCGTCCACAATGATACACTCCCATCCTGTCAGTTCGGTTCTGGTGACCGACTCTAGACAAACATCAAGATATTTACCCAGATTGTGACAGGTGACGATGATACTGACTGTTGGGCGCGGTTTGTGCCAGGCTTCATAGACATCATCAAAGATTTTGACATATTGGGCGATTTTATCAGGCCAGCCCCAGCGTTTGCCCGCATCCTGTCGGGCGTTACGGGAGAGCCGGGTCCGGTTTTTGAGCGCCTTACGTACCGCCTGAGCCAAGGCTTCGTAATCGCCGTATGGGACCAGGTACCCGGTCTTCCCCCCGATGATGATTTCTTCCTGCCCCCCAAACGCCCAACCAACCACAGGCACCCCGCAGGCCAGGGCCTCAAGCGTCCCGATCCCAAACGTTTCCCGTGCCGTCGCCAAATAGACCGCCGCATTCTCGACCAGGGCTTTCATCGTTCCGTAGGAGACGCGCCCAGTCACTTTGACATTCTGCGTCTCTTTGCCGATGGTCGTCAAAAACGGCACATCCGGCATTAGCTTCGCCAACTGCATTAGGTCGTCAGGATTAGAAATTACATCGGACCGGGCCTTATTCCACAAGACATAATTACCCTTGCCACTGGGTTTCCAATCCTCAACATCGACGCCGTGATGGATAGGCGTGATAGGTTTCAGTAGGCCGTAACTCAGAGCGCGAGCAACCCAGCGACTCGGCGCGGTCACATGCTGCGCTCGGGCCATCGTCTCGATGACGACTTGGTTGGCGTCCAACATTTCACCGGGCCAGGTGTAGTTTGACCAGTAAAGGCCATGACAGGAGGCAACCATCGGCACATCGGGCGGGTAGTCAATCAACGCCGCCGCGTGACAGTTAATCAGATCGGCTTGTTCCATGTCGTCAACGACCTGCCAACCGTAGTCGGGCAGGTATCGAGCCATTGCCTCGACCACCCGCCGGATACCACCGTCGCCCGCGTCCGGGTCATTGAATTGGGGGGAGATGTAGACGTTTTTCATTCCGCACGCTCCCAGGCGGTCAGCGTGAATCCATACGACCACTTTATCTGATAACCCAACCGGTTCAGGCCGTCGACAATCTTGAATAGCTGAATCCCAGACGGGTCGGCGTGGGCGTGAAACTGAACCATCAGCGCCTTGGGCGTCACACCGCATTCAATCAGATACGGGATAAGCTCATACTCATAGCCCTCGATATTGATCAACATCAGATCGATATCAAGACGTGGCAGGATGGTCTCTGTCACGTCAACGACTTTGATTTCAACCCCGTTGTCACTCAGGAGCGTAGCCCCATCGTTGCCGAAACTCCCCAGCCATTGTTGTCCGCTCTCGGTGCCCAGGGCGTAGTTAAATGTCCGAGCCTGATAGCGGCTGAGGACATCCGTCAGACAGTCAAACGCCCACCCCTGCGGCTCAAACAGGTAGAGATTGGGGTTGTATCGCTCGGCAATCTGAAGCGCCCAGCGGCCCTTATAGGCTCCGATTTCAACGACTACGCTGTTTTTGTTAAGCGACCATTTTAACGCCCGCCGGTCCCATTCGTGCTGAGGATTGGCGGCTTGTTCTTTGGTTTCGTTTACCCAGGTCATCAGGTCAGTCATACGATTTAACCTCCCCGATATGCCCAAAATAGCCCCACGAACCCGCATCAATCGGGATGTAAATGTTGGGACCGCCGCCGGTGGCCTGTATTTGTTCATCGTATTTCAGCTCAGTTTCGCCCGGTTTCAGACCCTCGGGATAGAGGTTGTAAGCTTCAAAAAATCGTCTGTGTCTGAGACTGGGATTGCCTGAGAAAAAATACTGCCGCGTGGCGTACAGCCTGAGCAGGATTTGCCCGCGCCAGCCGCCGGTTATCCCTTCAAGATCAATAGGGATATGGGCCAATCGAATCATCCCCGCACCCTGGTCCTCTTCGAGCAGAGCTACATAATCGGCGAGGTCGAGGGGGCGCTTTAGCTCCCAATCGTCTTCGAGCCAGAGGGTGATTGGGCTGATATCGTCGGCGGCTCGCAGGGCCTTGTTAGCTGTGGCCCCGTAACCCAAATCTTCGTTATGGCTGCCGATAATATCCTGACCACGCAAGGCCCGCTTGACCGCGTTAAAATGCTTTTTGGGTGAACCGTCATCAGCGATGTACCAACGTAAATCAGGATAGATAAGGTTTTCTTTGGCTGCCTTGATGGTCCGCTTGGCGTAATCGGTGCGCTCATAGGTTTGCAGGATGATGACAACCGGGGTCACGTCACTCACGCCTCTACCTCCCCGAGCATTGCCATAAATTCAGCTTCGCTCAGTTCCGGCGCGGTATCGCTGCGCCAGTTGTGACCGCTTTCGCCGTGCGTCGAGGAGAGCAGAAAACTATCAGGGGCCTCCTCTAAAACCAACTCATCAGGACCGACCAGCCATTCATGCAGCCGTTCCATCGACCGCAGACCGATCTCGGTCATATCGTGGTCGGCCCCGATGGCATACTCAGCCATCTTCACGACCGGCAGACCCTTCATTTTCGGGACCAGCACTTCGCCGCCGCTGATAAATTCCAACTCAAGCGTTGCCATAACCAGGTCAACCGCTTCGCGCGGGGTCATCCAAAAGCGACTCATCCGGTAGTCCGTAATGGTAACCGGGCGGCCGGCAGCTACCTGGCTGCGCCAAAACGGAATCACGCTTCCCCGGCTCTCCAGCACGTTTCCGTACCGGACCAGGGTAAACACCGTAGCGTTTTTGGGTTGGGCTTGGAACACTCGCTCCATGGCCAGTTTAGAAGCTCCATACATTGTGACGGCCTGACATGCCTTGTCCGTCGAGATGCCAACGCATCGATTGACACCATTCGAGATGCAGGCCAGGGCTACATTCTCTGACCCCATGACGTTAGTCTGCCAACACTCCGAAGGCTGCGCCTCGCATTCCGGCAGCCGCTTCATGGCCGCCGCGTGTATCACCGTATCGTGCCCAGCTATTGCGGCGTGCAATCTGCCATAGTCGCGCACGTCGCCCAAGACATAGCGACAATCAGGATATTCTTTTCGCATTTGGGCTTGCAGGTACTCGGAGCGGCTATAGATGGTGATGTCGCATTCGTTATACAGCCGCTTGGCTAGGGCATGCCCTAGTGTCCCGCTTCCCCCTGTAATCAAGATGTTTTCCATTTCCATAGTTATACGCTCCTGTATAGCGTAGTTGAGGTCAGGCGCTCCTTTGGCGGCGCGGTCGGGAGGAGGGTGGAAACCGACCGCGCCGCGCTATACAGGAGTTCCTGACCGAGGTCAGGCGTTAGGACGTGGGCGGGTAGTAGCTCGGCCCATATCCGAGGTAATCAGTACGCCCGCCGTCAACAAAGTAGGCGTTATCCGTGAACGGTGAACGCTGATGCGACAGCGGTGTGTAGGCCACATTCTGCAACCTCGCAGCCAAATACGGCGTCTCCAGAACGAGACGAGGCTGTGTCCATCCGGCCATTTGAATACATAGATTGACCGGATAGTATTTATGGAACAGGAACCGACCTTCTGGGCTGGTCGCATACGCGCCCTGTGGGACCAATTCCGTCGCCAGCTTGGTTGAGTTGCGAAGGTCGTAATACTCAAAGTACGTTGCCAGACCGCCGCCCTCAGAGACAGGTGAGCCGCCGGCGCCTTTGACCGTCAACGGCACGAAGTAGATATCGCTGCTGTACTCGCCAGCGATCCCGGTCCCGCTTTCGGTGATACCATCATCGATAATAACCGGAATGCGCTCACCGTCGATAAGTAGGTATTGCCCGGTCTGGTTGTACATATCACCGCGCATCGCGTCCCGCATGTCGTTTTGCTCGGTGGCGCTGATAAAGTTGGTTGTGCCGGTGGGGAGGTTTTGACATCGGTAGCTCAGGTACGAGCAAGGCCAGATGTCGGACAGTTTAAAGAACTGTCCCCACGTGGTCACAATAGCCCATTTTGTCGGAGCCAGGCCGGCCCGACGGGCGATATACTTGAGGTTCCGCATAATGTCGGTGATTTCCTCGATCAGGCCGGTGGTGTCATCCTCAACATTGACATTGTTCCAATCCCGCACAATCGAGTCAGCCGCCGGACAGGCTTGCCCGGTAATGGCGTCCTGGTATCCGGTATTGATAAGCAAGTCCAATCCGCGGTAATACTCCCTGCCGGAAGCACCGACCGCGCCCGTATTGTTGCTCGGGTCACCGGTAAAGATGTCGGGGGCCATCGTGCGAAGCAGGCTGACGCGGAGCTCGAACAAGAGCTTGGTCTGCTCATTGGCCAGCGGGTTGTCAGACATCGGCACGGGCAGGCTCATCACATCCGGCCCCTGAAGCGGGTTACCGACCAGGAGCTGGTCGGTAAACTCGCCTCGGTTGGTCAGGTGCCCCAGCCGGTCCAGGCGTAATTCTCGGCTTCTTCGGCCCACCCAACCCCAGGTAAAGGTATGGGTGCATAATTTACTGACCCCAGCCGTGGGCGGGTCATCGCAGCGGTCAGCCGGTTCATCGCCGGTGTCAGCAGTCACGCCGGTGAAAATGCCGTGCAACGGATTGTCCATGACGCTGGTTCGAGCGGGCAACATCATCGCCAGCCCGGATGAGGGCAAGATCATCGCATTGGCAATCCCCCGCGACAATCCGGCGGGAGAGAGCAAGCCGCCGGGGCCGTGGGCGTAGATGTTGCTCGGATTGCCGGTCGGTGTTTTGACGGTTTGGGCGATCATCTCTTTGACCGCCGTTTTTATCATTTCTTCCTGGGTGTAAGTTAAAGTGCTCATATCATTTATCCTTTATCAGCCTTACTGACCGTTCTGGCCGGGCCAGCCGCCGAGTTGGTCTTGGATTTGAGTCAGCCCCCACGGATCGCCCTGAGCCGCCATCTCTTTTTGCTTGCGGGCCTTGGTTTCATCGGGGTCAATCGGTTCGGCCTTCTGCGTGGCCCGATAGCCTTCCTTGACCGCGCGGGTCTGCTCGCCGGTCAGCTCGGCGAGTTGAGTTTGAGCTTCCTTGAGTTGGGCTTGCAGGGCGGTGACTTGCTTTTTGGTGGTTTCGATTTCCTGAGCCGCCGCGTCAATCTCTTTCTTGCGGTCGGGAGCCGGAGCAGCCTGCCCGGTAATGGCTTCCTTGAGAGAGGAAGCCAGGACAGCGGCAAACTCGGCCATACCCGCCTGAAATTCCTTGGCGGTCAGCGGGGTCTCTTCGGCGGTCTCGTCCTCTTCGGGTTCGGGTTGGTAGCTGTCCTCAAATTCTTTCATGGCGAGGGCGTAGTCGATGAGTTCAGCCGCGTTTAATTCAGCCAACTCATCATTGCTCTTGTACGTGAACCCTTGGGCTTCAGCGGCCTTCTGGGATGCGAACGCTTCAGCAAGTATCTGGTCGGCTTTTTCTTCACCCACCAACGCCTTCAGCGCCTCTCGTTTTTCTTTTGACATAGTATCACTCCTTACAGTTGTCATAGCTGTAAATCGGTTGGACGCCCGCCCAATCGGAACGAGCGACCGTTCAAATATCCTGATATTGTGAAACACCCCCCCGGCGTCAGGTTCGCTCTGGGGGTGGTTAAATCCAATCGAGCCGCCGAACAAATGCGCCTTTTCTGCTACCCGTTCGGCGATGTCGCTATCCTTGAATGTGCCGGACTCAATCAGCATCCGACCATGCAGCATCTGGAAATCGCACTCGCCGATATCGACGCCCGGCATATGCCAGAAGCGCAGCGGGCCGCGTTCTTGGGCCTGGTCACCGTAAGCGACCGCACTGTCGAGGGCCTTGGTTGAAACGATTTCCCGGTCTTTATCCTCAAACGCAGAAGAGGAGCGCATCACCCAACGGTATCGACCGGCGGCGACCTTAAAGACGGCGAAGGACTTCTCGCTGTCCATCCAATCTTTCGGTAGCATTGCCACAAATTCAGCGCCTTTACTGCGGGCCTTCCGCGTCAGTCGCTTTTTGAAATCCTCAAACGTGTGGCCGGCTGCTCGAACCTTCGACGCTCGCCCCCACGCATTGACCGCCGCTTTGACATCGGCAGGCTTGACAATCGGAAACGAGCGCAGGTCCGGGTACAGGAAGTCGGAGCCGGACAGGTCGCCCCGGTTGGGTATTTCGCGTTTGAAAGTTGCAGATTTCGTCATCTGGCTCAATTCCTGGTGTCGTTTCCGGGTGGCCTCAACGTTGGGGCGCCAGGCATCACACGTCCAGCCGTTGCGGTAGTTGAAATCGTAGCGGGTGCAGCGCCTATCGCCTTCCGAGTAGCGGCAGGTCTCGCAGACGTTGAGATTGGCAGGGCCTGCGTCTCGATAGTTGGGCGCGTCCGATTCGGCTTTGGTCAGGCTGATTAAGGTCATAGGATTTAAAACAAAAAGAGCGGCCTCCAGGCATCTTGTCCTGGGGCCGCTCTTGGCTATGCTCTATTAAATTAGTTCCCGCCTAAAGACAGGTTACTTTACTATTTTATCACACCGTCTCCCTATGTCAACCCGGTCAACCGGAAAACAGGTTTTTTAACAGTTCAGTCAGTGAGCCAGGCAACAGTTTCACGCTTTTGACCTCGGTCCGCCCTACGAGGTTCCCCTGCTGGTCAAAGAACGCGGTGACGGTGACGGCCTTGGCGCAACCGCCGCCCGTCTCCCGTTGCATCGCCTCAACCAACATCCACAAGTCAGATTGTTGCTCTGTTCCGTTCCTATAGCTCACTCAGCACCATCCGCTCTACAACCCCTGGTAATAGTTTCTGCCATTTGTCTGCAACCGTCTTGTCCCACTCACGCGCCTTAATCCCCGGCCGGGGTCGGTTGCGGTTGACGTACAGTACGCCGCCGCGTCCCGGTCGACTAGCCAGCGTGCGCGGTACTGACTTCGCCACAAACCCCGGCGTCATCGTGGCGTACCGAACGCGGGTGCCATCGTTCAGCCAGGTCACCCGCTCATCCTCAAGGTAGATATCCCGCCCCCAACGCCCGTACAGCTTGTGCTTCGCCTTCGGCGCATTGCTAAAGGTCGAAACGGACGCATCCAAATCGACCTTGATATCTTTGGCAATACCCGTCACGGTGTTATCCAGGGCCTTCATCAGTTTGGCTTCATCGAACAAGCCACCTTTGGGGATGATTTTCTCAAGCCGGATGGTGGTCATCTTCGTAACTCCCCTCCTCTAATCCGTACCGGACTCCATTGCTTCTCCCGTTCAATGCACGTCGCGCAGCTATCTGTCTTGCCCCGCCGCCAGTAGGCATCGTAATCACGGTTGGCGGCGTTGACCGTCTCGATCTCCCAACTACAGCCGCAGCGCGTGAGGCAGATGGTGCCCTCCGCAGGCATTGCGGGCAGCGGCAAGACACGCCCCACCTGCTTGATGATTTCGCCGTTGTAGTAACTGACTTTGACCGATTCGGCGTACATCTGTGCCCGGCTACGGTAAGCGGGTAGCCAATGGTTGGCTACGATATCAGCGGCAAAGACAGCCAGGAAGTCGAGCTGAACCTGAATAAGGCGCTCCAGCAAGTCAGCCGCCCCGACCGTTTCCCCTGCGCCCGCTTCCAAACTGCTCTCGGTCTGCGCTTCGATGATTGCCTCCATCTGGTCGCGCCACTGGTCGACGGTAATATCGCCGGCTTCCATTTTGGCCGACAGGGCGTCAACCTGTCGCAAGGTTTCACGGATGACAGCTTGAAGGTTTGCGGGGAGGTCGTCAAGATTGGGCATCTAATAAACCCCTGACCACTCTTTAACCGTATCGTCACTCTCGGCCTCATCCTCTACCGGCACCATGCCCGTATCATCCGGCATCTCCCCCTCAGCCTCTGGTTTATCGGTGTCGGTCAGTGTCCCGCCGGCGGTGATATCCGCACGCACAAACTCGCGCGGCAGGTCCCCTTCATCAACGGCCAAATTCGTCGCCTGTTCTGGCGTAATTTCTCCGCTCTCAACCTGGGTTTTCCGCGCTTCTGCCCGTGTTTTCTTGATGCCCGCCGCTACTTCTTCATCGCGCAGGTCAATCTCGGAGAAGGTAAACAGCACCTTGTCCGATAAAGCCAGCTCGTTCAGGTTGTGCGTAAACTGCTGGCGCCACGCCGCCAACCCTCGGCCTTTGCTTTTGTCAGCCAATACAAGCGACTGGTTACCGGTCGAGCCGAGACCCTGCCGCCCAACCAGCTCAGGGTTGATATCCTGGGGGTCAAGGCCGATGGCATTGGAATAGATGAGGTCAGCCCGGTTGCGCTCGCGCTCCGGGTCAAACCCGTCGGGGAGTTCGGCTAACGGAATTTCAACCAGGTTCAACGGCACATCGCCCGGTATCGGTTTAACGGCGGCGCCCATGTAGCTTGTCAGATTACGGCGGGCGGCATCTTCCTTGGCCCCCTCGATGGCATCCTCTACCCATCGCTGAGACGCCCCCCCCAAAAAATACAGAGCCAACGGGCGTTGCCCAGAAACCTTTTCGTAGACATACCGCTCGATGGCAGCCAGCTTGATAATCTGCCCATAGGCCCGCTCGGTTGCGCTGAACGCTTGCCCGTCCTGGCCGCCGGTGGGGTCCGGCAGGTCGATAATCGGCATTACCTCATACCACTTCAGCGGGCGTTCCTGATTGTCGTTACTCAGATAATAGACCGGCTCTTGGGGGTCACCGGTCAACCGACATCGGAGCGGGTCGAGGTGGTGGATGTTAATCACCTTTGACCCCCGTGCCGGCGTGGCCCGTTCGATTTCGACAAAGGCCCGGCCTGCGCCCAGGTAGGAGCGCAGGTGCATAGACAGGAAGGGCACCCAGCCAAAGAGCCCCATATCAGCCCCGGCATTCAGGAGCCAATGTTGGGCCTTCCCTCGGAGCCGGGGTCCGTCGCTCTCTATCTCGAACGCCATTGAGACCATCTTGGCGATGGCAATGCCAATAGCCGAAGCCCACTGCGCTTCGAAGCGCGGGGTACTGAGCAGCACCTGGTCGCGGGGATTGTTGTACCCGGCAAAAATCAGGTCATTGGTCCGGGGCAACGTCGGCGGCAAGGCGGGCGCGTTGTTAAATAAATAACTTGGCATAATAAACTGGATCACGCCATTGTCATCGCCGCGCTTGACGCTGTATTTAAGCTCTCTCGTTTGATCCATCTGTTGTGTCATTTTGTCTCTCTTCGAGCAACTGAACCGCGTAGGCGGCAAGCTTGGTCAGCGCCTCTTTTTTGGTCTGGTCGGTTTCTTTTTTCGCCAGAGCTGCCAGGGTGTGACCGGTGACCAGTAGCTTCGTGTTACCCATCTGGCGTAATTTTGCCAGAGTCAGGTACTCCGGTTTGATAAGTTGAGGTCGCCACTTGGACCAGTTCGCTCGTTTGCGTTTTGTCAATGTCATCACCCTCCTGTATCTATACTGTAGCCCAACTCACCCAACGCCTCTATCATATCCGCTAACGTCTCCACCTTCGGCGGCTCATACACTTCCACCCGCAGCCCGCAGCCGTACCAGTCCAGCAACGCGAACACTTTGCCAATTGCCACCTTGTCAATCTGGCAGCTCTCAATCGCTTCGATGGTCCTGCGCCTGGTTCCGAGCCATTGCGCCGCCTGGCTCCGGGTTTTCCCGGCATTAAGGCGGCAAAGCTGCATAATGCGAGGCAGACGGGTGAGGTCGGTGGTCTGGTAGATCATAGGCGTTCGTGTCTCATGATCCAGGTGATATAGCGGGCTTCGTCGGGTCCGTGGTCAAATTGTTTTACCGGCTTGCCTTTATCGTCATATCGATATGATATCATTTCCGCCCGAAAATGACGACAGCGGGGGTGAACCAAAAAGCGCCGGAATCCGTTACCATCGGCGGCAAGCCAGCCCCGAAACTCCTTGATGCCCTCTTCGACTTTGTGGGTTGCTCGAAATGTGCCGATACCTGCTGCCATCAAGCGCCCACGCAATTGAGCCGCGCTGCTGTCAATGGCAGCGTAATCCGGCTCAGGATAGTCCATTCCCAGCGCCTCCTCAACTTGAGCCTCCTCGACCATCTTGCAACGGTAAAGCTCATCAAATCGACAGAGCCGGCCGTTAGCTCGTAGTTGGTAAAATCCAATCACACGCGGGTGAGCATCCGCTGAGAACGTACCGGTTGAGGGGTCAATACCGGTACGGAACTTCGAGCCGGCTGAGTAACCATCATCGACTGACCAGAAGACCGGACCGCCGTCAGGGATATAATCAGCCGCCTCAGTGACGTTGCCATCGTCGGGGCCATCGGACCAGACATCGTAAATCAAGCCGGTAGCCTGGGTCCATTTGCCTTCCGACAGCCGCTCTCGGTCAACACCGGTCAGGCTATCTAATGTGGAAAGGTAGTCGTCAGGATTGTGCGGATTGTCAGCCGCTTTGGAGTAATAGACAATCGCCTCCTCATTCAGGATAAGGCGGGTATTGATCCAATGTGTCGGGGCGTCGGGGTTGCACGCGAGTATCACCTGTCGCCAATCTGCCGCCCGACCCCGCATACGAGCGCGAATAGCGTTAAAATCGCGCTCGGTAAACTCGGTTGCCTCTTCCATCAAAGCGATATCGACGCCTCCCTGCCGCCCAATCGACTTGAGCCGGTCAAGTTGCTTTTCGTCTTCCAGGCCAATATAAACGGCCATTGATCCGTTGGCATACTCGAATCTCGCCTTAGACGGGTAATGCTTGGCTCCGGTCATAATGCTCTCGGCCTTTGACACCGCAACCTCGTCTTCGAAAAACAGCGCCGTCCCGCTGGTCATCGACGCCTTGACCTTGCGTGTTAGCAAGGCAAATGCGCCAGGATATTTAAGACAAAATCCGTTAACCTTCTCCATTGCCAGATGGGACTTGCCGCCACCCGCGCTACCGGTCAGCAAGACCACAGGGGACTTGTCGCGCCACGGGGCGATTTGCCAGGGAAGCGGCTTAAATATTTTCGTTGGGGTTGGGTCAATCGTCGCTATCATCGCTGTCCCAATCATCGGGCGACACGGTGGAGTAGCCTTTAATTACAATGGGGCCTCCATCCGGCCCGCTGTATTCGGTCCTGTCGGTGAACAACTTGTGATGCTTGCCTATCAACTCAAGCGCCCGGAGTGCGTCATATAGCTCAACCTCAGTCCGCACTTTGATAGTTCCGTCTTTTAGCTGCCGGGCGGTCGTCCGCACTTTTTTGACGATGTGCGCGTTGTCTTTGTCTTTCAGGTCAGCAACGGTCGAGAGGCTGGGGAAGTCGGCCATATCGCCGCGAGCGATGTCTGCCAGACGAGCCAGGGCCTCATCTGCACCCATCGCCTTTTCTTCAAGCCGTTGTTGGATTTTCTCCGCTAGACTAGGTTTTACTATGTTTTTTGGCCCGTCTACGTTGGGGTAAGCGTATCCAGCCCGCCGGGCTGCCTCGGTGGCATTCCAGCATTTGAGGTATTCATCTAGCCATACGCGCTGCTTTTGGGTTAAGCTCATATCCGTGAATGTCGTCCGGTCATAATTGCGCCGCCTTGCGTCCGGTATGGCTCTCCCAGCGGCGGAGGGTGACGGCTGCATAGCCGGGGTCGATTTCGATGGCGCGCTCTTCGCTTACGTCGGTCAATTTACTTAGCCTCGCTAACTATCTGCCTCATCATCTATCGCCCGGCGCAGGTCCACCAGCCAGGCCTCCCGCGTCACCGGGTCCATTTCGGCGATGGACTCCCGCCGCGTCTTCTCGGTGGCATAACAT
>Ga0102947_1000147_pt1 | contig 24907 bp, 45 predicted proteins | sample SalPon2A_A_D2_MG_FD_78210 | JGI IMG/M metagenome (GOLD analysis project Ga0102947, IMG submission 78210) | Soil microbial communities from South San Francisco under conditions of wetland restoration - Salt Pond MetaG R2A_A_D2_MG | ecosystem: Environmental > Terrestrial > Soil > Wetlands | place... | reverse complement strand
TGCTCTACATATTGAAAGAGCAAATATAGAAAAGTGTCAAGAAGGAGCGTGTAAAGAGCCTGCATGGGCATATAAATTTGCTCTATATATTGAAAGAGCAAATATAGAAAAGTGTCAAGAAAATATAGAGAAGTGTCAGGACGCAGCATGTAAAGATCCTTGGTCTGCATTTGAATTTGCTAGAGATGTTAAAGGGGCAGACATTAGAAAATGTGAAGAAGCCGCATGCAAAAATCCTGAATGGGCATATTATTTTGCTAGAGATATTGAAAGAGCGAATGTAGAAAAATGTGAAGAAGGAGCATGTAAAGATCCTCAATGGGCATATATGTTTGCTAGGGATGTTAAAGGGGCAAATATAGAAAAGTGTCAAGAAAATATAGTAGCGGTTCAAGCTAGCCTGGATGAGCCGCGCGATGTGCTGTACGCGAGGCTCGTCGACAGTGCTATTCGGAACTCGTCAGAAGCACCACACGACGGCGAACTCATCCTGAATTACGACGCATTTGGGCGCGTGGTTGGGATCCAGCTGTTGCGCGCCCGCGAGATGCTGCAGAGTCTATGGATGACGCATCCAGACAGGCATCTAATTCCAGAGCCGCTGCTTGCGCGCGTCGATGAGTGGCTGCAGAAGAACTCCAATCCTGACTTGACGGTTGAGCTGGAGAAGGCTGGCATTCGGTTTGACCAGCCCATACCTATCGTTGCCCTGGCTGACGAATCGGCTGAAGAGATTGATCCTCCTCTTTGACCTGACCACCTCGTCACGCTGCTAGCACGAGACCTGAACCCGGCCCTAGACAAGCCGGTTAAGATCGCATACCGAGAGTAAGAAAGGTGTAACATTTAAATGACTTATGATGAAAAAGCAAAACGCAAACAAATAGAATTCTATGATAAATATCCTCTTTGCTTTCTAGATGGAGAGCCAGAGTGTGGTTTTTATTGTAATTATGGGTGGTGGCCCCTGATAGATAAGCTTTGCTCAGATATTACAAACGAACTTTCCAAACTCTCAGAAGAAGATCGTTCTAATTTTCGGGTAACACAAATTAAAGCTAAATTTGGCGAGCTGAGATTTTATGTTAAAGCCACAAAATTAAAAAATTGTAATGATAAGATTTATTTTTTAATACATAAAGCTGAGGCTGAGTCAAAAAAAATATGTGAACTTTGTTCTTCTGAAGCTAAGCTGATCAAAACTAGAACTGGTATGTTTGTAACACAATGCGATTCTTGTCAAGAGGAGTAGGGTTGTGAAAATTTGTTGGCTACACGAGCGTACAATTTTTCTTGTTATTTCTGGATCGAGGTCATATGGATTTGCTTCGCAGAATTCTGATTGGGATTATAGAGGAATTGCAATTCCTCCATTGGATAGTTATATTGGTTTGCTGGGTAAGTTTGAACAAGTAGTAGATTCTGATAAAAGTAAGCATGTTCATACGCATTATCCATCTGGTCTGGTGCAGCATGATTCTGATATGCAAGTGATGGAGTTATGTAAGTTTGCTAATCTCGCAGCACAATGCAACCCATCTATCATCGAGATATTGTTTACAAATCCTGATAATTTTATTATTAAGCATCCTGTTATGGATCACATTCTTGATAATAAACATTTGTTTTTATCAAAGATGGCATATCCACGATTCTGCGGCTATGCTTTGTCCCAGCTAAAAAGGATTAACAGGCATAAGAGATGGCTTGATAATCCGCCAACTCATAAACCTACTCGTGAAGATTTTGGTTTGCCTGAGCAAGGGCTATTATCTCAGGACCAACTGGGGGCAGCGGAAGCATTAATTCAAAAAGAAATTAATGAATTCATGATAGATCAAACACATCTTTCAGAGGATACAAAGATTGAATTGAATAATGGCTTAGAGCGTATGATGCGTTCTATATGGGTGGCGCTAAGAGATGATGCATATCCTGTTGGTGCAAATCAGAAGTTTGAATCGGAACAGGAGGCTTTATATTGGAGCATAGCAAAGAACCAGGGTTATTCTGATAATTTTCTTGACATACTGAATCGAGAGAAAAAGTATCGTGTAAGATTAAAAGAGTGGAAAAGTTATCAAACTTGGCTTTCAGACAGGAATCCAAAACGCGCTGAGCTTGAAAAGAAATATAATTATGACACAAAGAACGCAACACATTTGGTTCGGCTTATAAGAATGTGTCGAGAGATTCTTACAGATGGTGTTGTAAATGTATCCAGACCAGATTCTGATGAACTTTTGGCCATAAGAAATGGTGCTTGGACATATGAGCAGGTAGTTGATTTTGCTGAAAAAGAAGAGGCAAATTTACGAGAGGTTGTTAAAACATCATTGTTACCTAAACAAGCTGATGTAAAAGCTATTCACAAACTTATTTATAATACGATTTTAGAATTTAATAAAAAGGATCTTGATGGAACAGTGGCACAATTTTGCGATTAAGACACCGGTTGCGTATGCGCCTGTAGATTTTTTTAATTTTGTTTTTTCAGCGTTTTTCTATAGGGCGGTTGAACTTGGGCATGAATTAAATTATATTAATAATAGGATTACTGTTGAGAAGAATTTGTCAGCAGATCTTTGGCAAGAGTTAGATAATCTTGGTGTACCCAAAATAGTATCTGCAATAACTGATGATAAAGGGCGTGAAGATTTAATCTATGTAAATAACGATACTTTTTTAGGCGGTAAATTGATTCCGGGTTTTGATAATGATGAGTTTATAATTGATTGTATATCCTGTGACCATGCTGTTTTAGAACAGGTTAAAGATATTCTTGAAAAATTTGCACTAGATACTTCTAAACAAAGAAGCGTATACGTGCTGTGTGATGAGCCCAATGGTCGTTTAGGTACGCGCAGTATTGGCAGGCCTGGGCATGATTTGATACGAGAGAACTATTCTGATGAGACTTTAAAGGGCTATGACTTTATCATAGATGAGTTGGGTAAAAAGGAGCCGTTTGGCCGGCTTGTGATTATGCATGGCCCTCCAGGTAGTGGCAAAACTCATTTACTTAAGTCAGTTGTAAATGATATTGATTTGGAGAGATTTGCAATTATATCTTTGCAGCCGGATTTTCTTGCTGGAAAAAGCATTTCTAGCTTGACACGTATTTTGTTGGATAAGTCAGGCGTGATGATGGATGATGATGAGCTGTATGGCGATGAAAAAGAGTTGCGCCATACATCATTAATCCTTTTGGTTGAAGACGCTGAGGCTTGTTTAGTTCCACGAGGGAATGATAATATGTCTGCCATTACTAATCTATTAAATTTTGCTGATGGTTTTCTTGGCAGCATGTTAGATGTTCGCATTGTGGTGACGACTAATGCGTCAAGTATTGAAGTTGATCAAGCTTTGAAGCGCCCGGGACGTTTATGCAAAGTCATTAATGTTGATAAGCTGCCGAAAGATAAGGCTAATAAAGCATATCAGTGTATTACTAAAAAAGATAAAGAGCCATTCGATGAGAGTGTTATTTTAGCTGACGTATACAAACGGGCTTATACCGATATGGGTAGATTAATGGCTGTCGATATTGGAGATGTTTCTACTCATAGTGTTGGTTTCAAGCGGTGAGTAAGTGGCGTCCTGTTCCACTGAATTGTTTGTATGTTATTGGTGATATACACGGGCAATTCAGGCAGCTTAAGCTGATATGTAATCGCATTTTCCCTCTGCGTAAAAGTGATGGTGGAGCAGATGTACTAGTATGTCTTGGCGATTATATTGACCGTGGTCCTAATTCTCCTGAAGTAATAGATTTTTTAATAAAAGCCAAACGTAAATATAAAGATCAGATTATCTTATTAAGAGGTAATCATGAACAAATGTTTATAGATGCTGCTGGTTTTGGTAATAATATTATCACATCAACATCTGATCCATATAGAATGTGGATGGGCACAGGTGGTGAATTTACATTATCTCAATATCTTAAAAGAGCAAAGCTAGATTATGACAATCCATATACATTTCCGCGACAACGTATAAAAGATATAATACCAAAAGAGCATGTAGAGTTTTTAAACAATTTAATATATAGTTATGATATAGATAATTATATCTTTGTTCATGGTGGCATAGATATTAATCTACCTATATCTGAACAGAGTCATACTAGAATGATGTGGGATCGTGTGCTGTACAACAAAGTTATACGTAATATTCCAATTGAATATAGTAAAACAATTGTAGCTGGGCATAACGGTGATGGAAGCCCGTTGATTGTAGAAAATTATTATATGATAGATGTGTCCATTACTCATCAGTTAATGGTCCTTGAGTTAAATTCTATGGAAGCATTTATTGCAAAGCGTGGAAAAGATAGACTTGTAAAGCTTAATTTTTAGTAGAATGTGTATTGACAATGATTAAATGGGAAAAGATAGAAACCGCACCTCGCGACGGATCTAATATTCTATTAAGTGATGGAAAAAATGTAGCAATTGGATATTGGCAAGCTGATGCAGGATATAATGGTTTAAAAAATTTCTGGTATGTTGAAGCGTATGATTTAGTATCTTATGCATATCAAGATTCAAACAAATGGACTCATTGGTCTATTATTAATTTGCCAGAGTAAATGCAAAAATTAAATAAAGAATTAATTAAAGCATTAGCTAAAGCAAGATATCTTTCTAAAAGAGCTGCTGGTATTTCTAGCTTTCGGTATGACGGTTCTAAATGTTCTGAGGAAAATGATATCAATGCTACTGGTGCAGAGTATTTTGCGGCACAACAATATGGCTGTCCGTTTAATGCTACTATAGGGGTTAAGGGAGATGGTGGTTCGGATTTTACCTTACCACTTTCTGTTGAGGTAATTTGGCTTGGGGTTCAGAAGAATGGGAAGCCAAGAGACAAGGGGCATTTGATTGTCAATCCTGATGAACCTCAGAGATGGGCTGATATCTATGTTGTTGTCAGAGGTTCTATTGATGTAGGGTTTGAAGAAGTTGGCTGGGTTTCTCATAATGCTCTTGTTAAATTGCCAAAGAAAGATTTTGGTTTTGGAGAAAAGTTTGCTTGTGATATTTCATATTTGAAATCTCCAGCTTTATTAAAATCGCTAATCAAAGATTGCTAACCCCATGTTCACTATAAATAAAGTAAGAAAAGGTTTGTATCATTTACAGTTTGATACCAAAGAGGAAGTTACAGCACATTTTCTCAGGTACCAAGAATATTATGAGTCTCCGGAGTTTACTGGAGTTCCGTTTCAGATGATGGATTATATCAGATGGTATGCACAAACCCAGAAAGATAAGAAGTTTTCTTACTTTTCAGATTGGTCTGGGTTTAATTTACCAATAAAGGTTATTATGGAGCTGTATCCTAATATTCCAGATCCGAATGACCATGACCATTTGATGTATTATATAGCGAAATATCTGTTAAGGGATTCTAGGTCAGATACTAAATTATATCTAATTGGCTCATCTAAAGAGAAGGATGTCTTAACTCATGAGGTTGCTCATGGTCTTTGGCAGTTAGAGCAGGATTATCATGATGAGATGGTATTGATGGTTAGGCAGTTACCAGATGTTGTGAAAAAGAATCTAACAACTGTACTGCGCAAAAAAGGATATTCTGACGAAGTAATGGAAGACGAATTTCAAGCTTATTTAGCCACTGGTTTGATTAAAGGAATGCGGGTGCCGAAGGCAATCCAAGAGCAGTTTAAAAAAGTTTTTGATAAATATTTGTGAGAAAAATAAAAAAGGCCCTAGCATTTGCCAGGGCCGGTGATGCTCTGCATTCCTTGTGCGCCGTAGCTAACTCAAGTGAATCTCTATCTGCAGATGCCCTACCGATAAATCGGTCATCACGATGGACATTTAAGATAATTTACAAAATATTCAAATCGGTCTGCTAGTTCTTCAAAGCATGGCCACTTCTTATCTATAATTATATAACACTTATAATACGAGCATTGTGCCAGTGTATCATAATATTCATCGCTCGTAACTGATTCTGGATACATTGTTCTGACAAAGAATATCCAGTCTCCAATGTTTTGAAAGCTGGAGAAATCATAGTTTTCTTTGGCCTTGATATATTCCAATGTGAGGCTTTGTTTTGATAAGTCTCCGGCAGAATTAATGTAACTATTAAAAATTCCATTAATATATGCTTTTGTTTCGCTCAGATTAGTATCAATATTTTGTATTTTTTTAGATATAAATAGTTGAAAATCTTTTTGATTTAATAAATGGGACATATACAATATATCATTTTATTAATATTATATTATGCTTAAGAAATTTGCAATTGATTTATTGGCAGAAGTAGCTGATGAATGTGACGCGCGTGTGTACAGAGATGTGCGTGTGTCTTTGTTGAGCTTCGCTTCTGAAGAAATAACTGAAATTATTGAAAATTTGGTCGAGGATGACAAGATCGATGATGTATAATACATATGTCAACATTAGTCGTCGTTGAATCGCCAACAAAAGAAAAGACAATCGCAAAACTTTTAGGGCCTGGATATATTGTTCGGTCCACTATGGGTCATATTGCAGACCTTATTAAGACTGCAAAAAATAAGTTTGGTATAGATATTGAAAATGGTTTTAAGCCACACTACGTAACCATCTCTGGAAAACGAGATAGAGTTAAGGCAATTGTAGATGCGGCAAAACAATGTGACCAAGTATATCTTGCAGCTGACCCTGATAGAGAAGGAGAGGCAATTGCTTGGCATGTGGCAGATGCTATTAAGGGAACAAAGAAGCCTGTTAAGCGTGTTCTGTTTCATGAGATAACAAAGAAGGGTGTTACAGAAGGAGTCTCTAATCCAGGAGACTTAAACAAACACTTGTATGATTCTCAGCAAGCTCGCCGTGTATTGGATAGGCTTGTTGGGTTTATGGTTTCTCCGTACCTGTGGAATGCTTTTGGTGGCAATTTATCTGCAGGACGTGTTCAGTCAGTTTGTCTTCGTCTTATTGTAGATCGTGAAAGGGAGATTGAATCGTTTGTTCCAGAAGTATATTGGAATATATCAGCAACGTTAAAGAAGGCAAAAGCTAAGGAAAACTTCGTTGCTAAGTATCCTAAGCGTATTACAGATGAAAAGAAAGCAAAGGCTATCAAAAGTGATTTAGATAAGAGTACATTTACCATCTCAGATATTGAATCTAAAGAGCAAAAAAGAAATCCATATCCGCCACTAACCACCTCTAAAATGCAACAGTCAGCTTCTGCTCGTTTTAGATTTTCGACAAAGAAAACAATGTCAACAGCTCAGTCCTTATATGAAGGAGGGCATGTCACATATATCAGAACAGATTCAACTCGTTCTTCGCCACAGGCAGTTGCAGATGTAAGAGAGTGGTTGAAGGCAGCAAAGCATAAGGTGCCTAAAACACCAAACGTTTATAAAACAAAAGGAACGGCTCAGGATGCGCATGAGGCAATACGTCCAACAGATGTATCTTTGAAGCCTTCTGATTTTATAGGTACTGATGACCAAAAGAAATTATATCGTTTAGTTTGGGAGAGATTTGTTGCAAGTCAGATGCTTCCGGCATTGTATGACACAATGGCGGTTACTGTTAAAGCATCAACAGGTCATGAGCTAAAAGCCAATGGTAGGACGCTTAAGTATACTGGATGGCTGGCTGTTTGTGCCATCCTAGATAAGGAAGAAGATGTTGAGCTACCCCCATTATCTGTTGGAGATACAGTTGTATTAACACCACCAAATATTGTTTCCGAAAAGAAACAGACTCAACCGCCTCCTAGATATAGTGAAGGTGCTTTAGTAAAAGAGCTGGAGAAGCGAGGAATTGGCCGGCCCTCAACCTACGCCGCTATTATAGGGAAGATATCAGACAGAAGTTATGTGACGAAATCAAAAAACGTATTTACCCCTACAGAAATTGGATGCAAAATTACCGATGATTTGAAAAAACATTTTATGTTTATGGAGTATGAGTATACTAAATTGATGGAAGAGAAGTTAGATAAGATTGAGGTAGGCGATTTAGAATATGTAAAGATGCTTACTGAGTTTTTTGAGCCTTTTAAAACGCAATTAAGAGCAGCGCAACAATCTTTAAATAAGGATGGCGGACAAGATTGTGATAAATGCGGCAAGCGAATGGTTTTGAAGCACGGGAAGTTTGGCCATTTTATTGCTTGCCCGGGATATCCTGACTGTAAAAATACTATTGGTGTAGAATTAGATGGGGATAAAATATCCATAAGAAAATCTCATGAAATTGCTGATGGTGTAGAATGTCCTAAATGTAATTCTGAAATGATTTTAAAACACGGGAAATTTGGACAATTTTGTTCTTGCATTAAATATCCAAAGTGTGATGGTACAAAACAAGTGCCGTTCGGTAAAAAATGTCCGAAGTGTAATAATGAGCTTACATTATCAATATTTAAAGATAAGATGAGATTAAATTGTATGGGATATCCTAATTGTAAACATGTCGAGGATCCTCCACCGGGAACTAAACTTAAATACATAGACCCAAGCAAACCAAAAAAGACGAAGAAAAATAAAAAGGTTGAAAAGATTTTAAATGAAGGATCCTAGAGAAATAACGACCCAATTAGTTAAGGATTTCACAAAACGAATTAAAAATTGTTCTTTTGATGATTACTGCGCAACAGTCTTGGGTATATTAATTTATGCTGAGCTGATTAAGATCCATATGGATGGTGTCTATGAAAAAGAGGGTGAGAGCGCTGATGCTGTCTTAAAAGAATATGTTTTGGCTGCAAAAGAAATAGCGCAAGAAATAGATAAGCGTTCCAAGGCTAAGGAAGCGGAGCTTGGTAAAAAGCTTGGTAAAAAGCTTAATAAAGATTTAAATTAAGGTAGAAAGATTATGAATAATAAATTTCGAAAGCATTTTCAAGACCCGCCAACAGAAATTTCGCCCTTAGAAGTTAAGATTGATGATGGTAATTTTGAAGCTGCGATAAAGCAGTTTAAGCGTCTCTTTCAGTGGGAGCGTATTGCTAGGCAGTTAAAAGAGCGTGAGGCATATGAGAAACCATCTGTGAAAAAGCGTAGAAAGCGGCGTCAGGCACGTGAGCGTAGGCTTATGCTTGAAGCTAGAGAAAAGATGATAAAGAGTGGTGAGTGGGAAAAACGCCAAAAGCATAAGCAAAAAAAGCGTGAAATGAAGCAGCAGAATAAACTTCAGCAACAAGAGAAAACACAGGATATAGAATAAGATATCAACCCTTGCTTTTAAGCAAGGATATCTTTGAAAGGGTAGGATGAGCAACTCAAGACGAGGTTCGGTGCCAGCGTATCTTAATGGGCCGTATACACCGGAATATCAGAGATTGAATAAGATTCCGGAAAATGATGAGCGTTTTTCGGCTAATAAGCCTGTGCGAAATTTTAAGGTGCCAACACAAAGGCAACCTCCGCCACAGCCGCAACGTTCGCCACAAAGGCAACAGCCACCTCAGCGTACAGCACCTGTAAGCAGAATGCCTGTTTATGTTGGTAACAATGATGATGTTTTCCATAATGCTGGGTTTTATGTGGATAATCAAGAAGTGATGATTCCTGAAGAAGAGTTGCCGCCATTAACACCTCAAGAATTGTTACATAAAGAACCGCCTCAAAGAGCTGAACAGGTTACTCATTTGGAATTGAGTGAACAAGAGTTTGATGAGTCTTTGCGTATGGTTCGTAATTATCCTATGCAGCGTCAAGCTCAACCACAGCGGTCTCAACCACAGCGGTCACAGCCACAGCCACAGCCACAGCCACAACCACAGCAACCGCAGCAACCACAGCAACCGTTACCACAGCGGCCACAACCAGAATCTGCACCTCAGTTAGCGGCAGGAGATTTTGGTGTTTTTATTAATGGCGAGTGCGTTTTTGCTTCTAAAAGTGTTGAGGAAGTACAAACCATGGTGGAGCGTTTGATGCTTGATCATGAAATTGCAAGTGATGATATATTTGTATATAAGCGGTTAGAATTAAATTTTGGGATTACTTTAAAATGAAATATTCACCTACACAACTTATACCGGCTTTTAATTGGTTAGCATCGTTTTCTACGCGAAAAGAGAATGGGCTTGGTGAATTTACCATTATCCAAACCGAATTTCCTATTGTCTGCTGGGCATTAGGCATATTAGATAATGGCAAGACAGAAATTCATGGCATGATACCAGATAAGCACGGCAATATAGTTTCTGCAAAACTAGAGCCAGGCTTTACAGGCTATGCAATGTTTGGTGAAACTGATGAAGAGTCATATGAGTTGGAAGCAATAACTGATGATGAGCCAGAAGGTCTAAATTGATATGGCCACCAAAAAAGCTAAAAAAGCCAGTGAAGTCATACTTGAGTTAGCTGTAAAAGTAAATAGTGTTGTATCTTACATACAAAATGTAGATAACAATATCAAAATCATATTAAATAAACTTAATAAGATTGATGCAGCTTTAACATTAGATGTTCCGCCACCAGCGTTAGTACAATCTAAGCCAAGTGAATATGATGAATACGGTCACCCAGTGCTAGTAGAGTCTGCGGTTCCAGCAGATAGACGTCGGGTTTCACGCACTGACCAGCATGCTGATGTAAAAAAGGTTTCAGTTAGCCAGCAAATATTTTACCCAAATGGTTCGCCAGTATTTATTGGAAGTGTTGAAATATTGCAGGAAATTTTTGACCATAATAAAAAAGAAACAAAAACAAAGTTAATAAAACAAACGCGCACAAATGCTACAGGAAGATGGATTGCGGCATTATCTCCAGGAAAATATATAATACATATTGTAGAAAGAGGAGATGGTAAATCAAAACCTGTCGAGTGGCGCTATGAAGAAACGATTCCAACTTCGGACAATCCAGTGGAACTTGCTCCACCGGCATCCCCGATAAATGCATAAACCAAAGAAAGGATACATTTTAAATGGTTAATGTTAATATTGTGACTAACGTATATTTGAAGGGGGGTGATAACCCATGAAGCTAGTGTTAGCCTCATACTTTGAAAAAGACAATCATGGCAGTGGTAGGAAGATTGGGATATCCCCAGGAAAGCCTAAATCATCTGACGCAGTAGAATGCGACTTACGGTTTGGCGCTTTAGACCCCGGCCAGTTATATTGGGATTATCATAAGTTTAAGAAAGAAGATCCTGAGCATGCTGGTGAAGCTTTTACTGTAGCTTATAAAAAACAATGTCAAGACTTTATTGATGATGTTAAAGATAAGGCGGCAAAAGAATCCAAAACTGTATTTGAACTTCTTCCTTTTCAAGATGGAGATACGCTTCTGTCTTGGGAGAAGAAGGGAAATACAAGCTATCGAGCAATTGCAGCAGAGTTCCTACGTGAATTAGGATATGAAGTAGTAGAAAACTGAGAATGAAAACTACAGCAAAAGTTCGTAAGCTCAAGAAGACAGAACGGGTTGTTCGTCAGTTAGTGCGTGAATTAGATGCATTAGCTGACGAGCACGATTTGTATCGCATTTCTGATTCGGAAGAGGCAATGGATTGGATCGAATGTCTTCCAATTGCTAATCTAAAAGAATCTCTTAATAAAGAGCATGGAAAGCCGCGAGAAAAACTTTCACTCCAAGATCTGGTTCAAAAACAAGTTTTGCGCAAACATTATGACAAGAAAGCGGCGGAGCTATATTCCGCTGTAAGTGAAGCTCATTGTGCAAAAATAGATGTTTTAATAGAAGCAGTATGTAAAATATAAAAAAAATGAAATTTCATATAATTGTTGCAGACCCTCCATGGCCTTTCAAAGATCGGTTGCGTATGAGTGCAACTAAGCGCGGGGCTGATGCACAATATAAAACAATGACTATTCCAGAAATCAAATATTTGGATGTTAAAAGCATAGCTGCAGAGAAAGCTGTGCTGGCAATGTGGTGCCCTTCTTCTTTATTAGTTGAAGGCTTAGATATTATGAAGGCATGGGGTTTTGAGTATAAGCAAACATTTATTTGGGTTAAGACAAAAAAGAGTGAGTCAGTGCGGAGTAAGATTAATAAATGGACAAAGAAGCCTACCGATGTTGTAGAGTTATTAAATTCTTTGTTGAACTTTAAAATGGGGCATTTATTCAGACAGACTCATGAGCTTGTGTTGTTGGGTGTGAGAGGGAAAGGTATTTATAATAATATGGCAAATAGATCACAGATATCTGTAAACTTATATCCAGCCACTAAACATTCTGAAAAGCCAGATGCACTACAGGATGCGTTGTACAAAATTTTTCCTAAGGCAAAAAAATTAGAAATGTTTGCGCGCAGGGATAAGAAAGGTTGGCAATGTGTTGGGTTTGAATGCCCTTCGACATTAGGTGAAGATATTAGAGATTCTATTAAGAAATTAAGCTAAGGAATATTTTGCGTGATAAAAACACTTTTATTAAACTCATCTTATGAAGTTATATCGTTTATACATTTAAGGAAAGTGATAAAGCTTATAGTTAAAGATAAGGTTGAAGTTATATCTAATTGGAATGATGAAAAAATAAGATGGTGCTCATCTTCCATAGATTACCCGTCTGTTGTGCGCTTGAAGTATTATAGGCGAATTGGTAGGAGAAAAGTGCGTTTTAATCGTCTTGGTATATTCAGGCGTGATATGAATACCTGTCAGTATTGTGGAATCGTGCTGCACAAAAGCAAATTGACCATAGATCATATTTTACCAACCAGTCAAGGTGGGCGGTCATCATGGGAAAATTGTGTAACCTGCTGCATAGAATGTAATGCGGACAAGGCTAATAGAATTCCTGAAGAGGCCGGAATGAAGCTATTAACTGTTCCAGCGACCCCTGTTGGGGGCTTGACGACAGAGTTTATTTTGACCAGTCCTAAGCATGATGACTGGATAATGTATTTCCCTCAAGTCGAAAAAATTGAGCCAAAAATACATACTTGAACCATGGATATATTGAAAATGTATAATAAAAAAGCATACCTTATACCATGGGCAATAATCTCATCTATTCAGACAATTGTGGAGCATGTGGAAAAGAATGCCTGAATTCCGATCTGGAAAAGGTAATTCTGTCGAGTTCGAATTGGAATCTCCCATTATGTAGGGTCTGTAGAGATAGAGATGTCTTATCAGATTACAAAGATGTTGTCCGCTGGTTTAACAATCAAGTAATTACCGATCCAGTTGACGATTTTAGAAAAGCATTAGAGATAACAGAAAGGTACAAGATGGCATTTCGTGAACCTCCTAGGAAGTTAAAAGAAGCCGCATCCTCTTTAGAGACTGAATGGAAAGACCAAGGTGTTTCTGTAGGGACAGCATTTGGTTTGTGGACAAGCAAAGATGATCCAAAAGATGCTCAATGGATGTTGTTTGCTTATGCTGAAGATCCAGATAAAATGAGTTCAGTCATGCCAATGACTTATCAGGGTTTCAGAGTTCTTGTTAGAGCAATTCCAGTTGCACGCTAATTGATTTGGAACGGGCATCCTGAAACATGGGTGCCCGTTTATGATGGCAATGTATTTTGATCGTAAAGATGATTTTTATTTTATTAAGTGGTCGAAGCAGGTAAAGATTCGAGATCGTTTTACGTGTCAAGTGTGTGATCGTAGAGGACTTTACATAGAGGCTCATCATATGAACTCATGGGATATTTATACTGATGAACGTTATGACCTAGACAATGGCGTGACATTATGTGGTGATTGCCATAAACAGTTTCACGAAATATATGGTTATGGTCATAATACACGTATTCAGTTTGATGAATTTGTAAAGTTTTCAGAGGCATTAAAATTAACAGTAGAAAGACAACTTACCACAGCTGGAATAGTACAACAGGTGCTATCTGATTTAGACGGATATCAATAAGATTGTCGAGCTTGGTGGTTGAGAAAGGTCCAATTAAATGGAAACGCCTACATTTTCTTTTGCTTTACGCGAAGATTTAAAAGATAAAACAGAATATCTACCCTCAAAAACTGAGCCATTAGCAACAGGGTGGGATGTAAGATGTGCAGAAGATAGTGATCAAATAATTTTTCCAAATTATTATATCAAAATTCGTCTTGGTTTTCGTGTATTTGCTCCTCATGGTTGGTGGTTGGAACTAAGACCACGGTCATCTTCCTTTGCCAAGAAAAGCCTTCATGCACTCTATGGCGTGATAGATGAGGCGTATGAAAACGAAGTAATATTTGCGGCACAGTATATACCAGCTGATGAAGAAATCATAAATGATATTTCATATAACAAACATATAAGAAACGATTTCAGGCCTAATACATTACGTATTAAGCCTGGTGAGCGTATTGGGCAGATCCTGCCCGTGCGTAGGCAGGAGATGCAAGTTAATCATCTTTCAAATGAAGAGTTTGATAATTTATGCAAACAACGAAATGCTCAACGTGGTACGGGTGGTTTCGGATCGTCAGGTGATAAATGAGTTTAGAAATTTTTAAGGAGATTTAATTATGTCAATTTATTTACTTCAATTAATAGATGTTCTTCCAAGGGCTATATGTTTTCTTTTTAAAGAAGATTCTATGAAGCCAAGCCTTATCTTGTCATATTTACCTAATAATATGTTTTATGTTTCTGTTGTTCGTTATGGTAAATATAATAGCCTTACTAAGCAAGCACTTAGAGAAGTTGTATTCAAAACACAAAATGTATCTCTTACAGATGCTTTATTGAGTGTTGCTAATTGGGTTGATAGATTTTCTGATGAAACTCCATTAACTGAGTTAAATGCATTATTATCTTCGGAAGATGTTAGTAATGAGATAGATGAATATGATGAATATGATGAATATGATGAAGATGATGAATATTATTATAATATAGAACATCATTCATAATAGGTCGAGAATAGAACAAGGCGATTGGTATAATGTCAACACTTAACCCGGCATACCTGCTACGAAACCTAATGGGTAGGATGAAGAATGTCGCTTCAGACATTAAACAAGTGAAAATATAGCGGAGTATGGTGTGCCGGGGTTTTAATTAATGCGTGAGGTTTTAACATGTTTTTAGATAAGTTTAAATCAAAACAAGATGCAGTTGAATTTTTTGATAAAATTATTGATGCGCGAAAAGAAAATATACCAAACATAGCAATGGTGGATATGGTTCGTCATTTAATTAAACCACGATATTATGTAAATGAAATTTTGCTTAAAAATTTACAGCGTGATTTGCGTAATGGAAAAAACGTTCCACCCGAATTAGAATCTCATCACAAGTATTTAAATACATTAAGGCGTAAAAATGTCCGTAGTAGTAATGGAAGTAATAAGGTGTGAAGAGCATCCGCATGCAGATGCTTTGAAGATATATGAATTTTCTGCACCTGGTATTGAGCCAAAACAAATTGTAGCAAACCTTACCAATGTATATGATGTAGGGAATTTGGTTTATGTTGCATTGGATGGGACGATATTAAAAGAAGACGGGGTGCGTATTAAAACCACAAATCTTCGTGGCATAAATTCATTTGGCATGGCATTGGGATTGGCTGAGGGAGAACCAGTTGGCACAGATGTGTCTGACAGATTTGCTGATGTAGAGGCGGAAAAGCGAAGTCATATTCCGTGGCCATCAATAGGGCACTTTCATTCTCTGCGCAAAGAGGTTTCTAAACTTGGTGAACTGAAAAAGATTACATATCGTGCAAAAATTAAACTTGATGGTAGCAATGCTTCTATACAAGTATTTCCTAATGGTGATATTGTTACACAAAGCAGAAACAAAATTATTGATGTTCAAAATGATAATTTAGGTTTTGCTAAGTGGGTTGATGCTAATCAGGGCTATTTTGCAGGCCTAACATTAGATAAGTCTTTTACTATCTTTGGCGAGTTTGCTGGACCAGGGATTCAGAAGCGTACAGCTATATCATTGATAGATCGTCGTATTTTTGCTGTGTTTGCTATTCGCACTGAAGAGGCTTTAGAAGTTGAGCCTGATATTATTTGTTCTCGTTTACCAGAGCATGACGATGTGTTTGTGTTGCCTTGGTATGATAAGCCGATTGTTGTTGACTTTGGTGATGTAAACCAGGTTCAGGTGTCTTTGGTTAAGATAAACAAGATGGTTGCAGATATTGAGCCTGAAGACCCATGGGTAAAGGAAACATTTGGCGTCAGTGGTATTGGCGAGGGTATTGTAATGTATCCGTTTCTTGAGGGCGCTACACAGCTTACCAACACAGATTTTACAAATTATGCTTTTAAAGCAAAAGGTGAAAAGCATAATGTTGTGCATACTAAACAACCTGCACAGCTTGAGCCTGAAGTTGCAAGTTCTATTGATGAATTTGTTAAGCTGTTTGTTACTGAACCTCGTTTGGAGCAAGCAGTGGTAACGGCATGTAATGGGGAATATGACACAAAACATATCGGGACATTATTAAAATGGTTGGTGGCTGATATTGAAAAAGAAAGTAAGGCCGAGATTGCAGCGGCTGGTTTAGAGTTTAAGAGTGTTCGAAAGGCTTTGAGCAACGCTGGGCGCAAATGGTATATTACAAAGATTGGATTGGTGGCGAGTTATGGATAAAAAAATGACATCATATGTATCTGCAGAGGTTTCTGTAATTGAGAATTTTTCTCTGTATATAGATGGTAACAGTAAGATTACAGTAGGAAACGGTTCTTATAATGAGCCTGTTCCTAATGCGTTTAGTTTGCCGCATATATCAACTTGTCCTGGGGCTACTTCAGAATGTATGAGTACATGTTATGTATTCGGGCTTCAGAAAAATGCGCCAGAGGTTTATAAAAAGTATGCAATGAATGAGCGTGCTTTACATAGAATATTATTATCATCTGGCTCAATTAAAAAGACTGGCGAGACATTGGGAAAATGGATAACGAAAAATTGTCCAGATGGTTTTCGTTGGCATGTATCTGGTGATGTGATGAATAATAGGCATGCGCTTTGGATTTCCACCGTTGCTAATGCATCTCCGGGCGTTCGTCATTGGATTTACACTCGCACATTTAATGTTGTACCAACCTTACTGCTTGCTGATAATTTAGCTGTAAACATTTCGGCTGATGCAGATAATTACCAAGCAGCATATGAAACAGCTACAAAGTTTGGTACCAGGATGTGTTATATGACAACAGATGGTACGCTTCCTGAGCTTAGAGAGGATGATGTCATTTTTCCTGATTATTCATTGCGCGGTCGTGATTTAAATAAACCAACAGAACACTCATGGTGGCAGGGCTTATCTCATGCTCAGCGTAAGATGGTTTGTCCACCTGATTTTTTTGGACAAAGTGAAAATCACAGATGTGGTCCTTGTACTAAATGTCTTAACCCAAGGAGTGCGGCATGACAAGATATGTAGGTATTTGTCCTGGTTGTGGAGGGCCTGTTGGGCATGGTGGTACTTGCCGCGAACAGATTGGGGCAGTGCTTGATATGATGCTGTCTGATACGGTGAGTGGAATAAACAAGCCAGATGATATTGTTATCGAAAAGCATGCTAAAATATGTGAAGGACTAAAAGGCAAGGCTTCGGATGAAATGACCTACAATGATGCTTGCGATCATTGTGCATCAGCTATTCGTAGTTCCCAACCAAGCCCTATGGGCAACAAAAAGCATTTTAATGTGGAAGCAGAAGCCTTAGCAGATGCTTTGGAAACAGTTACACATTGTTGGGATTTTGATTATGAAGTTAAGCATGGAAAGCCCTGTATGAGATGTCGAGGATGTGTTGCTAGGTCTGCTCTTGAAAAATACAGAGATGGATGAATTTTTTCAATATATGCCCTATATGCGAACATTTGGTGTTGTATCAAAGAGGAATGGAATTTGATGATGGTTTTGCACCTGCATTGGCAGCAGATACACCAGATGGTTGGGCTCATGTCGAATGTCTACAAGAGAGATGTAGCACATGTTTTAAGTGGGTGCAGGGTGAGATCTTTGCAGATGCTGTAGTGTACAAACATTGTGGGAGAATGTGGTCACCAGTAATTAATTTAAATGAATAGTTTAAAACACGTAAAAAAAGAATTTAATCATCGTCATAATTTTGAAGATGAAGATATTGAAATATTAAAAGAGCGCTGGGTTAATGTTGAGTTTGAAAGCATTCCAGTTGCGTGGATAATTTTAATAGATGAAATGCTAACATATTTAAGGTATAACAATCCAATATCTAAAATAAAACAAGATTTTGGGCAGCTAATAATTCAAACAAATAAAAAGCCTACAGAAAAACAATCAGCAGTAATCAAGCTAACTGAAGAAAAGATACGTAGCATAGATGAAGATTTATATATCTTTTGCGATATCACCATGGATAAATCAGCATTAAATTGATATGGATAATAAATGGAAAACAGGAATTGCGATAGCTTTAGTAGTTTTACTAGCTTCCTTGGCAATGGTGATTAAGTATCAGCGCGATATGATAAATAATCAACAGACTATGGAAAAGTCTATGATTGAGATGAAGCAACTGCAAGATGGCATTGTGCGAAGTCAAAGTAAATATGTTACTAAGGACGGGCTTGAGCGCTTTGCAAAAAACTCTAATATAGACTTAAAACCAATTAAAAAAGACTTAGATAAATTAGATGCAGACCTTGAAGGTATTTCTACCGTTTTAGCGAAAACCCCTGGGCACACAGTAAAAAATGTAGCATCAACAGAGACAGCCCCGGCCGAAGAAGAAGTGGAGTTGCCGGTTGCTTTATGCTCTGATGGCACAGATGTAACCTGCCCGGACACGTTTGGATATCATACAAATGTTCAAAAACTAAAACTAAATGAGCCTTTTAATGATGAGGTTAAGGTTCCATTGGGTGAGGTTGAGTTTCGAGCATGGAAAGAAAAGCCATGGAGCTATGAAATTAAGCCGCGAGAATATTCGGCGGTAACAGTTTTAAGCACAGATGAAGAAGGCAGGCATATTGTCCACAATAAGCTTACGATAAAAGTAGACGGGGAAGATCATGTCATTCCTATTAATAGCAGTGAGTTTGTTGAAATTTATCCTGAAGCTAAATTTGGTTTTGAACCTCGGTTATATTTAGGTGTAGATGGTGGAATTTATGTCAATGATGTAAGTCTAGAATTAGCACCTAATTTACAACTAGCGATGTTTGCTTATGGACAGCCTAGATTACCACCTGAACTAACATTTTTAGGTCTTGGCCTTGGTTATATGAGTCAGAAAAATAATGTAGCCTTAATGATTTCTCCTATAAATTATAATGTGGCACAACATTTACCATTTGTCGAGAATGTGTATGTGGGGCCATCATTTACTATAGACCTTAAACAGCAATATTCTATTATGCTTGGGGTGCGTGTAGGGCTTTGAGCGTACGCATAAAATGAAATATAATCAGGAGGTTTGATGTTCGAATTTTTAATACCACCACCGAAGAAGAAAAAAGAAAAAGAACAATTCAAACAAGAACAGTTATATATCGAAGCTCCGATGCCAAAAATACAAAAAAAAGAAAAACCGAAGAAAGAAGATGACAGTGGAATATCTGTCATTGAATTATTTTAATGTCTAAGAAAAATCCGCGTAAGTTTTTTATTACAGATGGCGATGACATCTTAGTAGTTGGCCCTAAGTTTTTTGACTTGATAGCTGAGTCAGAAGCTAAGGGTGTATATGTAGATGTCTCTGCTAAGTTGCATGAAGTAATGCAGGAAGACATTGTATATCAAGAGCCGTCATTTATTAAAACAATTAAATTATCTGATGGGTTGGAGCGTTCGCTGTATAAGTTGCAAGAACGTTTTCCTTTAATCACACAAAACATCGGCCTTGTTGAAAGGCGTTCTAATGGAGTTAGAGTCGGTAAAGCATGAAAAAAGATATTCGTCGTAGATTTCCACGTAATAATAAGCCTGCCCATTACATTGGGCGTCAAATAAGAGCGTCACATGTGTTGTGCATTAATCATGAAAATGAAAACTGTGGCGTCATTCCTATCTCAGATGCTTTAAAGATTGCAGAATCTTCTGGGTTGGATCTTGTTCAGATTAGCTCAGACAAAGGCAAGACACCCACATGTAAGATATTGGATTACAGCAAATTCAAATATGAGCAGTCTAAGAAGGATAAGCTTTTAAAAAAGAAGCAAAGAGAGTTAGCCAACAAGATAAAAGAGATAAAGTTGCGACCCACAACGGGTGAACATGATCTTCTGACCAAGGCAACTCATGCTGCTGACTTTATATCTGAAGGCTGCAAGGTAAAGGTTACAATAGTGTTTAAGGGGCGTGAGATGACCCATAGGGAGCTTGGCAAAGAGACTATGGAGCAGTTCATCAGCCTTATACCTGACGCGAATGTAGAGGCTCCACTAAGCATGGTAGGGCGTTTAATGACTATTGTGCTTGCGAAAAAGAAAGATAAGTCTATAAAAGACGTTGGGTAAAAATGATTATTACCGATGAGGAAGCGCTTCGGGTAGAGTGTACAGATGTTTTACCTGAAGAGGTTGGTCCATTACGTGATCAACTAGAAAGCGAACTAATAAATTCTGCTCGTTTGGGTAGGCCAGGAATTGGTTTGGCCGCTCCACAAATTGGTGTGCCCAAAAATATGGCAGTGGTTAGATTGTATAATAAAAAAATAGATTTAGTTAATTGTAAAATTATCAAAGGCTTTGATAAGGCAGTGTTTGAAGACGAAGGATGTTTATCATTTCCTGGTCGTTCTGAACAAACAATGCGCTATCAAGAAGTTTTCATCGAGTCGAACTTGGTGAAACCGTATAGTTTTATATGCACAGGTTTGTTAGCAGTTGTATGTCAACATGAGTTGGATCATTTGATTGGTAGATTATTACCTGATGTGGCATTACCACAATTAAAAACAAGTATCAAGAAAATGCGTCCCAACGATAAATGCGAGTGCGGATCTGGCCGAAAATACAAGAGATGTTGCTTTCTCAAAATATCTGGGCATAAAAAATCCTGAAAGGTGAGCCATGTCAGAGAATGAAGAAAAAATAAAGATTTTAGAAAAACTTTTAATTGAAAGATTGGATCAAATGCAATCTCATCATGATAACAGTTTTCATAAACAAGGTGAAATAATTCTTGATTCAATGGTTCGTGTTGCGGCTTTAGAAAAGATCTTATTGCAGAAGAATATCATTACGAATTCTGAAATAGAGGAAATCTGTAGTCAGGTTCGTGATGAGTTGTTAGAGTTAATTAAAAACCAACTCTCAAAGGGAACGGTTTAAAATGTCAGAAATAACAATTAATCTTAATAATAAAAACAAAGAGCATTTGTTATTTTTAACAAAGCATCTTAATACCAATAATGCTGAGGTAATTAAATTAGCGCTACAATTTTTATTTAATAAAATTTATGCCGAAGACGTAGCAATTCGTAATCAACCCGAACAAGAAATAAATATTCCGTCGATTAAAGCGCCGTGGAAAGAAAATTCTACGAGCGTTATAACTTTGCCCGCTAAATATAAATCAGAGGGTGATTTTGATGTAAGTATTGATGGTGATATTTTTGGAAAATAATTTTTAAATTTATTGGAGTTAATATAAAATGGAACTTTCAACAGGTATTTGCGCAGTAAAATTCGGAGCATCGTGGTGTGCCCCTTGTAAGTCATTGGAGCCTAAAATTGAGAAGATGGAGGAAGAATTTCCCAATATCAAATTTTATTCTGTCAATGTAGAGGATGATCCCGGAATGGCGAAGAAATATCAAATTCGCAGTTTGCCCACTGTTATATTACTTATGGATGGTAAAGAAGTTAACCGAGTGATTGGTGCCTCTTTAATTACACCCCTAAGAAAAGCATTTCGTGATTTATCGGAGTGCGCTGCATAAGGAGAATGATCATGGGAGTCAAGACTGAGACCCAAAAAACGAAAACAAAATCTGATGTCATTTGGAATCAAATCAAAAATTTGAAGCTTGAATTATTTGCATTACCTGACGAGGTTGTTGATAAACATTTTGAACGTATGGAAGTTACTGACGATGAAGTACATTTAAAATTAAAAAATAAAGCTGGAATGGCGGTTATTCCTGCATTAGTAGAAGCTCTTCAAAGTATTAAACTGGCAAGAGGAGAAGGCTACAATGTTGAGGAAACGAAAGATTATCTTATCGTTACTACTAAATTCGAAGAGCCTGAGAATAAGGAATCTTTTCCTCCTCGCCGCCGAATTTGATAGGTCATAGTTGAGAGATGAATTATATCTTGTTATTGGATGCTTTGGCAGACGTGACGACAACTTTGTTAGTTGTTGTGGCGTAGAAAATCGTATTCTGCAGATTAAGGATTCTCTTAATTTTTATAATGATATGATGGATTATTTTGAAGCTGTGCGGCTTTTTGATAAGCCCATGTTTGATTTCAACGCAATTCGTCATTTCATGCATAACATGCAAGATCGCTATGACCAGCGAATGAAACGCTTATGGGAAGAAAAAACATACAGTTTGATTGAAAGATTTATTCTCACCCATAAGAGCTGTGGTGTATATGTGAAGCTAATTTTGGTTAATCCTGAGTTTGATCAGCCGCCCAAAGCAGAGCCGGACTCTGTGATTGTGCCTAAAACTCTCAATGATACCCAAAAGCCCATTCCTCCATTGAAAGTAGTGCGTAGCAGGCGATAATTTCCTATTAGTTTATGGGTGATTATACACAAGAAGCGTATGAGCGAATGAAAGCTATGCTAGCAGCGCATGGCGATCTTCCGGGCGAAAGCAGTCCATATGTAAATCCTCGGCTCACAACTGAGGAAAGAATTGAGCTGTTTAACGAAATTGTTGGCATGATAGGTGATGATGAAAAGCCACAAGTTATAGCTCAGCAAGTTGTTGGTATTGTTAACGAATTTATTGAGAAAAAAGTTAGCGCTGCCAATGAACGCAAACAAGGTAAGAGCCCTATCTTTAGGCGTGTGGGATAATTCATGGACGTTGATTATATCGCTAAAGCACAAGGAAAAGAGCGCAGAAAACTTATACTAGAGCTTGTGCATAAAATTGTCAGTGGTGAAATTGATTCCTATGAAGTTCCATTAGATGAACTTTTTCAGTTATATACTAGTGAGAGAGATAGATATCAGCTAGGTGGCCCAAGACGAACTTACATTAGTCCTAGTGACCGTAGCTCTTATAATTATGGGTACATGACTATAAGTGATATGCAGGCTGGGGACCCCAATATTTGGTGAATAATTATGAGAACAATTACGAAAACAATGTTACAACGCTTTATTGCTCAGGCTGAAGAAGCAGAAAATTTGGGATTATCTAAAATATCTTCTAATGTTACAGACCAATTAGAAGTGTATACTGACCATGTTCGTGATGATGATGCTTCATATACATATAGCTCTTCACAGGTTACAACAGATGTGGAGAAGGCGCTGTGGAGTGCTGTCATCAGAGTTGCCGATTTCTACGGCGTGAGCGTCGATTTAAAGGCCGTTCAGGGTTCTATTGAGAAGTTGGCCGGCGATCTAATTGATGAAGTTAGAATTAATGCTGGGGTCACTGATGGGGTAGGAGCATATGAACCAAATGTTCCTGGTGAAAATTCTCAAAAAGTGACAATTGAAGTTGAAGACAAATGACAGAAAGAATGCCGTTCGGCCAGGAATATAAGCCAAAAGCAGGCCCAAATAAAGGGGTGAAGCTGAAAAATGCACGCTCCCAGTTTGCCGAGACTGTAGAAAGAAGCGAGAAGTTTGAAGAAACGGCAGACGCTTTTATGGCCGAAAAACAAGCCCGTAATAAACACGCGGTTGAATTAGCCAAAATTTTGATGGAGCTTGTTAAAGATACAACCTTGTCACAGAATAAATCTGTAATGCAAAAGCAGAGAGAGATGGCGGCAATTGCGGATATGGTGGAGTTTGCCCTCACTATTAATGAGGATGATACTGAACGTGAAGGAATGGGCGGAGTAGCCCTTATTAATTTAGTATTAAAGATGTTATTTTTGCAGCGCGATTCTTTAAATGAGGCGAGATATGAAATTGATCAATTAAAGAAGAGAGTAGTGGCGTTACAAAATAATGCAGCAAGTAAAGAAAAACCTGCCGAGTCGAAGTAAGCGTATGAGTAAAGATACTACGGTTCCTTTTTCCAAGGAAGATTTACTTTCTCTCCTAACCGAGGAAAAGGAACGATTAGCTCTTTATACACGTTTATGTCATCAGTATCAAATAGAACCACATCCAATAGCTCAGGCAACATCTCAAGCAAAAATACAATTGCTAACAGAGCTGGTAGAGTGGAAAAAAGTGATTTAATCAAGCAAGCAAATAGTAAGAAAAGTTTGCTGTCAGTTTTTAAACGATATGGAATAAATATAACACGTCGCTCACAGGATAGTGTTTGGAGCGAAAGTATTGTCTGTCCATTGAGAATCCATAAAAATGGACGGGAACGCACACCATCGTTTGGTTATAACTTCAAGCAAGACTTTTTTAATTGTTTTGGTTGTGGATCTTCTGGTGGTGTTGTTGAATTTCTAGCAATTCAAACAAAACTTAGTCGAGAAGATATTGCAAAAAACATCATAGATGAGGCTGGCGGGTATGATGCAGATTTTATTGTAGAAGATTTCAACCAGCAAATAGAAGAAACTTTAAATAGTTTTTCTATTTATATCGGTGAGTTAGTTCAAAAGCATAAAGATGATCCAAACATACTTAAGCAGATTGATAAGCTAAATGAGTGGTTTGATTCGTTTATGTATTTCAAAGCTAAGAAAGAATTTCATCCTTCTGATTTGCAGAGCACGATAGCGATAGTAAAGGAATATTTAGAACCTTATGAGTAAGTACCTTATTTTAGGCGATGTACATCTTGGTAAAAGTATTAATATTGGCAAGCCGGCAAAGGGCGGTCAGTTAAATAGCAGAGTTCAAGACCAATTATATTT
>Ga0102947_1000146_pt1 | contig 24912 bp, 14 predicted proteins | sample SalPon2A_A_D2_MG_FD_78210 | JGI IMG/M metagenome (GOLD analysis project Ga0102947, IMG submission 78210) | Soil microbial communities from South San Francisco under conditions of wetland restoration - Salt Pond MetaG R2A_A_D2_MG | ecosystem: Environmental > Terrestrial > Soil > Wetlands | place... | reverse complement strand
CCACCCCCGAGAGCCTCCACCCGACCGCCGACGCCACCACTGCTCCCACCCCGATCCAACCCGAGACCCTGATGAGCGCAGACACCCCCAACGCCACACCGGGCGCCGAGCCCAGCGCCGCCCCCGGCGCCACGGTGGGTGCCACGGTGGGTGCCCCGGTCACCGACCGCCTCGGCCGGCCGGTGCGGGATCTGCGCATCTCGGTCACCGACCGCTGCAACTTCCGCTGCCGCTACTGCATGCCGCGGGAGATGTTCGGCGACGACTTCCGCTTCCTGCCCCGGGCCGAGATCCTGTCCTACGAGGAGATCGCCCGGGTCGCCAGGCTGTTCCACCGCCTCGGCACCCGCAAGCTGCGCCTCACCGGCGGCGAGCCGCTGCTGCGCCGGGACCTGCCGGTGCTGGTCGAGAAGCTGGCCCGGCTGGACGACGTGGAGATCGCCCTGACCACCAACGGCAGCCTGCTGGCCGAGCGCGCCGAGGAGCTGGCCGAGAGTGGCGTCGATCGGGTCACCGTGTCGCTGGACTCCCTCGACGACGATGTCTTCCGCCGCATGAACGACGTCGACTTCCCGGTCGCCCGGGTGCTCGACGGGATCGAGGCGGCACAGCGCGCCGGGCTCACTCCGGTGAAGGTCAACGCCGTCGTCCACCGCGGCGTCAACGACCACACGGTGGTCGATCTGGCGCGCCACTTCCGGGGCAGCGGCGTCATCCTGCGGCTCATCGAGTACATGGACGTCGGCACCAGCAACGGCTGGCGCATGGACCAGGTGGTGCCCGCCGCCGACCTGGTGGCGGCCATCGACGCCGAGTTCCCGCTGACCCCGTTGCCGCCGCGCTATCCCGGTGAGGTGGCGCGGCGCTACCGCTATGCCGACGGCGGCGGCGAGATCGGCTTCGTCACCTCCGTCACGCAACCGTTCTGCGGCGACTGCACCCGCGCCCGCCTCTCCGCCGAGGGCACCCTCTACACCTGCCTGTTCGCCGCCCACGGCACCGACCTGCGCCAGCCGCTGCGCTCCGGCGACGGCGACGACGCCCTGCTGGAGATCCTGACCCGCATCTGGCGCCGCCGCGAGGACCGCTACTCCGAGCTGCGCGGCGCCCACACCCCCAGCCTGCCGACCGGTCCCAAGGTCGAGATGTCGTACATCGGCGGCTGACCCTACCCCCCGGAGCCTCACCGATGCCCCCGACGCCCCCTCCCCCGAGCCACGCCCTCATCCCGAGGCGGCCCTGGGCCGCAACCCTGCTCGCCGCCCTCCTGGCCCTGGCCCTCTCGGCGGCGTGCGCGCCCGCGTCGGACTCCAGCGACGAGAACGGGGACGGCACGGAGGCGGCGGCCGGGAGCGCGGGCGCCGACGCCACCGCCGAGGAAAACAGCGACGCGGACGCCTTCGCCGACCTCCCGCGCCTCGACCGCTCCGAGCCCCCGGCCGGCCCGGGCGCTTTCGCGCCCCAGCTCTCGCCGGCCCGGGGGGGCGGGGTGTGGATGTCCTGGCTGGAGCCCACCGGGGGTGAGGAGGGCACTGGCACCAGCAGCAACGGCGGCCACCGGCTCCTGGTCGCCCGCTTCGACGGCACCGCCTGGGGCGAGGCCAGGACGGTGGCCGCCGGCGACGACTTCTTCGCCAACTGGGCCGACGTGCCCTCCGTGGTCGAGGGCGAGGATGGCGAGTTGCTGGCCCACTGGCTGGCCAAGACCGGCGATGACACCTACGCCTACGGGGTCTTCCTCGCCCGCTCCGGCGACGGCGGAGCCACCTGGAGCGAGCTGGGGACGGTCCACGACGACGCCAGCCCCACCGAGCACGGCTTCGTCTCCCTGCTGGCCGCCCCCGGCGGCGGTTTCGAGGCCGCCTGGCTCGACGGGCGGCGGATGGCCGACGGCGGCCCGATGACCGTGCGCGCGGCGCGGATCGCCCCCGGCGCCACCGGCCGCGCTGACGTCGAGGCGCTGGGCGTGCTGGACGAGCGGGTGTGCGAGTGCTGCCAGACCGGCGCCGCCCGCACCCCGGACGGGCCGCTGGTGGCGTACCGCGACCGCAGCCCGGGCGAGGTGCGGGACGTCTACACGGTGCGCCACTCCGGCGACGGCTGGAGCGCGCCGGCGGCGGTGGCCGACGACGGCTGGGTGATCGCCGGCTGCCCGGTCAACGGGCCGGCGGTGGCGGCGGTGGGGGAGCGCGCCTTCCTCGCCTGGTTCACCGCCGCCGACAACCGCCCCCGGGTCCGGGCCGCCTTCTCCGCCGACGCCGGCGCCAGCTTCGGCGCCGCCGTGGAGATCGATGCCGAGGTTGGTGCCGAAACCGCTGCCGCCGCCCACCGCCAGGCCCCCCTGGGCCGGGTCGACGCCGCGCTGGTCGGCCCTGCCGGCCCCGCCGGTGCCACCAGCGGCGTCGTCTCCTGGCTCGGCGGCGACGGTGGCGTCTGGCTGCGCCGGGTCTCCGCGGACACCACGGCCCCCGACGGCGTCACGGCCCATCCCGCCCGCCGCGTCGCCCGCACCGCCACCGCCCGGGCCAGCGGCTTCCCCCGCATCGAGGCGCTGGCCGGCGGAGGAGCCAACCCGCGCCTGGCCGTCACCTGGGTCGAGCCCGGGGACGACAACGACGGGCAGGCTTCCCCGGGCGGCGTCCGCTTCGCCACCCTGGCGCTGGCCGACCTCCCCGGGGGCGGCCCGCCCGGCGCGGCCGGGGTGCGGTGAGCGATTCCGGCCCCGACGCCGCCCCCAGCCCCGGAACCGGTGCCAGAACCGGCCCCGGCAGCTCCATGACGGCCAGCGACGACCCCCGCCTGAGAGAGCTTTCCCGCCGCCTCCACCAGCACCGGCCGCGGCCCGCCCCACGGCGCCCGGAGACCCGGGAGGCGGGGGTGGCCCTGGTGCTGCGCACCGGCGCTGCGCTGGAGATCCTCTTGATCGAGCGGGTGGAGCGGGAGGGCGACCCCTGGTCCGGTCACATGGCGCTGCCCGGCGGCATGCGCGAGCCCGCCGACACCGATCTCGCGGCCACCGCCCTGCGCGAGACCGCCGAGGAGGTGGGCATCCACCTCGACCGGGAGGGCCGGATCCTGGGCAAGCTGGACGAGCTGGGGCCGGCCAGCCGGCGCCTGCCCCCCATGGTCATCGCGCCCCTGGTCGCCACCGTCCCCGACGGCACCCCCCTGGTGCCCGAGCCGGCGGAGGTCTCCACCGCCCTCTGGGTGCCGGTGGGCGACCTTCTCCACCCCTCGGCCCAGATCGAAACCCGCTTCACCCTCGACGACCGGGAGCTGACCTTTCCCGCCTTCGGCTACCAGGGCTACGAGGTCTGGGGCCTGACCTACCGCATCCTGCGCCAGTTCTTCGCCATCGCCGGCCTGCCCTGAAGGCGGCAGGCTCGTCTCGCCCTCGGATCAGGCCGGCATTGCGACCGGTTCAAGGGAGTCGAGGGCCGGGATGCCCGGGATACCGCGCGCCTGAGCCTGCCGCTTGCGGCGCAGCCAGACGATGTAGATGACGTCGCAGACAAACAGGCCCACGCCCAGGGCGTGGAGGAACGAATCGTCCGGGTAGCGCATGAACATGAACACCGTGTTGGTGCCGGTGCCGATCATCTTCATCCAGCCGACGGAGGTGGCCAGCCCGCGCACGTCGTCGAGCCGGGAGAGCATGAAGAGGAAAAGGACCGACATCAGGAAGTTGTCCAGGTAGGCGGTGATGGCGCCGATGCCGTAGTCCTGGTGCCCGGAGGCACGGTAGAGGTAGACCAGGAGGCCGAAGAGCACCGCCGCGCCGACGGTCATGGGTTTGAAAACCTTGCGGATCGACGGCGCCCACCCCTGCTTGTGGCCGTATTGCAAGATTTTCCAGAAGATATATATGTCAATCAGAAACCAGGCATGATAGGCGTAGTCGGCCACCCGGCCCATGTCGGTGCGGTAGATGAACGTCCAGACGAATTCCCAACCGATATTGGCGGCGCCCGCCAGCGCCGGCATGCCGACGAACTCGTAGCGGCGAAAGTCGCGAATGATGACCAGGTAGACGATCACCCAGAGCCAGCAGCCGAAACAGAACAGCGCCAGTTCCACGGGGGTGTAGGAAGCACAGTTGACCCACGAGTCGGGCCCGGTGGCAGCACAGTCGAAACGCAAGTTTCTCCCTCCTTCTGGATTACAGCCATGGTAGATTCTTTCCGAATACTACTATCATCTTGAAGCTCATTCGGGAGACGCCGTGGAAGACGCCGTGGGAAACGCAGTGGGAGACGCACCGATCGACAGCCGCTGGGACGACGACACCTTCCTCGACGAGCTTCGCGCCCAGACCGACGTCACCGCCGACGAGACCGTGGCGGCCCTCGTCCGCGACGGTGGCGTGGCCGCCGTCAACCGGATCTTCGCCACGCTGCGCGCCGACGACCGGGAGCTCCCCGCCGACGCCCCGGCTCCGTTGCGCGACTTCATCGCCGCCACCGAGGCGCCGCTGCCGGACCTCGATTTCGACCGCCTTCAGCGCGGCGGAGACGTGTTCCTGCGCCACGGCTTCTCGGCGGCCATCGTGCTGCTGCTCGACAGCCTGCCCCAGGGCTACTCGGCTCCCTGCCTGTCCCGCCTGCTGACCATCTCCGACGACCTGGGCACCCATCCCTACAAGCGGTTGATGGGGGTTCTCCAGCTCCTCGTCGATATCTCCCAGGCCCGCGCCTTCACACCCGGCGGCCGGGCGACGGTGCAGGCCCAGAAGATGCGCCTGCTCCACGCCGGCGTGCGGCTCCAGGCCCACCGCTTCCGCCCCGACTACCAGCGGCGCTTCGGGTTGCCGGTGAACCACGAGGACATGTTGGCCACCTCCATGGGCTTCTCCTGGCTCGTCATCTCCGGGTTGCGCACCCTGGGCGCCTCCCTGCGTCCCGAGGAGGAGGAGGACCTGTACTACCTCTGGTACGGCTTCTCCAGGATGATGGGCATCCACCCCCCGGGGCGCCCCGATGACGACCACTACGTGCCGCGCACGGTGGCCGAGGCGGAGATCTTCTACGATGCCTACGCCCGCCGTCAGTACGCCGCCGCCGAAGACAACCCCGACGGCGTCATGCTTTCCCGGGTCAACCTGAAGATGGTGGAAGACCTGCTGCCGCGCTGGACCCGCTGGCTCGGCCTCGGCATCCTCCCCCGCCTGGTGATGACCCGGCTGCTGGGCGAGGACGGGATGGAGCGGGTGGGCATCCCGGCGGTGACCGGCCACCGCTTCCTCGGCGGCGGCCTGGGCCTGGTTCTGCGCACCTGCCAGCGGCTCACCGACGACTGCCCCGGCCACCTCGCGGAGCGGCTGGGGCGCCTGGCGTTCCAGGAGATGATCGACGTCAGCCGGGGCGGCGAGGTCACCTTCTGCGTACCGGTCAACCTGGAGGAGCTACACTCCCTGGCATGACCCGCTCCGAGTCCAAGGCCGTGACCACGCCGCGCATCGCCCGGCGCACCTCCGCCCTGCGCCTCGCGGCCGCCCTCTGCCTGATCCCCCTGGCGCTGCCGGCGACCGGCCAGGATGCGGCCACCGCGGCCACCGACGAGGCGGCCAGCGAGGAAACGGCCCCCGAGGAGACGGCCAGCGAGTTCGCCGACGCCATCACCGTGCGCGCCGCCTCCCGCCGTCCGCAGCGCATCGTCGAGGCCCCCGCCGCGGTCACCGCCCTCGGGCCGGAGGCCATCGAGCGCCGGGCGCCCTTCGGCCAGGTGCCGCGCCTCTTCGCCGACGTGGCCAGCGTCGAGTTGGCCCAGGGCGGGCTCTTCGACTTCAACTTGAACACCCGTGGCTTCAACGGCAGCACCAACCGGCGCATGCTGACCCTCATCGACGGCCGCGACCCGTCCCAGCCGGTCTTTTCGGGAGCCGAGGAGTGGGCCACTCTCTCCTTCGGCCTCGAGGACCTGTCGTCGGCAGAGCTGGTCCACGGCCCGGGCGCCGCCCTCTACGGCGCCGGCGCCTTCAACGGCGTCCTCGACCTGCGCACCAAGGCCGCCAGCGACTCCCGGGGGGGACGGCTCCGCCTCGCCGGCGGCGAGATCGACACCCGCCGCGTCGAGGGCCGCTACGGCTTCGGCGGCGAGCGCCTGGGCCACTTCCGGCTCAGCGGCGGTCACCAGGAGAGCGAGGACTTCATGGAGTCCCGGGTCGCCGGTGGCGAATATGCTGACGCCGCCGCCGCCGCCGCGCTACCCACCGAGGTCATCCCGCCGCCGTCGGACACCGTCATCCTGACCTCCGGCGCCCTGCGCTGGGACCGGGCCCTCTCCCCCTCCCTCCTGCTGGTCGCCGAGGGCGGCACCGGGCGCGCCGAGGGCGCCGGGGTGGTCACCGGCCTCGGGCGGTTGCAGCGTCAACGGGTGCAGCGCACCTGGGGCCGGATCGACCTCTCCAGCCCGCGCTGGAACCTGCTGGGCACCTACACCGGCCGCGACTCGGACCGCGAGGTGTCGCTTTCGGCGGGCTCGGCGATCTTCCTCGACTCCTACCGGGCGGCGGTGGAAGGACAGGTCCACACGCCCTTCGCGGACGGCCGCGGGCGCCTGGTGGGCGGCGCGTCGTGGACCGGTCTCCGGGTGGACAGCGCCGACGACGCGGGCCGCCAGACCCTGTTCCTGGCGCCGGTCTCCTCCGAGCACCGGGCGGTCTTCGGGCAGGGCGAATACGACCTCACCGGACGACTCCACGCCGTGGTCTCGGCACGCTGGGACGACAGCGACCTGCACGACGACAGGATCTCGCCCCGGGCCGCCCTGCTGTGGGCCGTGGGCGACAGCCGGAGCCTGCGCCTGACCTGGTCCCAGGCCTTCCAGAGCTCCACCCTGGCGGAGAAGAACCTCCGCGTGCCCGTCGCCCCGCCCCTCGACCTCTCGCCGCTGGAAGAGGCCCTGGCCCCGCTCCTCGGTGGAGTCTCCCTCGGCCTCGACGCGGTGCCGCTGCTGGCGGTGGGCAGCGAGGACCTGGACGTCGAGGAGGTGACGACGTGGGAGATCGGCTACCAGGGAACGGTGGGCGGACACACCTTCCTCACCGCCAGCGCCTACCGCAGCCGCCTGGAGGACTTCACCACCAACCTGGTCCCGGCGCTGGGCACCAGCCTGGGGCCCCTCGTCGACCCGCCGCTGTGGCAACCGCCGGCGGGGCTCTCCCCCGAGGCCGCGGCGGCGGTGCGGGCGGCGCTGGCCGCGGCGCTGCCCCCGGGCTTCCTCCTCGCCATGGACGCCCAGGGGCGGCCCTACGTCCCCCTCCTCTCCTTCGGCAGCTTCGGCCAGGTGGACACCCAAGGGGTGGAGGTGGCGTCGTCGAGTCTCTTCGGCCGCTGGCGGGTGGACGCCAGCGCGTCGTGGTTCGACTTCGACGTCGAGTCGGAGGCGGCGGTCAACCCGCTGTCGCCGAACCGGGCGACCTGGCGGGCGGCGGCGGGCCTCAGTTGGATCGGCGAACGCCTCGACAGCCGTCTGTCCGGGCGCTGGAGCGAGGGTTTCGACTACCGCTCCGGCATCTTCGTGGGCCCGGTCCCCTCCTACCAGGTGTTCGACCTGACCCTCGGCTACCGCTGGGACGACCACTGGTCCCTCGGGCTGGCGGTGGCAAACCTGTTCGACGACTCGCACTACGAGGCCTTCGGCGGCGATCTCCTCCGCCGGCGCACGCTGGCGAGCGTCGCCTACTCCTGGTGACGATCCTCGGGCGGGGGTCAGGCCAGCAGCCGCCGCGCGGTGTCGAGCTCGGCCACCCCGCCCCCTCGGTCGCCCTCCTCCCAGGCGGCGACGATCTGCCGCAGGGGGTCCAGGTCGCCCTCCTCCCGGGCCCAGCGCAGGGCGGCGCGAAGCTCGAGCCAGCGGGAGCCCTGGTCGCGGGCGACGGACAGCGACTCCCGGCGTAGCTCGCGGGCGGCCTCCGGGTCGTCGGCCAGCCGCGCCCGCAGGCCCATGACCTCGGGCGACCACATGCGCTCCCCGCTGCGCTCCACGATGGCCGCCGCCTCGTCCAGCGCCTCGGCGGCCTTCTCCGCCTCGTTGCGATCGACCCACGCTTCGGCCTGCACGGCGAGGAGGAACGGCACGAACACCGTCCAGCCCCGGGAGCGGTACTCGGCGGTTGCGGCGGCCAGCGCTTCGGCGCCGTCGGCGGCGCCCGCCAGGGTGTCGGCCAGACCGCGGAGCAGAGCCGCCTCGGTGCTCTGGAAGAGTTCGTAGCGCCGGCTGAGCTCGGCCATCTCCTCGCCGTGGGCCCGCACCGTCGCCGCGTCTCCGGAGTTGGCGTGGACGAAACCGGTCAAGAGGAGCACGGTGCTCAGGGTGAAGGGATGGAGATCCTGGCGCGCCCACTCGCAGGCGGCCCGCGCCCGCGACCGGGCCGCGGCCGGCTCGCCCACCAACCAGGTCGCCCAGCTTGAGAAAGCGGCGGCCACCTTGCGGCTGTCCTGGGAGAAGGCGAGGGCGAGGGCCTGGCCCACCTCCGGCTCGCGCGGCGCGGCGGCCACCTCCAGGTGGCCGAGGCTGCGCTCCAGCTCCCCCGTGAAGAAGGAGGTCAGACCCACGGCGTACTCGCTCTGCACCCGTTCGAGGGCCGACTCCTCTTCCGGCGCGCCTTCGAGCATCCGCTCGGCCAGCGGCAGGGCGCGTTCATGCTCGCCGCGCACGGCCGAGAAGGCGAAGAGCCCCCAGAGAAGGGGGAACTCGGAGGCGTCGGGCAGGCCCTCGGCCAGCTCCCGGGCGCGCAGGTAGGTGGTCTCCACCGCTTCGGAGGCATAACCGTGGACCGGGATCTGGACCGCGGCCAGGGCGGTCAGAAGCTCCAGCTCCCGGTGGCGCTCGGCGGCACCCGCCGGGAGCAGGGCGAGCTCCTCCAGGGCCGCCTCGTAGCTGCGGATGGCCTCGGCGTGGGCCGACAGGCGGGCGGCGCGTTCGCCGGCGCGGCGCAGGTAGGTGACCGCCTCGTCGGTGGCGCCGGCGCGACGGAAGTGGCCCGCCAGTTCGGGGACGATCTCGTCGGTGTCGGCGCCGTATGCGGCGATCATCTCGTGCGCCGTGTCCTCGTGAAGCAGCGCCACCTGGACCTCATCGAGGGAGCCGTAGAGATAGCTCTGGAAGGCGGCGTGCTGGAACCGGTAGAGGGACTGGCGGCGCCCGGCCACCCGGCGCACGCCGCTGGCGGTGACCAGCCGGTAGCGGCGGGCGGCGTCGTTGCTCAGCATGCCGACCACCTCGCGGTCGTCGCGGCCGAGAACCCGCGCCACCACCTCGGCGCCGAACTCCTGGCCCTGGACGCTGGCGGTGACGAGCAGGGACCGCAACTCTTCAGGCAGGCGACCGACGCGCTCGGCGACCACCGCCTCCACCCGCCGCGGCAGCCGATCCCAGTCCACCGGTTTGGCGACGACCCAGGCGCCCTCCTCGTCCCGGGCGAGGACACCGTCGTCGCGCATCTCACGCACCAGCTCGGTGGTGAACAGCGGCACGCCGCCGGTGCAGCGCAGCAGGCGCTCGCGAAATTCGGCGCCCAGGTGGTTGGGCTGGGCGTCGAGGAGGGCATCGACGAAGGCCGGGCTGTCGCTGCGATCGAGATCCAGGTCGATGGGGCCGAAGGTCCGCACCAGCTCGTTGACGGCGGGCTCCAGGGGGTGGCGCTCCTGCCCCGCCAGGGTCACGATCTCCTCCTGTCGATAGGTGCCGACGAGGAAGACCGGGTAGGGGCCGAGATGGCGGGCGAGGTGGGTCAGCAGTGCCACCGAGCCGCTGTCGGTCCAATGCAGATCCTCCACCACCAGGATCAGCGGCTGGCGTTCGGCGACGTGCTGGACGACCCGGGTGTAGTGCTCGAAGAGCTCGGAGCGCTCCACGTCGGGCCCCGGCCCGGCGGCCCGCGCCTCGGCCAGGGCCTCCAGGTCGGAGAGCCACTCGGCCGGCTCCCCCGAGGGCGTCCGGGCGCGCTCGCGCAGCTCCTCCACGGACACCAGGTTGCCCACCAGGAGAGGGCCGGAGCGGACGATGTCCCGGGCCACCCCGGAGCCGAGGTGGCGCATGCGGTCGAGGTGCGCCCGGGTCGTCGAACCTGCGCTGTCGAGACCGTCCAGCGATCCGGCGAGCTGCACCAGGATGGAGCGGAAGGGACGATACGGATCGCTCGCCCGGGCGGTGGCCTCGCTACGGCCGATCGCCGCCACGAACTGCCCGGCGGCCTCGGCACGACGGCACAGCTCGGCGACCAGGGTGCTCTTGCCCCGCCCCTCCTCGCCGTGCACCAGGGCGACGCGCACCCCCTCCTCGAGGGTCTCGCCGAGCCGGTTGGCGAGGGTTTCGAGCTCCGCCTCGCGGCCGACCACCAGGCTGCCGGTCGTCTGTCGTCCCTGTCCCAGGGTGGTCCGCTCTGCGCCCGGCTGCTGGGAGCGTACCGGGCTGAGCAGCACGGCGGTGGCGTCGCCGCCGCTCAGCGAAGCGTTGGCCTCGGTGAGCCCCGGAGCGAAGTGGAACAGCGCCTCGCGCAGATCGGTGCCCAGCTCCTCCACCGAGGCGTAGCGCTCCGCCGGCTCACGCCGCAGGCAGCGCCCGACAATCTCCATCATGACGTTGCCGGCGGCGCGCCGGACCCGCACCAGGTCCGGGGCCTTGCTGAGGATGGAGGTCACCATCGAGGCTCTGGTGCGCGCCTCGAAGGGCAGCACGCCGGTCAGCGTCTCGTAGAGCAGCACGCCGAGGGACCACACTTCCGAAGCCACCCCCGACACATCGTCGGTGAGTTGCTCGGGAGCCATGTAGCCCAGTGTCCCCACCACCATGCCGCCGCGGGTCAGGCCGTGCTCCTCGGACAGCTTGGCGACGCCGAAGTCGAGAATCTTGACGTCCCCCTCGTCGGTGAGGAAGACGTTGGCTGGCTTGAGATCGCGGTGCAGGATGCCGCGCTCGTGGGCACGGGAAAGGCCGGCGCACACCTGACGCAGCACGTCCACAGCTTCGGCCGGCGGCAGCGGCCCCCGCCGCAGGCGCGATTGCAGCGACTCGCCCCGGTAGTAGGGCATCAGGATGTAGAGCTGCCCGTCGTCGGTCTCCGCGATGTCGTGGATGACGCAGACGTTGCGGTGTTCCAGGGCCGAGGCGGCCCGCGCCTCGTTGAGGAAACGCGCCCGGGCATGGTCGTCCCGCACCATGTCGGGAGGCAGGAACTTGAGGGCTACCTGGCGGCCGAGGCGCTCGTCCTCGGCGCGATAGACGACGCCCATGCCCCCCTCGCCGATCTGGTCGACGATGCGGTAGTGGTGGATGAGAGTGCCAATCATGATGAACGATTTCGTGGGGCGCGAACCTCGATGGGGCGGGAACCTCGAACCTCGGGGCCCGAACCGGCCCGAAAGAGGATTGTATACGCCCACCCACCGCCGAAGCCGTTGCCCCGAACCGATGGTGCCCTCGCCGCGCCGGTCTTTGTGTTCCCCCGGGCATTTTGAGACAATGCGCATCGAAGCGAAGTCCCCACCCCGCCCGCGCCCTGCCAAACCTGTAGATCCTGGAGCCCCCATGTCGTCATCCCTGCGTGAACCGAGCGCCGAAAGCAAGGTTCTGGTCGCCGGCTCACTGGCCTTCGACCAGATCATGGATTTCCCCGGCCACTTCAAGGACCACATCCTGCCGGAGAAGATCCACATGATCTCCATCTCCTTCCTGGTCGAGGACTTCCGCAAGCAACGCGGCGGCTGCTCCGGCAACATCGCTTACACCCTGGCCCTGCTCGGCGAGCGCCCGTCGCTGCTGGCCGCCGCCGGCAAGGACTTCGGCGAGTACCGCCAGTGGCTGGTGGACCAGGGGATCGGGGTCGACGCCGTGGCCCAGGTCGAAGATGAGGTCACCGCCACCTGCTTCATCACCACCGACAAGGCGGACAACCAGATCACCGGCTTCTACGTCGGCGCCATGAAGCACGCCCGGGACCTCTCCCTGGCCGAGACCGCCGCCGACCTCTCCCCCGAGTTCGCGGTGGTCGCGCCGGACGACCCGGAGGCCATGGTCCGCCACTGCCGGGAGGCCCGGGAGGCCGGCGTGCCGGTGATCTTCGACCCCTCGTTCCAGGTCATCGCCATGGACGGGGACACCCTCCGGGAGGCCGCCCAGGGCGCCAAGATGGTGATCGTCAACGACTACGAGTTCGCCGTCTTCCAGGAGAAGACCGGCCTCGACCTGGAGGGCCTGCTGGAGCTGGCCGAGCACTGGGTCGTGACCTACGGCGAGGAGGGGAGCGAGGTCCACCTCCCCGGCGGCGACAAGGTGGAGATCCCCGCCGCCAAGGCGAAGGAGGTGGTCGATCCCACCGGCGCCGGCGACGCTTACCGGGGCGGCTTCGTCGCCGGCCTGCTGCGCGGCGCCGACCTGGCCGAGTGCGGCCGCATGGGCTCGGTGGCGGCGGTCTACGCTGTGGAGTCCTACGGCACCCAGACCCACGGCTACACCGTGGAGGAGTTCTGGCGCCGCTACGACGAGAATTTCCCTTCCTGACAAGGGTTTTCATCCCAGGGCGGGCAATCTGGCACGGTTCTTCCAATCCATCTCGAGGAGACTCAACACAACTCCGAGGGAACACCGGCCCCTGCACGGCCCCACGGCAACGACCCATACGCAAGGATTGAGAGGAGACAGGATATGTCCAACTGGAAAAAGTTTTCCGGAATCGCCCTGTCGCTGATGCTGCTGTTCGGCGTCGCGGCTTGTAGCGTCGAGCAAACCGAAGAGGGCAACATGCCCGAGTACGAAGTGACCCAGGAAGAAGAGGGCAACATGCCCGAGTACGACGTCGACGCCGGCGACATTGAGGTCGAAGGCGAGGAGAAGACGATCACCGTACCCGACGTCGACATCCAGTCGCCGGAGGAGGACGAGGCGGAAGACGCGGCTGAAGAGGCCGCTGAAGACGACGGCGACGGCGACTACTGAGTTCTCGCTCAGCAGCCGGCTCCCCCCCGCACGGGGGGCGCCGGGCCCGGGGCCACCCCGGCGGATGGACAGGTCCCAGACCGGTCCGGCCGCCCGAGGGTGGCCTTTTTCGTGCAGTAACCTCGCTACGTGGAACGAGCCCCCGACCCGACCCCGACCCCCGCCCCGCAAGCCACCCCCAAGCCCGCCCGTGGCCAGCGCGCCGCCTACCCGCTGCCCGGCCGGCCGGTGGTGGAGCTCCACCGCCACCTGGACGGCAACGTCCGCACCGCCACCGTCCTCGACCTCGCCCGGCGCCACGGCGTCGAGCTGCCGGCAGACAGCGTCGAGGAGCTCACCCCCCACGTCCAGATCACCTCCCCCACCCCCACCCTGGTCGATTTCCTGGCCAAGTTCCGCTGGCTGCAGGCGGTGATCGCCGACTACGACGCGGTGCGCCGCATCGTGCGCGAGAACCTGGAGGACGCGGTGGCCGAGGGGATCGACCACGTCGAGCTGCGCTTCTCCCCCTACTTCATGGGCGAGGTCCACGGCCTGGACGCCGCCGGCGTGGCGGAGGCCGCCTGTGACGCCCTGGAGGAGGCCGCCGACCTGCCGGTCAGCGCCAAGCTGATCGGCATCATCTCGCGCACCTACGGCCCGGAGATCGGCTGGCAGGAGGTCGACGCCGCCATCGCCCAGCGCCACCGCGGCGTCGTCGCCCTGGACCTGGCCGGCGACGAGGCGGGCTTTCCCGGCGACCTCTTCGTCGATCACTTCCGCCGCGCCCGGGAGGCCGGGTTGCGCCTCATCGCCCACGCCGGCGAGGCGGCCGGCGCCGACAGCGTGCGCCAGGCGGTGGAGGAGCTGGAGGTGGAGCGGGTCGGCCACGGCGTGCGCGCCGTCGAAGACGCCACGGTCATCGACCTGCTCCGGGACCGGGGCGTGGCGCTGGAGGTCTGCCCGACCTCCAACGTCCAGACCAGCACCGTCGAGAGCTACGCCGCCCACCCCCTGCCGGAGCTCCTGGAGCGCGGCCTCATCGTCACCCTCAACACCGACGACCCCTCGATCAGCGGCATCGACCTGCCCCACGAGTACCGTGTCGCCCGGGAGGAGATCGGCCTCGACGACGAGGCCCTGGAGACCCTGCAAGAAAACGCCTTCGCCGCCGCCTTCCTGGACGACGACGAGCGGCGCCGGCTGGAGCAGGCCGCCCACCGGCGCGACGAACACGGACGCGACCAACACCAGCGCGACGAAGATTCCAACCACCAGACGCGAGGACAGTCATGAGCCAGCCCCCCAGCCGCAGCACCGACCCGGGCCAAGGCCCACGCCCCCACGGCGGCGCTTCGCCGATCTTCGCCCCCCGGGACGAGGACCGGCCGCTCCTCGCCTTCCTGCCGATGATCTACGTCGCCTGGGCCGACGGCGAGCTGACCCGGGGCGAGATCGACGCCATCTCCCGCCTGGCCCGGGACCGGGGCGGCCTGGAGGAGGCGGCCCAGGAGCGCCTGGCCTGCTGGCTGGACCCGGACCACCCGCCGCCGCCGCGCCAGCTCCAGGCCATGGTGCGGCTGATCCGCCGCGCCGCTGGCGACATGGACGAGTCCCGCCGCGCCGGCCTGGCCCGCCTCGGCATGGCGCTGGCCCGCCAGGGCGGGGAGACCCCCGACGAAGCGGTGCAACAGGCGATGCAGGACCTGGAAGCCGCCCTCGGGGTGGTCGGCCCGGAGGCCTCCGCCGAGATCCTCACCGCCGACCAGCCGCGCCCCAAGCGGCCGGTCAGCGAGCCCGCTCCGCCGTTCCCCGTCGCCGAGCTGACCCGGCTCCTGGACCGCCCCCACGGCGACGACCGGGAAACGGTCCGCGACATCCTCGCCGAGCCCGACTTCGCCCCCATCGGACCGGTACCGACGGAGGACTACCGGGCCCAGGTCCTGGCCTGGCTCGAAACCCTGGCCGAGCGCGGCCTGGGGTCGCTGTCGTTCCCGCCGGAGACCGGCGGCGAGGGCGACCTCGGCCGCTTCATCGCCGCGTTTGAGACCCTGGGCCATGGCGACCTGTCCCTGGTCGTCAAGTACGGCGTCCAGTTCGGGCTGTTCGGCGGCTCGATCCTGCAACTGGGCACGGGGGAGCACCACCGCCGCTACCTCGCCGACGTCGGCACCGCCGATCTGCTGGGCGGCTTCGCCATGTCCGAGACCGGGCACGGCTCCAACGTCCGCGACATCGAGACCACCGCCCGCTACGACGCCGACAGCGGCGAGCTGGAGGTCCACACCCCCCACGAGTTGGCGCGCAAGGACTGGATCGGCAACGCCGCCCGGGACGGCCGCATGGCCACCGTCTTCGCCCAACTGCTGGTGCCGGTGCCGGAGGACGCGGTGGCAGGAGAGGCTGAGGGAGAGGGCGAGGGAGAGGGCGGTGGGGACGCCGATGGGGACGCCGCCGCCGAGGCGGGCTGGATCCCGGAGGGGTACGAGAACCACGGCGTCCACGCCGTCCTGGTGCCGATCCGCGGTGAGGACGGAGAGCCGCTGCCCGGGGTCGAGATCGAGGACTGCGGCCACAAGGAGGGGCTGAACGGCGTCGACAACGGCCGACTCCTCTTCGACCACGTCCGGGTGCCCCGGGAAAACCTGCTGGACCGCTTCGGAGGCATCACCGGAGAGGGCCTCTACGAAAGCCCCATCCCGGGTTCGGCGAAGCGCTTCTTCACCATGCTGGGCACCCTGGTGGGGGGGCGCATCAGCGTCGCCGCGGCGGCGGTGTCGGCGGCCAAGTCGGGCCTCGCCATCGCGGTGCGCTACGGCGCCCAGCGCCGCCAGTTCGGCCCCGCCGGCGAGCCGGAAGTGCAGATCCTCGACTACCAGGCGCACCAACGCCGTCTGCTGCCCCGGCTGGCCGCCGCCTACGCCCACCACTTCGCGGTGCGCTGGATGGCGCAGCGCTTCGTCCACAGGAGCGAGGAGGACAGCCGGGAGGTGGAGACCCTGGCCGCCGGCATCAAGGCGCTGGCCACCTGGCAGACCGTCGACACGCTGCAGACCTGCCGCGAGGCGTGCGGCGGGCAGGGATACCTCACGGTCAACCGCTTCGGGCGGCTCAAAAACGACACCGACATCTTCACCACCTTCGAGGGCGACAACACGGTCCTCCTCCAGCTCGTCGCCCGCGGGCGGCTAGGCGAGTACAAGCAGCAGTTCGGCGACGCCCGGGTGTTCAACCTGCTCAACATGGTCCTGCAGCGCGCCGCCACCAACCTGACGGAGAAGAACCCGGTGGTCACCCGGCGCACCGGCAGCGAGCACCTGCGCGACCCGGACTTCCTCCACGCCGCCTTCGACTACCGGGAGGAGACGCTGCTGATCGGCGTCGCCCGCCGCCTGAAGCGCCGCCTGGACGCCGGCATGGACTCCTTCGAGGCGTTCAACGAGTGCCAGGACCACCTGCTGGCCCTCTCCCGGGGGTTCGTCGAACGGGTCATCCTGGACCGCTTCCGGGAGGCGGTGGCGGACCTGCCCGAGGGCACCGACCCGGAACTGGGCGAGGCCCTCGGCAAGCTCCTCGCCCTGTGGGGACTGTGGCGGCTGGAGGCGGACATGGGCTGGTTCATGGAGAACCGCTACGTGGAGCCGCCCAAGGCGGCGGCGATCCGCGACGAGGTCCTGGCGCTGTGCGCCGAGATCAGGCCGCTGGCGGTGCCGCTGGTCGATGCCTTCGCCATCCCGAAACAGTGGCTGGCACCGATCGCGTTCGGGGCGGGGACGGGGACGTAGGGGGGAATCACCCTCGAGTCGGCTCCGACCTGCCGAGCGCGGCTTCCGAGGTTCCTGGGGAGAGACCTCCCCCGGCTCCCTCACCGTTTCTCACCTTCGGATGGTCGGCCAGGACCGCCCGGGCCGCGTGGTAGCCGCACATGCCGTGGACGCCGCCGCCGGGAGGGGTGGAGGCGGAGCAGAGGTAGAGGCCGGGGACGGGGGTGCGGTAGGGGGTCGGGTGGAGGACCGGGCGGGCGAGGACCTGGCGCAGGGTGCCGGCTCCGGCGCCGACGTCGCCGCCGACGTAGTTCGGGTTGTACGCCTCCATGCCCTGGGCGGTGGTCCGCCGGCGCTCGACGATGCGGTCCCGGAAGCCCGGAGCGAAGCGCTCGACCTGCCTTTCGATGGCGTCCGTCATATCGACGTCGCTGCCGGACGGGGCGTGGCAGTAGGTCCACAGCACCTGCCGGCCCGGCCGGGTGCGGCTAGCGTCGAAGAGGCTGTTCTGGGCCACCAGGACGAAAGGCCGCTCCACCACCTCGCCGCGGTTCACCGCCGCCTCGCCGGCGGCGACCTCCTCCAGCGTCCCACCGACGTGGACCGTCCCCGCCCGGCCACAATCCGCCGCCGCCCAGGGCACCGGCCCGTCGAGCACCAGGTCCAGCTTGAACACCCCCGGCCCGTAGCGGAAACGCCGCAGCTTGCGCCGGTACGCCGAAGACAGCCGCTCCCCCGCCAGGCGCAGGAACGGCGCCGGCGCCAGGTCGCAGAGAACGGCCCGGGCCGGTGGCAGCTCGCCCAGGTCGGTGACCGGGTGGCCGGTGATGATCTCGCCCCCCAGCGCGCGCAGGTAGGCGGCCAGGGCGTCGGCCAAGCTCTGGGTGCCGCCGGCCGGGAACGGCCAGCCGCCGGCGTGGGCGGCGGCCCCCAGGACCAACGCCGGCGCCGAGGTCGCCGCCCGGTTGAAGGGGAGCATGGTGTGGGCCGCGAGGCCGGCGAACAGCGCCCGGGCGGTGTCGCCGCGCAGCGCCAGCCGCGCCAGGGTGCGGGCGGAGAGCAGGGCCCGGGCGCCGAAACCGGCCAGCGCCAGCGGGTGGCGGGGCAGCCGAAGCATCGGCCGCAGCAGATCCGGCGCCAGCGTCTCCCAGCTCTCGGCCAGGCCGGCCACCATGCCGCGCCAGGCCTTCCCGTCACCCCGCCGCGCCTCCTCCAGGCGCTCGACGGTGGCGTCCAACGACCGCTCCAGCACCGCCGCCCGCCCGCCGTCCAGCGGGTGGGCGGCGCACAGCGGCGGGTGGATCCAGCGCAGCCCGTGCTCCTCCAGCGGCCACTGCCGGAAGCAGGGAGAGCCTGCGCCGAGGGGGTGGATGGCGGAGCACAGGTCGTAGGTCAGCCCGTCCCCGATCTCCCCCGAGCGCATCCCACCACCCACCGTCTCCCCGGCCTCGTAGGCCCGCACCGCCCACCCCTCCCGCGCCAGGGTGATCGCCGCAGCCAGCCCGTTCGGGCCGGAGCCGACGACGATTGCATCCAGAGATTGGGAAATCACCCTGGCATCCTATCCGTCCCCCGTCTCACCCCTCCCGCGAAGACCCCATGGACTCCCGCTGGATCAACACCTCACCGAACGCCAGGTCCTCCGCCGCCAGGACCAGGAGGGTGGTCGGCAGGCCCTGGGTCCGCTCCTGGAGCAGGGCGTAGTAGTCGGCGAACGCCGCCACGTCCTCCTTCGGCTCGCCGATGCCCAGCATCACCAGGTCGGCGTCGGCGGAGGATTCGCGGAGGATCTGGTCGAAGGGGCGGCCATCGGCCACCATGACCTCGAAGTCGGCTCCGGTGCGGGTCTGCTCCACCACTTCCCGGAGGTTGGTGCGGCAACCCTCCGCCGCCACCTCCGTCTGCGCCACCATCTTCAGCCGCACCTGGGCGCCGCGCCAGTTGATGCTGGTGCGCAGCAGGTAGGCGAGGATGGTCATCAGGCCACCGTTGTGCTGCAAGCCGCCCCACCAGACGTCGATGCGGTCGCGCTTCCCGTAGCCCCGCTCGGCGTTCTCGCGCACGATGACCACGTTGCGCTGAGCGGCGTTGAACTGGGCGATCATGCGGCAGAAGCGCAGGCGGTTCTCCTCCTTCTGGTTGGCCCCCAGGAGAATCGTGTTCGGCACCAGGCCGCCCAGGCCGTAGGACTCCACCAGCCGCTCGCTGGCCATGAACGGGTCGTCCCCCCGGGTCACCCGCACCAGGGCGCGCACGCCCCGCTTCTGCAGGTACTCGTGGATCACCCCCTCCATGGACTGCATCCGCTCGTTGGTGACGTGCTCCGCCGGCAGCACGGTGGCCACCGTCGCCAGGCCGCGGTTGTGGGTGATGGACACCGCCAGGTCCACCAGGTGCCAGCGCTTCGTCGGGGCACCGGAGAAAACCAGCAGGTGGGGGCGCCAGTTCTTCGGATCGACGGTGACCCCGCGCAGGCGGAGCAGCCCCGCCCGCACCATGGCCATCCAGATACCGTGGCGCACGTCGCCCCAGGCGGCGGTCATCTCCCGGCGCTCGAGCCAGAGGAAGATGGTGATGACGATGACCACCGCCACCACCGTGGCCACGGCGTTGATCAGGATCATCACCGCCAGGCAACCCAGGGCGCCGAGCAGCGAGATCGACCAGTGGACCTTGAACTTGGGTCGGAACGAAGGGCTGCCGAGGAAGCGCTCCAGGCCGGCGGTGATGTTCAGCACCCCGTAGGTGGTGAGGAAGAACATCGACAGCACCGGCGCGATCAGGTTGAGGTTGCCGAACCAGACCGCCACCAGGGCGACCGCCAGGGTCACCCAGGTGCCGAGGCGAGGCGAGTCGTCCTCGCCGGCTCCGCGCCCCAACCAGCGCATGCGCCGGGGGAGGACCCCGTCCCGGGCCAGCGCCTGGAGCACCCGCGGCGCCCCCAGGATGCTGCCCACGGCGCTGGACAGGGTGGCGCCCCAGACCCCCAGGAGGATGGCGTCGCCCCAGAGCGCCATGCGGCGCATCACCAGCGGGTCGGCCACCAGGGTGGCGGCGTCGGCCCGGGTGGCCAACAGGATCGGCAGGGTCATGTAGATCACGTAGCCGACCCCCACCGCCGCCAGGGTGCCCCGGGGGATGGAGCGCTCCGGCTGGCGCAGGTCACCGGACATGTTGACCCCCGCCATGATCCCCGTGACCGCCGGGAAGAACACCGCGAAGACCACCCAGAACGGCTCCGACGCCGCCTCCGACACCCCCCACATCTCGATCTGGGTTTCCTCGATGGGGTTGCCTAGGGCCAGCGAGATCAACGACACGGCGATGGCGGCCATGATGACGTACTGGGCGCGGATCGCCGTCTTCGCCGAGGTCACCGCCAAGAGAGCCACCGCGATGGTCGTCACCACCCCCACCCAGCGCTCATCGAACTGGGGGAACGCCTTGACCACACTCTCGGCGAAACCCACCGTGTAGAGGGCCACCGACAAGGCCTGGGCGAAGTACAGGGGGATGCCCACCGCACCGCCGCTCTCCAGGCCCAGGGAGCGGCTGATCATGTAGTAGGCACCACCGATCCTCACCCGCTGGTCGGTGGCGATCTCGCAGATCGACAACGCCGTGATGAAGGTGATGCCGGTGGACAGGGTGACGATGATCAGCGTCCCCAGCAAGCCTACGTTGCCCACCACCCAGCCGAAGCGCAGGTACATGATGACGCCGAGGATGGTCAGGATCGACGGCGTGAACACACCACCGAAGGTGCCCAACCCGGCGCCCCGTGCGGGAACGACGGTCTCTGCTGCGGGGGGTGAGCGCTTCGCCTCTTCAGCCATGAAGCGCGAGTCTACCTCGCCCCAGTGCAGAGCGAGGGCTCTTTGTAAGGGGATTGTCACAGCAGGTGTGAACGACCCCCACCCGCTTTTCATTAAAATACCCGGTACCGTCGATCAGCGATGGTCCGTGCCACGCTCAGAGATGCTCCTCCACCACCTCGCAGACAGGAAAGACTGCCCATGCCACTGAATCCACGGCCCCTACCTATTCTCCTCATCGCGCTCTGCCTCTGCATCGGTCTCGCCGGCCAGGTCGCCGCCGCCGAGGTCTGCCAGGGCTACGGCCCCCAGACGCCCCGCGACATCGGCGACACCGCGGGGAGCAATCCGGTGACCTTCTCCCTGGCGCCCCCGGCCAGCGAGATGAACCTGTGCAATATCCACTTCCACAAGAACGCTGAGCACAAGGGCCCCGGCTTCGGGGTGGATGCCGGCTCCGGTGAATTCGGCGGCTTCCGGTGCGACGGTGCCGGGCAAGCCGGTGGCGAGGGTGAGGCCGTGTGCCAGAACGTCCAGGTCGGCGACAGCGTGGAGGTCCACTGGGTCTTCACCTCCTGCGACGTCGCCCCCGGCGAAGGTCTCGGCGCTTGCTCGTCGGCCGCCTGTGGCAACCCCCAACTGCGGGTCGAGGCCCAGGTCTTCCAGGTGGTCGCCGACGGCGGCCTGGACTTTGCTGAGTTCTCCGCGGCCCCGGAGCCGATGGACGGCTTCCACCAGCCCCGGGCGCTTCCCGGCGACACCGGCGAGGCGGTCGTCTTCCTCGGCTCCACCACCGGGCCAAGCTACAACGCCACCACGAAGTGCTCCCCCTTGCAGGTGACCTGGAGCGTGCGCCCCCAGTGCAGCTCGCTGGACGCCGCCTCGCTGGACACCTGGTGCATGGACAACCCGTTCGCCGAAACCAAGGCCCAGGGGGTCCGGGAGCTGGTCACCGACCCGCGCCTGCTCTCGCCGATTCACTGACGGTGCGCCCGGGCCCGGTTTGAAACCCAAGAGGCGGTCCCTCAATTTTCCGGCGGCGCCTGTCGTGGTGCTGGCCGCCGCCGGTCTCCTCGTCGCCGGCGTCGCGACCACGGCGACCGCCAGAACCGCTGAACCGGCCGCCGGTGCCGACGACTGGAACCGTGCCCGCTCGGCCCATTTCACCGTCTACACCGACGCCGGCGGTGAGGCTGCCCGCCAGGCGGCCCTGAACCTGGAGGTCCTGCGCGACTTCCTCGTGCAGATCGCGCCCACCGGCCGCTTCGAAGCAGAAGTCCCCTTCCACATGTACCTGTTCACGGACACCGACCAGCTCGCCCCCTTCCTGGGCGGGGCGGGGGGAATCGACTCCGGGGTGCTGGCCCCCACCGACGAAGGGGTCTACGGTGCCACCGTCTGGGCGGAGCGGGGCGGCGCCAGCCGCTTCCTCAGCAAGCAGTACATCGCCTGGGTCCTGGCCGACAACCTGCCCGAGCTCCCGACCTGGTTCCACCGCGGTCTGATCGACTTCTACAGCACCTTCGAGATCGTCGGCGACGAAGCCCACCTCGGCAAGGTGGTGCAGGCGCACCTGGACGACCTTCGCTTCAGGACTCTCTCCCACCTACAGAGGCAAGCCCGTCGCTCGGCGGAGCAGGCGGCCAGCGCTACGGAATCCGGCGAAGAGACACCGCCGGCGGACGGTTCCGCCGAGGAGGAGGAGGAGGAGGAGATCGCCGAGGCGGAGAAAGCGGAGGAACCCGAGACCGGCCCGTTCCTGGTCTTCTCCGAGATAGGCGGCCAGGCCGCATTCCACGACGGCGAGAACGGGACCGAGATGGTCAACTCCGCCGACTGGGCCTTGGTCCACTACCTGCTCCTGGGGAGTGACCAGCTGCGCTCCCGGGTGCGCCCGTACCTGACAGCAGTCGCCCACGGCGCCGATCCCGAGGCCACCTTCCGGGAGAGCTTCGGGATGGAGGAGGACGAGTTGGTCAGAGCCCTGGAGGACTACGTGCTCCAGGACCGGCACCGTTTCATGCGCATCCCTCTGACCGGTGAGGCCGCGCTGGAGGTCTCGGTGGATACCATGTCCACCGCCGACGTCCACCACCGCCTGGGAGCCCTCCGTCTCCACACCGGCCAACCGGGGGACCCCGCCGCCATGGCCGCCGCCGAAGAGCATTTCCAGCAGGCCCTGGCCAGCGACCCGGGACATGCGCCCGCACGGGCCGGCATCGCCGACCTGGCCGCCAAGCGGGGCGACCTGCCCCGGGCCATCGCCGGCTTCCAGGCCGCCGTCGAGGGCCGACCCGACGACGCCCTGCTGCACTACCGCCTCGGGGAGGTTCGTTTGAGAAGCCTGGGAGGTCGGCGCCCCCAGGGAGAGGGCCCGCAGCAGACCTTGAAGGCCGCCGTGGCAGAGTTGCGGCGTGCCGCAGAGCTGAAGCCGGACTTCCCCGCCGCCTGGGAACGGCTCGGCTACGCCCTTACCCTGGCCCCCGAACCGAGCCAGGAGGCGGTGACCGCCCTGGAGAGGGCTGCCGAGCTGCGGCCGGGACGAACCGACGTTGTGTCCAACCTGCTTCTCGCCCGGGCCCGGATCGGTGATCAGGCAGGGGTCGGCGAGGCGATGGCGCGGCTGCGCGAGTTAGGCGCCGATTCGGCCACCCTCGCCCGGGGGCGGGAGGTGGAACTCCGCCTGATGCTCCACCAGGGCCAGACCTTGGTGCGCGCCGAGCGACTGGATGACGCGGTGGCGGTGTTTGCCCAGGTGATGACGGAGACGAAAGACCAGGCGTTGGCTGAGGCGGCCTGGAAGCAGCTCGAGTTCATCGGCAAGGTCACCCAGCGCAACGTCTACGCAAGCCTCTACCAGCGTGCTTCCGGGTTGATCGACGCCGGAGACCCGGAGGCGGAAGAGAAGGTCCAGGAACTACTGGCCATGGCCCGGCCCGGCCTGCAACGGGAGGCCGCCGAGGCGCTGGCGGAGCGCTTGGAAGGCCGGGAGTAAGGCGGACCGTTCCACGAGGCGACTGACCAGGCGCCGCTGAATGGCCCGCTCAAAGCTGAATGGCCCGCTCAAAAAAGTCGCCACCAATAGAAAACGGCCCTCGAGTTACCTCGAGGGCCGTGAAATAAAACCCCGGCGACGACCTACTCTCCCACACCCTTGCAGGTGAAGTACCATCGGCGCTGAGGGGCTTAACTTCCGTGTTCGGGATGGGAACGGGTGTTTCCCCCTCGCTAGAATCACCGGGAAACTCAATTTTTGAAAGAACGGTCACCGAGCGCCCGCCGTTGCGTCAGCGCTGGCGGGCGCGGTGAAAACTGAATCGGGTCAGCAGCGATAGGATCCGTCGAGCAACCAAGAACAAGGTCTTGATGCCCAGCAAATTGTACTCTGTGTGGCTTGACAGTGCTTGGAGCGATACCAAGCTGATTGGCGCGAAGCCAAATAAATGGTCAAGCCAATCGACCGATTAGTACCGGTAAGCTCAACGCCTTGCAACGCTTACACTCCCGGCCTATCAACCTCGTAGTCTGCGAGGGGTCTCATGGGATACCTCATCTTGAAGGGGGCTTCCCGCTTAGATGCTTTCAGCGGTTATCCTTTCCGAACGTAGCTACCCAGCTGTGCCGCTGGCGCGACAACTGGTGCACTAGAGGTTCGTCCATCCCGGTCCTCTCGTACTAGGGACAAATCCTCTCAGGTATCCTGCGCCCGCATGAGATAGGGACCGAACTGTCTCACGACGTTCTAAACCCAGCTCACGTACCGCTTTAATCGGCGAACAGCCGAACCCTTGGAACCGGCTTCAGCTCCAGGATGCGATGAGCCGACATCGAGGTGCCAAACCGCGTCGTCGATGTGAACTCTTGGACGCGATTAGCCTGTTATCCCCGGCGTACCTTTTATCCGTTGAGCGATGGCCCTTCCATACGGGACCACCGGATCACTAAGGCCTACTTTCGTACCTGCTCGACGTGTATGTCTCGCAGTCAAGCTCCCTTATGCCTTTACACTCTACGGCTGGTTTCCAATCAGCCTGAGGGAACCTTCGCGCGCCTCCGTTACTTTTTGGGAGGCGACCGCCCCAGTCAAACTACCCGCCTGACATTGTCCTCGATCCGGATCACGGACCTAAGTTAGAACCTCAGTACGCTAAGGGTGGTATTTCACTTGTGGCTCCACCGAGTCTAGCGGCCCGGCTTCAAAGCCTCCCACCTATCCTACACATAGCGCACCGGGGTTCAGTGCCAGGGTGCAGTAAAGGTTCACAGGGTCTTTCCGTCTTCATGCGGGTAACCGGCATCTTCACCGGTGCTACAGATTCGCTGAGTCTCTTGTGGAGACAGCGCCCAGATCGTTACGCCATTCGTGCAGGTCGGAACTTACCCGACAAGGAATTTCGCTACCTTAGGACCGTTATAGT
>Ga0102947_1000145_pt1 | contig 24998 bp, 26 predicted proteins | sample SalPon2A_A_D2_MG_FD_78210 | JGI IMG/M metagenome (GOLD analysis project Ga0102947, IMG submission 78210) | Soil microbial communities from South San Francisco under conditions of wetland restoration - Salt Pond MetaG R2A_A_D2_MG | ecosystem: Environmental > Terrestrial > Soil > Wetlands | place... | reverse complement strand
CGAACGATTGCAAAAGGTCCGGTGAACCTTTTGCAGTGAGGAGCCAGCCGGTGCGCTGGCTCTTACTGTACAATGAATTTCTTACACTCCCCCAGGCAAACCTGGCTCGCGTTGAAATTAAAAAACCCGCGCCGAATGGCGCGGGTTTCCTGCTTGATGTGGGACATACTGGATTCGAACCAGTGACCTCTGCCCTGTCAAGGCAGCGCTCTAAACCAACTGAGCTAATATCCCGTTAGGGTCTGCAATATCGGAAAATTATCAGAGGATTTTATAAAGACCCGGGAAATAAATTTACCCCCGGAAATTGGGCGCTACTGATCAAAAAATACGAGGAGAACAAGGTCCTCCTCAATGTCTATAAAACGGTGGTCAACCCCGGCTTTTACAAACAAAACACTTCCGGGTCGTACTATTTCTTCCCTGCCACCGGCTGTTAATTTAGCTTTTCCCCGAATCACGTAATACACTTCATCCGTATCGTGAGGCTGTTGCCTGTCTTCCTCCCCCGATCGCAAATTGTACATACCGGTCAACAGGTTCTTTCCCTTGAGAAATGCCATCCATCTCTGGTCGTTGTATTGTAGTTCAGAAAGCAATGAATCCGTGTGAAAAAACAAGGCATCCGGATCCCCGGACATGTCGGATTCCTGCCCGTATGCGCCCGAATAACCCAGCAATGTAATGAGCGATAGCAAAAAAATAGTTTTCTTCATTGTACGATCAATTAAACCTATGAGACCAAATGGCCACAGGCAGAAAGGTACAATTTATTGTGGAAAAATGTGAAATTGGAGCGGAAAGGGAGGTCAGTTGACGGGAACACTCATGGTTCTATACAAATTGAAATAAAACCAGGACCGACATAAAAACCACGTACATGCTGCCAATGACAACAAAGAGATCAATAAAGCTGAATTTTCTTTTCATAGAGATAAATCTAAGGCACAAACCCAAAGTCTCAAAAAAAACCGGACTAAGGATCAGATCTTTGGATAAAGTGCTATTTTAAAGTATCCCAGGGCCCAAAATCAATGTTGTAGTAAATCTCCCGGCTGATAATGCACAGTGCCGGCTATAAGTAGATTCTTTAAAAGGTCCCACCCGGGTACCTTTCCGCCTGTCGGCGTATCGGGGCTCCATCGGAAAACCACTCCTGCAAACCTGCCCCGGCGGGGGCCCTGGGGCAGCTGTTATCAATTCGCGCCTTTTTTATGGATGTCAATTGATCTAAACTCTGAAAACCAGGGATTTATTCCAATAGGTAAAGCAAGCCTGGTTCCGAATTTCAGATCTCCTTCCAAAAGCCCTAATACCCTACTCTTCCCGGTTGCCTTTCGCATTTGCCGTAGAACTCTCCGGATGGTGCGTCCCAATGTTCGGACATCCATTCCAGGATGGTGTATTCCCCTTTTTTGATACTTCTAATAAAGCATCTGAAAGAACCTGAGAACCTGATTTCAGGATTTCGGTTGCGTCCGTAAATTAAATGGTTGAACGGAACTTTGGTTCTGACTAATAATTCAGATATTTTAAGTTGTAATCCTGCAGAACATATTTTCTTTTCCACTCCAAATATCCATAGAATGGGATAACAAAATACAAAATTGCCCAAAGTGCATAAATGTTTAGTCCCCTGGAAAAATACAGGTAAATACTTAAGCCATTCAATCCTATCCAAAATACACGGGCACTCACAATATTTTTAGCTTCCAAATAACTGGCTAAAAAACTGAATATAGTGGTAAAGCCATCAGGTAAGTTTCTTCAGCGTCAGTGTAATTATCAAAACAGTAACCTAAAACCAGGGCAATTGAAAATCCCCCGGAAAGGCCTTTTAGTGACTTGAAAATCCCCATTTTGAAATGTCCAAAGTATTTTCATCATTATTACCTCCATTCCATAGGTAACAGCGATAAAACCCGATGAGGACATAAAACAAATACAAAATACATTCCGTATACAATTTGGTCCGATAAATTAACTACCTGCTACACATTGAACCAAGAATACCAAATAACCAGCATATTTTTTTCCCTTTAAAAGAAAAAAGAGGAAAGCCATATTTAAGGCTACACTTAAAAGCTCAAGAATTGAATCCATTAATTTTTTCGCAACCGTATATCATTTGGCCACGGATCCTTTTTTTGAACTTTGCTTACTTGTTTAATTTTTGGATTTTACCGCTGTACAGGTAACTTTAATCTTACCGCCAAATGGAAGACATTGTGCCTGATAAATGGTTCTTGCGGGTCTCTTGCCTTCAGGAAATAAATCCATGAACAGCATATTAACTGCCGGCAGGTCGTTTAAATCATCAAAAGCGATATCTACAAATACAATGTCGTCTTTTAAAAACCCGGCATTTTCTATTGCAGCGAATAGATTCGAGAAAGAGAGTTCGGCCTCTTCCGTAATACTCCCTTTTATATACGTTCCATCACCATTTACTGCTAACTGACCGCTTACAAAGCACATATCATTAACAACAACGGCATGGCTTATTGGATTAGACCATTTGGGAAGTCCGGCACCTTCAGTTATGTATTTCTTTGAACTCATTTCAATCGTTTTTTCGAGCTTTAATGATTACCCACCCCTTTTAAAGTCATCTTTACTGGCTTTATAGTACCATCCTTATTGAATTCCATCTTATCCATACACGTAACCCGGTGGTCACGGTCCTGGTTGGGTATTGGCCTTCTATGGTATACGATGATCCATTCATCCGTCCCTGGCTTATTAATTACGGAGTGGTGTCCTGCCCCGGTTGCAATATCCCCTTCTTTTGCTTCCAAAATAGTGCCGATACGATTGTATGGACCTGTCGGTTTATCGGACATGGCGTAGGCCACTTTGTAACTTCCATCTGTCCAATTACCTTCCGACCACATAAAATAATAGATTCCCTTACGCAAGAACATAAATGGGCCTTCCACGTAGCCCTCTGGCGTAATTTCTTTGAACAGATTACCATCTTCCCAAGGCAAGAAACCTGTAAACCTGGAGTTGAGCCTTCCAAGGTTGCAATGGCTCCAGCCTCCGTAGAAAATATAATAGGTGCCGTCCTTATCCTTGAAAACAAATTGGTCGATGGGCTGGGCATCATTGTAGAAATCAGAAATAAGGGGCTTCCCCAAATAGTCCTTAAAAGATCCGCCGGGACTGTCTGCCACAGCCACCCCAATTCCTCCAAAATGGTTGATGTCATTATCGGGATCATAAGAATCCCTACCAGGTCTCTGAATATCGTTCGCCCCGAAAAACAGATAATATTTGCGTTCCTTCTCAATAATTGATGGTGCCCAAAGCGCCTGCCTTAACCACTTGATTTTGGCTGTATCTAAAATACGTTCGTGCTTTTGCCAATGAATAAGGTCTTTGGATGAGAAGGCATCAAAATGTAGTTGTTTGTCATAATCATCGGAAAACGTGGGATAGACCCAATAGGTATCGCCAAAAACAGCGCCTTCCGGATCGGCGTACCACCCATTAAAAATAGGATTGTTATGCTCTTCTCTGGGTTCTTGTGCAAATGTGCAAGAACCGAACAATGAACAAGCCAATATGAAAGAGCTTTTGACATTCATGATTAACTCCTATCTTTTATTTGAATTTTTAAATTTTATTGCCTAATAACCAAGATATTAAACCATTATTAGGAACACTTTTAACGACTCGTACACATATGTTGAAGTAGAATTTTCATTGCTGTTTGGGCATATTATCGCCCGCAAAAACAACATCCGGTATATTGAAAAAATCGAACCGACTATATTCACGCTTAACAATTATTGTGCTGCCCCCTAACATGTTAACTTGCTCATATCTCAACGGTATCCCTTTTTCGATCCAAATCCAATATTTAGTAGCGGAAATACTTCCATCGTTTTCACCAACAGCAAGAACGACAGTTTCGGCCCCTTGGATTTCTTCCCTTCCAAACACCTTAAATTCTTGATTTTCCAACCCTTCGGTATTCAAAATATGCCGAATCCTAATGATTGGCACATCCGGATTCTTTCCCTCTTCATTATTGAGCGATTGTTCTTTGGAAACATATACTCCATCCGGCCTGAATATCACCGATGATTTTTTCCCATTTTTCATGAATTCTTTTCTCATAGAGCCCTCCTTTATCCAGACCTTTGTCTCCGAAGAAACTACAACGGCTTCCAATCCTTTCAGCTGACTTGTTACAACCACTTTTTCATCATAGGCGATTGTTTTGATTCCGTTTGCCTTTGATAGAATTGTCGGGATATCAAGTTCCTGGGCAGAAACCAGCGCACAAAAAAAATAAAAAATGAAGAAAATTCTTTTTGGTGTATTGATTTTCAAACTTTCTTCATTTGCCATACCAATTGCATGAGACCTGTTCATTTTATATCGTTTATTTAAACTTTATCAATTGGGTTACGATTTCGATCTGAAAATTAATATAGCAATTTCAGACTACGAAATCAAACTATATAATAACAAGACATTCACATAGGTATTTTTAGTTCACTGAATTATTAACCGTGACGACTAACGTGGTTTTTATTACTTGATGTATTCAAATTTGAGATTAAATAAACCTTAAGAGTGGCTGCGAGATAATAGAACTTAGGAATCGTGACCTCCTCCCATTCTATATACCTGTCAAATGTAGAGGATCCGGGCTATTTTCAGTGTTTTCTAGGAACTGGTCCAATTCACGCATTCAAATAAATCAGTTGCAAGGCATTCTCAGGATCATACCCTGCCCTGTAAAGTGCACACCACAAGACACTATGAACCCAGTAGACTGCCATTAAATTATTACTGTCTTTTCCATGTTCTTTAATTTATTTTCTTTTCATTTGTCCTCACAAATCAAATGACGGATTTGTTTTTTAGCTTTAAGCTGAAAATCATGCAATATATTTCTCTGTTCGAGCTATGGGAGATTAGGAAGTCAATACCTGTAGCAGCTTATAAGATAGGCGGTCGAATTTTAAAGCTAACTTCCCCTTTTACCATGTCGATTGTGCAAAGTCAGCACAACTACTTTTTTATCCCTACCACACAGGAACAAATAATTATTTGAGGCTGCGTTACTTCCCAGTATTGTAAGGCTTAATCACTGTTTTAATATAGCTATCCATTTGTTTAAAATTTTAATTATATCACTCCATAATGAATACAAAGTATATTGACCTAATTGATCAAACCTATGTCTTTCCCCAGGAAGAGTTTAGTCTTGATGGAGAAAACCTGAAATTTCATGACATTCCACTAAAAGACCTGGTTACCCGATATGGAAGCCCCTTAAGGTTTACCTATTTACCCAAAATTTCCGAGAATATTCAAAAGGCAAAAAAATGGTTTGCCCATGCCATAGAAAAAAACGGTTACAAAGGAAACTACTGGTACTGTTATTGTACCAAAAGTTCACATTTTCAGCATGTCATGCACGAAGCGTTAAAAAATGATATTCATATAGAAACCTCTTCAGCGTTCGACATTAATATAATAGAGCAATTAAAGTTGGATGGAAAGCTGGCGAATAATGCGTATGTGATTTGTAATGGTTTCAAGCGAGCACAGTATATTGAAAATATAGGCAGGTTAATCAATAATGGGCATAAGAACTGTATCCCGATTTTAGATAATTATGCAGAAATAGATTTGCTCTCGGAGGTCATCGAAGGTAATTTCCAGGTCGGTATCCGTATTGCTTCGGAGGAAGAGCCCACATTTGAGTTTTACACCTCTCGTTTGGGCATAGGGTATAAGAACATCGTCCCGTTTTATGAAAGTCAAATCAAGAACAATGACAAGGTAGCGCTTAAGATGCTCCACTTTTTTATCAATACGGGAATTCGTGATAACGCCTATTATTGGAATGAACTCTTAAAATGCCTGAAGGTATATGTGCGATTGAAAAAAATCTGTCCATCCTTGGATAGTCTCAATATTGGAGGAGGTTTCCCAATCAAAACATCTTTGGCCTTTGAGTACGATTATCAATATATGATTGATGAAATAGTGTACCAAATCAATACCACCTGTTCAGAAGCAAACGTACCCGTACCTCATATTTTCACCGAATTTGGAAGTTTTACGGTTGGGGAAAGCGGGGGTGCCATTTATGAAATTATTTATCAAAAACAACAGAACGACAGGGAAAAATGGAATATGATCGATTCTTCGTTCATCACAACATTGCCAGACACATGGGCCATTAACAGGCGATTCATTATGTTGCCCATAAACCGTTGGCAAGATGAGTATGAAAGGGTACTTTTAGGCGGGCTTACGTGTGATAGCGATGATTATTACAATAGCGAACAAAATATTAACGCCATATATCTGCCGAAGTACAAAAGGGATAAAACGCTCTACCTGGGGTTTTTCAATATAGGTGCGTATCAGGAGACCCTGGGAGGTTACGGAGGTTTACAGCACTGTTTGATTCCCCAACCGAAGCATATTCTGATCGACAGGGATGAAGATGGGAATATCGTCACGACCTTGTTCAACCCCCAACAAAAAGCCGAAGACTTTTTGAAAATTTTGGGATATAATACGCATCAAGTTGTCCCGGAAGAGAAAAAATTGGTGCCAGTTATAACAACCGCCTAAGGGCACAATGCAAATCAGTAAAATGAAAACAACAAAGAATTACGCTGGTATTACCGACGAATTCGCACAATTGGAAACTGCAAAAGTGGTTTTAATACCCGTTCCTTATGATGGAACAAGTACCTGGGGAAAAGGCGCCGACAAAGGACCGGATTCATTTTTGGAGGCTTCTGAAAATATGGAGCTATATGATATAGAAACGGATTCTGAGGTGTATGAACAAGGTATTTATCTGGCGAATCCTATTACAGAAAATAGCGCTCCTGAAGCTATGGTAAATACGGTTCACAATACAACTAAAGAATACATTAAACGCAATAAGTTCGTGACCCTTGTCGGTGGCGAGCATTCCATAAGCATTGGCACTATCCGGGCATTCAATGAATGCTTTGACAACCTCAGCGTTTTGCACGTAGATGCACATGCAGATCTCCGTGAGTCCTATCACGGCTCCAGATACAACCATGCCTGTGCGCTACACGAAGCAAGTCAGACCACTAACCTGGTGCAGGTCGGCATTCGCTCAATGGATGCCATTGAAAAAACGCTCATGGATACTGAAAAAACCTTTTTTGCCCAGGATATGGCCAATGATGAATATTGGATGGATAAAGCGGTGGAAGCATTGACCGACAATGTTTTTATAACATTCGATTTGGATGCTTTGGACCCGTCAATAATGCCATCAACAGGTACACCGGAACCAGGCGGACTTTTATGGTACGAAACACTGGAGTTCTTAAAGCAGGTATTCGCGGAGAAAAATGTCGTTGGTTTTGATATCGTGGAGCTTTGCCCAAATCTGGCCGATAAATCATCCGATTTCCTGACAGCCAAGCTATACTACAAGATGCTCAGTTATAAATTCATGGGCCTGGATGTGGATGTTGATTATGACAACACCTATGACGAAAATTATAAGGCCCCCAAAAATCCTTTAAAATTTCACGATGACCGGGACTAAGAAAGGAGCCATCTCCAACTTTATCGAAAAATACTATTTACACTTCAATGCCGCAGCCCTGGTAGATGCCGCTAAAGCATATGAACAACAATTGAACCAGGGGGCCAAAATGCTGGTCTCTTTGGCGGGTGCCATGAGTACCGCAGAGTTGGGAAAAATCTTTGCGGAAATGATTCGTCAGGACAAAGTACATATCATATCCTGCACAGGTGCCAATCTGGAAGAAGACATCATGAATTTGGTAGCGCATTCGCACTACAAAAGAGTGCCGAATTATCGTGACCTTACTCCCCAAGATGAATGGAACCTTCTGGAAAGAGGCCTGAACCGGGTTACCGATACCTGCATTCCCGAAGAAGAGGCTTTTCGTAGAATTCAAGAGCATATAGTCAAGATCTGGAAAGATGCAGCATCCAGGGGCGAACGCTACTTACCTCATGAATACATGTATAAGTTATTGCTTTCGGGAGTTTTGGAAGAACATTATGAAATCGATATAAGGGATTCATGGATGTACGCGGCAGCGGAGAAAAACCTGCCTCTGGTATGCCCTGGATGGGAAGATAGTACCATGGGCAATATTTTTGCTTCCTATGTTTTGAAAGGGGAGTTGAAATCGGGCACTGTGAAATCGGGAATCGAGTATATGACCTTTCTGGCAGAATGGTATACACATAATTCTTCCAACGGGATTGGATTCTTTCAAATTGGAGGTGGAATTGCCGGGGATTTTCCCATTTGTGTTGTACCCATGCTCTACCAGGATATGGAACGTACCGATACGCCATTTTGGAGCTACTTTTGCCAGATCAGTGATAGTACCACCAGTTACGGATCCTATTCAGGTGCCGTTCCCAACGAAAAGATTACCTGGGGCAAATTGGGTATCAATACTCCAAAATTTATCATAGAAAGTGATGCAACCATTGTCGCTCCGCTTATTTTCGCTTACCTTTTAGATTTGTAATCATATACAAGCACCCACATTTAAAAAGGGTAATAGTGGGCTTTAAAAAGTTGATTCCAGAAAAATTAAACCTAAGGGCAGAGCGATATCCCGATGGTTATGATGGCCGTGATGTAATCTCGTTCAGAAAGATCCCAGGGGAAGGAATCGAAGCTGTGGAGGTATTAACGGACGACACAAAATATTTGGTGAAAATCAGTGAGATACTCGAGTATACCATGGAAAATCAGGACAAAAGCATATGAAGATTTTGACGATGGTCACCCAAATACCCTTCAGGATCCTTATTTATCAATTCACAACGCGAATGCTGAAGTCTTTTTTATCTCTTTTTTGGCTCCTGACTGGCTGGCATATAGAGAAATCTTACACTTCCGGTTGGTCTCAAAAATCTACGGTCTTCGTTGTATTTTCAGGTAACCACGGTAAATAAACTGTATAAAAATACCCTATATGAAAATTAAGGAAATAGAAAATATAGAGCTAAAGTTTTTGACCCTTGATGATTATCAGGAACTAAAAGCCGCTATGATCGCGGCTTACTCCAATATGCCGGGGTCCTATTGGAAGGAAGAGCAAATAAAATCCCTGATCGAAAAATTCCCGGATGGGCAAGTGGTCATTAAAATAAACGGGCAATTGGCCGGAGTTGCCTTGTCCATTATTGTTGATTATGATTCCTTTGATGACAATCACACCTATGAACAGATTACAGGTAAATATTCTTTTGACACCCACAGTGATGACGGGGATGTGCTCTATGGCATTGAAGTATTTATAAAACCTCAGTTTCGGGGTCTTCGATTAGGACGCAGATTATATGATTACCGAAAAGACCTGTGCGAGAAACTGAACCTGAAAAGCATTGTTTTTGGAGGCCGAATGCCTAATTTTCACAAATATACCGATCAATTGACCCCTAAAGAGTACATCGAAAAAGTCAAGAGAAAAGAAATTGAGGACCCTGTTTTGAATTTTCAAATCAGCAACGATTTTCATCCTGCCAAAGTGATGAAAGGGTACTTGCAAGGAGATGAAGCGTCCAATGATTTCGCGATATTGATGGAGTGGGACAATATTTACTACCATAGACCCACTAAAAAAGCAGCTACCAAGAAAAAAGTGATTCGCCTTGGATTGATCCAGTGGCAAATGCGTGCTTACAAAGACCTGGAAGAGCTTTTGCAACAAGCTGAGTACTTCATAGACGCAGTGTCCGGCTACCGCTCTGATTTCGCCCTGTTTCCTGAATTCTTTAACGCCCCCTTGATGGCAAAGGACAATCATTTGTCAACACCGGATGCAATACGTGAACTGGCCAAGCATACAGCAGCAATCGTTCAGAAATTCTCCGAATTCTCTATTTCCTACAATATCAATATAATTACTGGAAGTATGCCAGAAATCATCGATGGCAGCTTGTTCAATGTTGGTTATTTGTGCAGACGCGATGGCAGTATGGAACGTTATGAAAAACTGCATGTTACCCCGGACGAGGCAAAAGTATGGGGCATGCAGGGAGGACATCAATTAAAGGCTTTTGATACCGATTGTGGTAAAATCGGCATACTCATCTGCTATGACTGTGAGTTTCCCGAGTTGAGCAGAATTTTAGCCGATGAAGGTATGGATATTCTTTTTATCCCCTTTTTAACAGATACGCAAAACGGATACTCAAGGGTGAGGAACTGTGCACAGGCGCGTGCCATTGAAAACGAATGTTATGTTGCCATCGCCGGAAGTGTGGGCAACTTGCCCAATGTTCAGAACATGGATATCCAATTCGCCCAGTCCATGGTGTTTACACCTTGCGACTTTTCATTTCCAACCAATGGAATAAAAGCCGAGGCAACACCAAATACAGAGATGATATTGATAGCCGATGTGGATATCGATTTATTACGTGAACTTAATCAATTTGGGGCGGTACGAAACCTAAAGGACAGGAGAAAGGATCTTTTTGAACTAAGAAAAAAATAATATTCAAGGGAGTATTACCCCAACATTCCATTCCCTTTAATCTTAATCAAAACATAAATTTTGGAAGCTACAACGACTTTAGCACAGGACCTGAAAATTATTGGCAGTGAAGAATGGTGTTTCTTCGAAGACCTGGGCATACCGGCTATAAAGGCACGTATTGATTCAGGGGCCAAAACCTCATCCATACAGGCCACCAATTTAAAGGTTTTTACCAGGGGAACGCAGGAATGGGTGAAATTTGAGGTCAACCCATTGCAAGAAAATAGAAGCATTGCCATTTCCTGTGAGTCAAAATTGGTGGACCGGCGGATGGTCAAAAGCTCTTCCGGTATTTCTGAGGAGCGGATTGTGGTGAGGACACCGGTGACTTTGGGTAAGGAAACTTTTGAGATTGAGTTGACCCTTGCAAACAGGGATACGATGGAGTTTCGCATGCTTCTGGGCCGCGAGGCCATTATTGAAAGGTATATAGTCAACCCTGCCTTAAATTATCAAATTCAGGACTTTTCGGAGGAAGATATCATTAATAAATATGCCCCTTATTACAAGGAAAAGACCGGCTTGAAAATTGCCTTGCTAGCCAGTAATGCTGAGTTGTATAGTAATAAAAGACTCATGGAGGCAGCAGAGGCAAGAGGCCATGAAATTGTATTCTTGAATATTGAGCTTGCCTATATGAAACTGGACGCTCATTCACCGGAAATAAGATATCGCGGAGGTAATATTTTAAATGAATTTGATGCCGTTGTACCCAGAATTAAACCTTCGGTAACCTTTTATGGCTGTGCCTTGATCAGACAATTTAATAACCTGGGTGTTTATTGCCAAAATTCCGCAGAAGCAATTACACAGTCGCGTGATAAGCTATTCGCATCTCAGTTGTTTTCCAAAAACGATATCCATATTCCTATTACAGGTTTCGCCAAATCCCCGATGGATACCAGAGACCTGATAAAAATGGTCAATGGAGCACCATTGATCATCAAACTTTTAGAGAGTACCCAGGGCAAAGGGGTGGTATTGGCAGAAACCAACAAGGCTGCAGAAAGTGTAATCAACGCCTTCAAGAGCGTCAATACCAATATTTTGGTTCAAGAGTTTATCAAAGAAGCGAATGGACAGGATATTCGCTGTTTTGTCGTCAATGGCAAGGTCGTGGCCTCGATGCAGCGTCAGGCAGAAAAAGGAGAGTTTCGAGCCAACATTCACCAGGGTGGTAAAGCCTCCATCATAAAAATTACATCAGAGGAACGAAAACTGGCATTGAAGGCTGCAAAGATCCTCAATCTTGCGGTGGCAGGGGTAGATATTATACGCTCCAAAAAGGGGCCGCTGCTGCTTGAGGTAAATTCTTCCCCTGGTTTGGAGGGTATAGAAAATGCAACGGGCAAGGATATTGCCAATGAAATGATAATGGCAATAGAAAAAAAGCTGAAGTTCAGCAGGTAATAAGTAAGAGCGGCTCAAAAGGATATTTCAATCGCTAATATTTTCAGGGAATTACACATGCCTTCTGCCTTTAAAACAATAATAACGTTCCATAAAGCGAACATTTTGTAGAAGCAATCCTCCTCAAATCTTTTGCAAGCCATCCCACGCTTATATAAACATTTAGAAAAGGATCCAGTGATATAAATCATTATCCATTTCACTGAGAAAACTTCAACCTTATCCGAAGATGATATGAACCCCGGTTCAATTCAAAAGAAATCCCTTGAGTTCATTAATTGTTCCATGGGTGTTGCGTTTTAAAAAGTGTTCGTAAAACGTACGTGGAAAAATTGAACCGGGACTTCCCCTTTCCCGAAAGCGCCCTTAGTCCATTTATAGGGACATTCAGTGGGCCAGGGGCTGATACAACAAAAGACTGAAAGTGATCGGAGCATTATGCGGGATCGAACAACGGCTGACCAGCGATGCTTCCCTGCACAATTTTGCCCCCCGGGCGAAGCTTAATAATATTCCGTTGGAGGCTACTTCCGATATATTGGGCATTCGCGGATCAATACGGCCCAGATCTGGTTGAAGGTTTTGCCGGCTTCTATTCCGGATGATTATAAAGAGAGATTCATTGAAATTGATTAACCGTGGAATATAGTGCATAATGCACTACATTTCACGTATCCCCAAGATAGCAAATCGCCTATGCCTTTGAAGGAATTTTCGATTGGGAAGGAGAGCAATCAATTATACGTGGTATTGTGCGTTGTAATTGTGACCGTATTACCTGACGGAAAACCAACTTTCTTTAGGTAATTAAGGCAATGGAACAAATGAGGAATATTTCTTATTTAAACTCCATCTTTCTGTTCGGTCACTGCTGTTGAACAACTGGATTTAGCCTGAAACTAAAAGTGCGGTTAATTCTGGAATTAAGATTACGCCATTTTCGCATGGGATGACTTTTTATAATATATCGACTCAACCCAGGGGATATCCTATTGACAGAAAGCAATAACACTTCAAACTTTCCCACTACGATGCGCCTGTTTTTTTTCATTAATCCTTTGATAATTCCATTTGCACATTGACTTGCAGTCATCCCTAATCGATGAGACGTCTCTACTTTTCCATAGGGTCTTCCATCGCCACATAAACCCTTGGCCGTAATTTCTGTATTTATAAAGCCTGGAAGAATAAAGCTAACATGTAGTTTACAACTCATATTCTCAGCCTTTAATGACTCAAAAAAGCCATGAAGCGCATGTTTTGATGCTGCATAAGCTGATCTTCCCGGGATTCCCATAACGCCGGCAAAACTTGAAACTATTGCAAACCAACCGTAACCTTGTTTCATATAAATTGGCATGATTGATTTGGTAAAGGCTACGGTACCAAAATAATTTGTTTCCATAATTCTCCTGTCAACATCCATTTCGTTTTCAATGACCAATCCTTTCTGTGCAATTCCGGCATTGTGAATGACCAGATCCAGGCGATCCAATTGCTTCACCATTGCTATTGCATTTTCGATTGAATTATGATCGGTTATGTCCAATGGGAGCGTCAATAGATTTTGAGGATTGGGACACTTATTTTTTACCTCGATCAATTTTTCTGCTCGTCTTGCTGAGGCAATGACCTTGGTTCCCAACTTGTTCAGTTGAATCGCCAGTGATGCTCCAATGCCCGAGGAGGCACCTGTTATCCATACTACTTTGTCTTTTAAATCCAGTTTTTTCATCGATTTTAATTTTAAATGAGACCATGGTTAAAATTGTTCAATAAACCTATAGTAAAAAATTAACCGGGAGGTCCGAAATCATACATACTGGATTAATTCGGACATATTTTCTGGATGGCAATTAATTACCTCGTGAATCGTTAAGCCTGAAGTACATATTATTATTTAGGCAGCAGTTGTAATCCCAAAATTCCCCCTAAAAATGATTACAAGAAAACTGAATCCGGCTCAGAAACTTTTCCATGAGATCATGGAAATCCTTATTGAGTACAAAATAATGCCCAGTACTTCTCCCACAATCGGGTTTTTTGTTTCTTCACGGAAAGGTGACAAGATGCACTTACTTGCTTTGCGGCAAATATGCATTTTATGTCTGGAAGCCCTGGATGCAGAATACCAGGCTCTCCTATCTCAAGATACCACACAGGATATAGTTATCCTGAACAATGGCACGATGGAAGATGAATTTGAAAAAGTTATATTTTATGCAAACAAGGATACTTTGGATATCATTGAAGACCATTTAATGGTATGCTTGGACAAAATTAATATCCTATACAAAATCCTCTAAGATCGATCAACTTCCCGATTAATTGTATTTCTGATATTCCCAGTTTGAAGTTCCATGGAAATGCCGGAATAATTGGTCAATCTTTGAGCAACAATTTATACCTGTCTCTAATCATTACAAGAGTTTACAAAAAGTTCAATTATGCGGTGAGATTTTTATACAACATGGAGTACTGCAGATGTTAAATGGACAATTAACTGGAGCGCTAGGAATTAGGTCAAATTAATCCTGAATATGCTTTCTTGGTTTAGCACTATGTAAAAGTAGAGGCTTTTAGTTCAAGAGTCATCCCTCTGTAAAAAATATGCTCATTTTATTTGTGTAGTTAAACGGCTTCATATATATTTGTAGTTAAATGACTTCACAATGAAATTACGCAGAGATATTTACCAAGCAATTTCTGATCCAACAAGAAGAGCTATACTGGTATTGCTCACTTCACAAGCAATGACCGCTGGAGCTATCGCTTCTAACTTTGACGCAGCAAGACCCACAATATCCAAACACATTCAGATTTTGAACGAATGCGATCTTGTTGAAGCAAATCAACAAGGGCGGGAAATATACTACGAACTGAAAATTGAAAAAATGAAAGAAATCGATAAATGGTTGGAACAATTCAGGAAGATTTGGGAGAATCGATTTGATCAATTAGACAAAGTTTTATCAAACTTAAAAAACCAAAAAAAATGAGTAATCAAAGCGTAGTAATAGAGCGTGTTTTCGGAGCTGACATAAAATTAGTTTGGAAGGCCATAACAGAAAAAGAAATAATGAAACAATGGTATATCGATCTGAAAGAGTTCAAAACTGTTGTTGGATTTAAGTTTGACTTTTGGGCTGGTGAAGAAGGTGGAAAACAATGGAAACATTTGTGTGAAATAACAGAAGTGGTTCCAGAAAGAAAACTTGCTTATTCGTGGAAATATGAAGGTTATGGAGGAATTTCATATGTGACTTTTGAATTATTTGAGGAATCCAATGGTACAAAACTCAAACTCACACATTCAGGAATTGATTCGTTCCCGGCTGATATTCCCGATTTAGCTATTCACAATTTTGAAAAAGGGTGGAATCAAATCATTAATGTTTCGCTCAAAAAACTTTTGGAAAAACATATTTAACAAAATAGAAAACAATGAAAAATAACTTGACATTCACTTTTGACATCAACAAAGAAAGCAATTCGGTAAATGTAGAACGGGAATTTGCCGCTGGCCTTGATTTGGTTTGGGACGCATGGACAAAACCGGAACTACTCGACCAATGGTGGGCACCTAAGCCTTATAAAAACGTAACGAAATCCATGGATTTCAGGGAGGGTGGGACATGGCTCTATTATATGCTCAGCCCAGAAAATCAAAAGCATTGGTGTAAAAATGACTATCTGAAAATAGAACCGAAAAAAAGCTATACCGGTTTAGATGCATTTTGTGACGAAAACGGCACCACCAATGAGGCGATGCCAAGAACAAAATGGACTAATACATTCAATCAGGTAGAATTCGATAAAACACTTGTTTCCATCGTTTCCACCTATGAAAAACTTGCCGATTTGGAGCAAGTAATTCAAATGGGCTTTCAGGAAGGATTCACGGCTGGCCTGAATCAATTGGATGAATTGTTGGCTTCTTTCAAAAAGTAAACCAATTTTCCCAAAACCAAAATTCAGAAAAATCTGGTTTATGTAAACATCGATAACTCGAGAGACATCTTAATATGAAAAATAGTAACGGCTTAGGTCTTGAGTTTGATTGCATTAGCTTATACAGCTTCAGAAACAATGAAAAACAATCTTACGGAAACTGAAAATCTGAAAATCGAAAATGACAGCTTTAAATATACAGTTACTCAAAACAAGGCTAAAATGACAAAAAATAGATTATTGCGAATGGATAATGTAGGCATTGTGGTTGAATCACTGGACAATGCCATAGCCTTCTTCACCGAAATAGGTCTCAGGCTTGAAGGGCGGAGCACAATCGAAGGAGAATGGGCTGGTCGTGTTACAGGATTAGGAACTCAAAGCGTAGAAATTGCCATGATGGTTACACCAGACGGATACAGCCGACTTGAACTTTCACGATTTATAACCCCGGCTACTAGATCCGACCATAGGAGTGCTCCTGTAAACTCTCTCGGTTACTTACGTGTAATGTTCGCTGTTGACAATATTGACGAACTGGTATCCCGACTAATAAAACAAGGTGCCGAACTCGTTGGAGAGGTAGTTAATTATAAGAACATTTATCGTCTTTGCTATATTCGTGGAACGGAAGGAATTCTTATAGGATTAGCGGAAGAACAGTCATTAAATTATTAAAAATACAATGAAAAAGAATAAAATAATTCCAAATTTATGGTTTGACGGCAATGCAAAGGAAGCCACAGAATACTATGTGTCTGTTTTCCCTGGTGGAAAAATCTTAAACACTACTTTTTACCCTAAGACAGAAGTCGAAGGGTTGGCTGATTTTCAAAAGGACTTCGCAGGTAAGGTTCTGACAGTTAAAATTTAAAATTAATAAATTCGAATTTTAAACTGTCCAATTTTTAGGGAAGGCTACACATTGAGATAACCCTAAAAACTAATAAACACTATATTATAATTAAAAATCTGATGCAATGAATGGATCGTTAGAAAGTAAAATGGTGGAATATGAAAATCTACCTGAAGATAATTAGAAAAGAATGAGATAATGATAAGATCCTTTTCAATTATATTAATTATGGCTTTTCTTTCTTGTCAAAGCGACAAAGAAAATGTTGTTAATTCCAATGTTGAGATAAAGAAAACCATGCGAGAATATAGGATTGCATGGCTAGAGGGAGATTCTTCGGTCGTCTTAAACAAAATTAGTCCGGACATCATATTATTTCGACCAAATGAAAACGGTAAACCAATTTATGGTAAGAAAGAGGTTAGTAATTTTTGGTTTCCACAGTCTGAAATATCATATCCTATACTAAAATACGAGATAGAGAACGAGGAAATAATAGTCGCAAACAAAATCGCGTACTATCAAGGTCTTTCAAAACTTACCTGGTGTACTATAGAGAATGGAATCAGTAAAGACACAACACTTTCAATTTCAGAATTCACAAACATCCTGAGGAATGAAAATGGGAAGTGGAAGATTTTTAGGATAATGTATAATTTAAAAGATGAAAATTATTCTAGAGAATAGTTATAATCCCTAACCCTTTTCACAACACCGCATCACTCCCATTGCCCTCTTTGGTTACTAAAATGAAAAAACGCACATATATTAACATCTTCCCTTTTATTGAAAAAATGTTTATTGAAAACCACGAAACGAGGCGTTAGACAAGACCAATGGAAACCATTAATACTAGTATATGAAACTAAGCAAGATATCCATCTATGTTGCTATCCTACTGATTATTTCATATTTGGCACAGATATATATTTTATTAAATGGAGGGGTGGATAGTAACGCTTTCAAAACCATTACTCCCATTATCATGTTTTTACCGGGAATACTTGCCATAATTTATTTGATAGTAACAAATGAGGGATTAAAAAGCATTAACTGGAGGATAGGAAGGCCAATATACCTGCTTTATGCAGCTTTAATCCCTGCAACATTGGCGTTGTTTGCGGCATTGCTTATTTCATTATTTGAATGGGGTGATATTACTCATTTCAGTATTGCCGAAAACCAAGTTGAGATTAAAAGGGGGAAATTTATACTCGGCAAAGGCTTACAATCGATTCCTTATTTTGTATTAAATTATGTTTTAACTGCACTGTCATTTTCGCTGGTAAGTGGATTATTCGCATTTGGCGAGGAATTGGGCTGGAGAGGTTTTTTGCAGAAAAAACTTATCGTCAAAAGAGGATATTTTTGGGGTATTGTTATTCTTGGTTTGATTTGGGGCTTTTGGCATTTTCCATTGATAATAAGTGGGTACAATTATCCCGAAACCCCCATTCTGGGAGCCTTTATTTTATTTCCTCTTACGACAATTTTCGCTTCGTTCTTTCTGGCTTGGCTTACCTTAAGGGCTAATAGTTTTTGGCCTGCTGTCATAGCTCATGGCAGCGTTAATGCCTTCATAGGCTCAATCATTTCAGGAATGAATTATGGCGAAAATCGGCTCTCTGCAGATATTCTTATGGTATGCCTTTGGGGTTTATTAGCCTTGTTGTCCTATCTATCAATTAAAAACCTAAATAGCAAAACGGTTACCAATATAAATTAAGGGCATTTAAACGCACCTTATTGAAATTGTATCAGGGTGGTATATTATCCTTCTGTTTACAATATTGTCTAATTTTAAGGATGCCATATCAATAAAAGGCATGCCATAGAGCATAAAGGTAATCAGGAAATAATTTCGGTAATGGAATAACTTGGAACCTTCTTCCAGCTTCAGTTCCAGGATGCGTTTTATGTATTTAATATCCATTGCCCGTTTTGCTGTAGGCAACGTTTTTATCTGATATTGATAGAAAGGATAGGCCTCACGCTCAATCATGCCTTCTTTGATCCCTTTGTTGTAAATGGCCTTTAATACCCTCATATAAGCCGCGACTCCGTTAAGGGTGTTCCCGTCTTTAGATAAATGGAACTGTTCAAAACGTTTTAAGAAGTTGTAATTCACCTCGATGAACCAGCCGTCCTTTTCCTAGGATTTCAATCTGCCGGGCAACGGCAGGTGATCTTCTTTTGCCCATAACTCCTTAAATGTAAACCATCTAAAGCGTTAAAAAATCTGTTCAAGCATTTAAGGACTGAGAAAATTATCAACACATAGAACCTTTCTAAGGTCATAATTGAACAAAGGATTCAAACTGGTTATTATTTTAAATAGGTACTTTCTTTATAAGCAGACTTTTTGAAAATAGTTCGGCACTAGATTTAATCAGATTTGGTTAGTATACTGAACTCTTCAAAGGAATATTTTTTTAAACTCTTTCCCCAGGGGTCGGTAATTGTACGAGGATTAATACTCCCTGATAAGATTGATTCTACACCTGCCAACGTTTTTTTTAGCAGGTTTTTGTCTAACATAGTTTCGTTATGACCAGGCATAATATAATCGAAGCAATCATAATACTTCAATAACTTTAAATAACTCTTCCGTAAATCCATTATGCTACCTCCATCCAAGTGGGTCCAAATAGATCCTTTTAATAGAATATCCCCGCTAAACAAAATCCGGGCCGTTGTATCCAAAAGACAAATATGGTCAGGAGCTTCTCCCGGAGTGTGAATTACCTCTAAATTTAGATTGCCGAGGTCTAATATATCACCGTCATTCAGCCAACAATTTACACGAAAAGGAGGTAAATAATGATCTTTAAGGTTGAATCCATGCGGGAAAGGCTTGATGATCAAATTTTCTTGAAAAATTTCAACAGATAAAACCTCGTAAGGAACACCTCTTATAGATATTCCACGTGATAGTGGATGGTCAAACATGCTCACGTTTCGGAATTGCCAGTTACTACCAATATGATCCGTATGGCTATGCGTATTTACAACATGTATTGGTTTACTTGTAATTTCTTTAACCGCTTTTCGTAAATTACCAATCCCGCAGCCAGTATCAATCAAAATGGCCATGTCATCACCAATTACCAAATTAGAAATGGTTTCTTCAAAATGTCGGGGCTCATAGAATATAAAGTGGTGTGGAGTAACCTTGTAAATTTCAAACCAATGAGACGAGGTAGGCATCTTCATAAACTTAGAAAAAGAAGACCTGGGTAAATTATCGTACCATTCGTAATGGCCGAATTTCATAATCTAAAGGTTTAGGTAAGAAATTAATTATTCGTTGCAAAGTAAGTCAGCAATCCAAAAATAGCACTAACACCTATCCAAGGGATCATATTTATTTTTAGTCTGTACATAGCAATAAATGATAACACGATCCAAATTAAAGTCATATAATCGGCTTCCATGAGCGCTAATTCTCGCGGAAAAATCACAGCCCTTCCCAAATAAATGGTTAAGTTCAATACAACACCAACAACTGCTGCAGTGACTATACTTAAAGCCTGTTTAATTTTTACATTTTCCCTTGTCCTTTCTATGATGGGTGCTCCGGCAAAAATGAATAAGAAACAGGGCAAGAATGTATAGAATGTGGTTGTGATTAATCCTAATGATCCGTACAAAATAGAACCATTGTAATGGTTATAGCCTGCCATGAAGCCAACAAAAACCAAAACCATCACCAGAGGACCCGGTGTAGTTTCCCCCAAAGCCAATCCATCTAACATTTGCAAATCTGTAAGCCAATGTAATTGTTCTACACTTACCTGTGCTACATATGGAAGTACTGCGTAGGCCCCACCAAAAGTTACAAAAGCCGCTTTTGTAAAAAACAATGACAATCTGCTCCAGAACGTAAAGTCATCATTTTTTAAAAAAAATAGAATTAAAGGGATAGTGAACAATACCACAGCAACGAAAATTTGTCTTCCCAACCTTTTTGCGTTAAAGCCTACATCCGGAATTTTGTACTCATTATTGATGAAATAATTTTCCTCGTCTTTTGCCAGTTGTTTTTTAGCAGCTTCTGTCTGTCTAAATAAATTTGGAATGGTTTTCTGAGTTAAAAATGCGATCAGCAGGGAAGCAAAAACTATTAACGGAAAAGGAATGTTGAGAAAAAAAATACAAACGAAAGCTACTACCGCTATAAAGAAATGAAAAAAAGTATACAAGGATTTTTTTCCTATTTTGATTAAAGCCAAAATTACAATAGCCATAACCGCTGGTTTTAATCCACTAAACAAGGCATACACCCACGGAATGTTTCCAAATTTTGCATAAAGTGTGGTTAAGATCAACAAAATGAACATGGAAGGGAGAACAAAAAAAATACCTGCCACAAGACCTCCCCGAGTCCCATGCAATAGCCAACCTGTATAGGTAGCGAGCTGTTGTGCCTCAGGACCCGGTAAGATCATTGTATAATTGAGAGCATGGAAAAAGCGACTATCTGAAATCCAATTCTTTTTATCCACCAAAAACTCATGCATGATCGCAATTTGACCGGCGGGACCTCCGAAACTTATAAACCCTAGTTTAAGCCAAAACCAGAATGCTTCATTAAATGAAGGTTTTAGAACTTTCTTTCCTTCCAAAATTTAATAATTTAATGAGTTCTAATTAATTACCAAACTCGACTTTCAATCCAATACTGTTTGCAACTGCTTTTTCATAAACAATGGAGGCTGCTGCCACATCTTGTAAGCCCATACCTGTACTATCGAATATGATTATTTCACTATCCGATTTTCTCCCTTTCTTTTTTCCTAAAATAATTTCTCCCAATTCAGCATAAGTGTCCTTTTCAGTCATTAATTTGGCTTCAATTGCATGATGAAGTTCCCCGATTTTGGCGCATTGATTTGTTACATCGGTTATCAATGTATTCAGGGATAATACTTTGGCGGACAATTCCTGCTTATCTTCATTATCGGAACCAACCGCTGCTATAAAAGTTCCTGGCCTTATATCGTCGTGGTAAAGTAAAGGAGTTTTAGAAGTAGTACAAGTAACACAGATATCACTTTCAGCCAATGCAGCTTTAAGGTCATCGGTTCGAACTATAGAAATATGCAGATAACCTAATTCTTCAATGAGCTTATTGGCGGCGTGTAAATCTATATCATAGATAAAAACTTTTTCAATCGGGCGAACCTCCATTAACATCTTAATTGAAATTTTTCCCTGTGATCCACAACCGACGATTGTGGCAACCCTGGCATTCTTTTTTGCCAAATATTTTGCCGCTACAGCGGTGGCCGCACCAGTCCTTATGATTGTTACTTCGATGGAATCCATTAAAGCTAAAAGCCTTCCATTATCAGTATCATAAACTGTTACTACACCTTGGATGGTAGGGAGATTGTATTTTTTTGGATTCTTTGGGAAATTGGCATTCGTTTTGGCCACAAAATAACTTTTTTCTGTTCCCATAACTCCTGCCTTAATATGATACCCGCCATTTTCAACATGAATCCCCATGATGCTGGGGGGGGCAACCATTCCGGCAGAATATAACCTAAAAGCATTTTCAACTGCCAGAATACACGCATCCAAAGGAAGTAAAGAGGCTACTTCCGAACCCTTTAATATAACTGTCGTATTGTTTTTCATAGTACTTATTAATTCATTCGATTTACTATTGTTTAAAATTATCCTTGTGGAATACGCTATGTTCATTCCCTTTAGGAACATTGTGAGATTGTGATATGGAATGACTTATTAAAAGAATCACCATCCTCATTATTGCTTTCAAAATCTTCATCAATTGTGGTTGTTTTAGAAGGGATAGTCGTGTTTTGAAACCCTTTTTCTCCGTGCCGTTAAGCGATGTGAAAATTTCCGGAGCTTCTTGATTGACAAAAGCAACAAATTTTAATGCAGCATTATATAGCCTGCCTCCCTAAAATTCTTTAAGTGGACCAGGAAGTTTTGCGAAAATATTTTAACAAAAGTAATTTCATTAATTACTCCAGGATAGAACCATTTCAATATTTGGTAAATAATTTACCCCATATGAAGATTTTATTGAAATATTCTACGGATTTCCTTTCCTTTTTTTGAATACACTGGGAGGTATACCCGTTTCCCTTTTGAAATTCTTTGTAAAATGACTTTGGTCCGAGTAACCAACGGCATAGGCGATTTCTGATATTGAATAATTGGTAGTGTCTAAAAGTAATTTTGCTTTATCAATTTTGATTTTTCTGACGTATTCGGTAAAAGTAAGATTATCAAAATATTTTGAAAATTCTCTGGAAAGGTATGCTGGATGGATATTTAAAGTTTTCGCTAAATTACTTAAACTCAACTTAGTATCTAATCCTATATGGTTTTGTAAAATCTTATCAATTTCTTTCGCCCAATATGGGATTTCCTTGGATTTTGTTTTGTTTCTCAAAAATTTTTCAAAAAGGTCATAAAAAAGCTTTTCATTTTGATTTTGAGTATGCCTGGTGTCTTTCAAATACTTGGCCCAAGAATAAAGCCCGTCATAAACAATCATTCCTATATCTAGCAGCTCATTATCATCCTGAATATTATAGGATAAGCCTGAAAAAATGGCCCGTAGGCCTGCCGATTGAGCGGCTAGATCATGTTTATCCGTATCTGCCCCTCTGACAATTTTAGCTATAGTTTTTAGAGCTTCGTCTTTTAGTTGGTACTTTTTAATGAAATAATCAAATGTACATTGATAACCATAGTGGGTAAATTCAACTCCGGGAATATCAAAAGGAATTGCATTTAATATTTTCGCTTGTTTTTCAACCTCAGAAAAAGGAACAAAATAGAAATTAGCCTGTTTGTCTATAAACCTGTTTATCAACCAGGGACAGGCTATTCTGTCAATTTTTGGTCTCTCCCTTGTAATCCAGTTCATATTTTTTTTTGAGAACTTGTAAATTATTTAAAAAAATCGATAAATTTTTTATCTGTACGAAATTTGGAAATTAAAAATCCGTTTAATTGAATATGTCCAATTTAAATATCGAACATTAATTCAATTTCTTGGATTCAGGTTTTTTCTGTCGGTCTTTCAGCACTTGCAAAACGATGGTATGCTGGCCTTTAGGATATATCCAAAAGTTGGACGAATATAACTGGATATCCCGGGAATGATGTAGCCATCTGACCTCCCCCAGTTAAACAGGACCGATTAAAACTAGAGAATTCCGGGCAAATAAATGTTTAACTTTAAAACGATTATTTGCTTATGAAACGTTCAAAATTTACCGAATCCCAGATTGTATTTGCGATCAAACAGGTGGAAACCGGAACACCACTTTCCGAAGTTTGCCTAAAAATGGTCTACTTCGTTACATACAACTACTGAGATTAATAGATCGGAATGTGTTTCTTTGAGATACTTAAAAAAGTTCTTAAAATTCGCATTGCTTACTAGCCAATTATTATAGAATATATTTGAATCAATAAAAATTAACATCTGACATTTGACGTTAGTAAACAATTAACTTTTAACGCATGAATAATACTAAAATAGACTATTATCTCTTAAAGTTATCGAAGAAGTCATAAATAATGGTTTACTGAACAAATGACTTCTTCGATTGTATATTTCCACTAATTGAAGACTTGATACACAGTAATTTTCTGCAAATTTTGTGCAAATAAAAAAAGAGCTACATGAAAATAACATGTAACTCTTTGATAATCAAGTGGGCCCGACTGGATAACCCGCTCAGTGCATGATCCAGAAGAAACCCGCACCTGCAAATAGGGCCGAACGATTGCAAAATGTCCGGTGGACCTTTGGCAGTGAGGAGCCAGCCGGTGCGCTGGAAACACTTCAAAAATTTACCAATCTCAAATTACTGGATTACAGCTGGCGCTGTGATCCAGAATAACTCCGTTCCTGTAAACCTGACCCGAGCGAAGCGTCAGGGTAGAATTCTCACCACATACTAATTGTAGAGGGTATTCATATTTCACTCCAGGCCATAGAATTACTGGAGTACCTCTCCGCCAAAACGCGGATCGGTGATCCAGAATAAACCCGCGGCTGTAAATAGAAAACCTGCGCCGAATGGCGCAGGTTTTCTGCTTAGTGTGGGCCCTACTGGATTCGAACCAGTGACCCCCTGCTTGTAAGGCAGGTGCTCTGAACCAGCTGAGCTAAGAGCCCCTTCTGTTTCCCGGAGGGCCTTCGCCCTCCGAAGCGGTGCTATATG
>Ga0102947_1000144_pt1 | contig 25204 bp, 16 predicted proteins | sample SalPon2A_A_D2_MG_FD_78210 | JGI IMG/M metagenome (GOLD analysis project Ga0102947, IMG submission 78210) | Soil microbial communities from South San Francisco under conditions of wetland restoration - Salt Pond MetaG R2A_A_D2_MG | ecosystem: Environmental > Terrestrial > Soil > Wetlands | place... | reverse complement strand
TTGGAACCCCCTGTAATAATGGCGTTTTTGCCGGTCATATCAAATTGTTTAATGCCGGGAAGTAGATGATCACTCATGGTTCGCTTGGTTTAATTGATTATTTGAAACCCAGATGGTTTTTGGCATAGTTTAGAGAAATACGATTATTATCAACTTCCAGTTTTAATTGTTCATCAGTGGATTTGCCGGACACGAGCGGCAGGGGTTCTTTTACTTTCTGGTTTCGTACGGCATGTAAATATTTTGCCAGTTCAACGGCAGAGATCTCATTAAATGTGGCCCAGTACTTTTCGGTCAGGCAGGGGACTTTTAAGGGATCACGCGTTATCATTTCCAGATTAAACCGTACATCGGGATTGTGTTTTTTAATGATCGATATCATGCGCTCAATATCCAGGTACCCTTCGCCCAGATTAATTTCGGACAACAGGAACCCGTCCTCATATTCGTCTACGCCCATATCTTTTAAATGGACCGAATAGGCATAGGGAGCTAAAGCTTCCACAACTTCCATCGGGTCCTCCAGCAGCGAAATGTTATTTCCGGTATCCAGGGTAACACCCACCCATTCGCTACCAATGATCTTAAGAATTTCTATGAATTCGTTTGCACGCCAGTCCTTGTGGTTCTCTACAGCAAGTTTTACCCGGTGTTTTTTCACGACCTGCTCTGCCAGCCATAATGAATGTATGGATGCCTCTTTAAATGTATCAAAGGCGGGGAGGGAGTCAAAGGTTTCGTACCTTCTGCCGGATAGGCAGGCTGCCCTGATGACATCAATGCCGGCTTCTTTTGCTGCCTTTACATCCGCTTCAAACCTGTCCGAATCCGTCCCGTCCTGTGGCAGTTTTATCTGACCCTCCAGGAACATATCCAACGATTCGGCACGCTTTCTCAAGGTGCTTGCATAGCTTTTGTCCCAGTTTCTTATACCCACCTGTATACCCCCAAACCCCAAAGCACCACAATGTTCCAACATATCCATAGCGTTGGTAAATGGTGGGTACTGATCACTTTGCATCTTCCTGTACCATCGCATAACATATGAGGCCTCTGCAACTCCAAAGCGGTTTTCTGAAAGCGTGGAAGGATACACCGGCAGTACCGGCATAGATGCCGCCACAACTCCGGTAGATAAGTTTGCGATAAATTTTCTGCGTTTCATGTGGTAAATGCCATGATAATCCAATAGAATACTGACTAATGTAGCTATTTTTAGGGAAAATACGGTTGGAAGGTAATGGTAGACCGCCATTTTGGAAACATTTCCCGGGAATTCAATAAAATTTGGCCGGAAATTTTTGAATAACAATAAAGAGTCAGTAAAAATCGCGGTCTCGGAGAAGTACCCCTGCAGCATTTTAAAGTCGTACCAAAGGATGAAACTGTAATTTCATTATATTCACCATTCAAATATTGGGATTTTATCAATGAACCCCTTAATTATGGATGAATGAAAAAAAAGAATCATAAAAAATTGCGAAGTACCTCCTGGTTTAATCCCGGAGATGCAAAATCAGCCTTTATTCATCGATCCTGGTTGCGTAACCAGGGATATCCCAATGACTATTTCGAGGGCCGACCGGTCATCGGCATCTGCAATACATGGTCTGACCTTACGCCGTGTAACGGACATCTGCGCGACTTTGCAGAGTTTGTGAAGAAGGGTGTCCTGGAAGCCGGGGGAGTTCCTTTTGAATTTCCTGTTACCAGTACCGGTGAGATCCTTATGCGACCTACGGCCATGCTATTCCGGAATTTGGCGAGTATGGATACCGAAGAATCTATTCGGGCCAATCCGCTGGACGGGGTAGTCCTTCTCACGGGTTGTGATAAGACCACACCTTCGACGGTCATGGGGGCCTGCAGTGTTGACCTGCCAACGATCGTTGTGCCGGGAGGTCCCATGCTTAACGGAAAATATAAAGGTGAACGCATAGGTTCGGGAACGTTCGTCTGGCAACTCAAAGACAAAATACAAAACGAGGGATTTACACCTGAAGATCAGATCGAGGCCGAAATTTGTTCAGCGCGCAGCGCAGGTCATTGTATGACCATGGGAACAGCTTCCACCATGGCGTGTATGGTAGAGTCCCTGGGGCTGACCTTGCCCGGCGCAGCCGCTATACCTGCTGTGGACTCCAGGAAAAAGGTACTGGCCCAGCTCTCTGGAAGGCGTATTGTGGAAATGGTAAGGGAGGATCTTCGATTGTCAAAAATTTTAACCCGGGAGGCCTTTGAAAATGCCATAAAACTCAACGCGGCGGTAGGAGGTTCCACGAACTTTATCATCCATTTGCAGGCGATAGCCGGAAGAATTGGTGTGACGCTTAATTTGAAAGACTTTGACACGCTGGGGAGTAAAATACCGTTGCTGGTAAACCTGATGCCTTCCGGTAAATTTCTAATGGAAGACTTTTTTGATGCGGGTGGATTGCCGGTAGTAATTAAACAAATGCAGGAGCATCTTCACAATGATGCCATCACCGTGAATGGGAAGCCTCTTGGTGAAAACAATCAAAGGGCTGAATGTTATAATCCTGAAGTAATAGCTTCCATGAAACAGCCTTTTTTGGAAGAAGCCGGCATTGCCGTTCTTTACGGGAACCTGTGTGAAGACGGTGCGGTGATTAAACCTTCGGCGGCCACACCGGAATTGATGACACACCGGGGTAAAGCCGTTGTCTTTGAGACGATCGAGGAATTCCTGGCCTCCGTTGACCAACCGGACCTGGAAATCGATGAAAACAGCATTATGGTTCTCAAAGGTGTCGGGCCTGTCGGATACCCGGGAATGGCAGAGGTCGGAAATATGGAGATACCCGAGAAACTACTCAAAAAAGGAATCAAGGATATGGTCCGTATTTCGGACGGTCGAATGAGTGGTACCGCCTTTGGCACCGTAGTATTGCATATTTCTCCCGAATCTTCCGTCGGAGGAGTCCTTGGTCTTGTACATTCGGGCGACTACATAGTACTCGATGTTCCGAATAGAAAACTTCATCTGGAAGTGGATGAAGCCGAAATTAACAAGCGAAGGGCCGCCTGGATACCTCCGAAGCCTCCTATGGCCAGGGGCTATGTAAATTTATATACCAGAACGGTACAACAAGCCCATTTGGGGGCGGACCTTGATTTTCTCACCGGAAAATCCGGTTCCGAAGTCACCCGGGACGCACATTAATTTTTAAACCATCCAACCTATGATTTCCATTTTACTATTGCTGATTAGTGTACTACTGATCATTCTCCTTACTGCTAAATTCAATGTCCATCCATTCCTGGCCCTGCTGGGCGCGGCCTTATTCTTTGCGCTTTTTTCGGGCATGACCCTTGAGAATGTTGTGACCTTTGTCAATGACGGTTTTGGAATAACCCTTGGGAAAATCGGCATTGTTATCATCCTTGGAGTCATTATTGGGGCCTTTCTTGAACATTCCGGTGGAGCGTACAAACTTGCTGAGGTTGTGCTGCGTGTTATTGGAAAAAAGCGGGTCCATGAGGCCATGGGTATTGTTGGCTTTATCGTTTCCATTCCCGTTTTTGCGGATAGCGGATTTATCATCCTGAGTCCCCTGAATAAAAGTTTAACCAAGCGTGCTAAATTGTCCATTGTGGGTACGGCCACCGCCCTGATCCTGGGACTTATGATCACCCATGTGCTGGTACCGCCTACACCAGGACCAATTGCAGCCGCTGGTATCATCGGCGCCGATGTGGGGCTGGTCATGCTGGTGGGGCTGGTAATAGGTTTGTTATCGCTGGTCGTGGCCATCGCCTATTGTAAGAAGATGGGCCCCAGGACCTATATTGATCCCAACCCCGATGTAACCGATGAGGTCATCCAGGAAAGAATGAAAAAGGCCCCTTCCGCCTTCAAATCGTTTTTGCCCATATTGATCCCGATTTTGCTGATTGTAGGGAAATCGATCATGGAATTCAATATTTCGGAGGATCAGGAGTCCCTGGGGATCATAAAGTTTATTTCGTTTATCGGTTCCCCGATCATAGCACTGATCATTGGGATGCTCTTTTCATTTCTTCTGCCAAGGAAATTTGATAAAGAGATGTTGGCGACTACCGGATGGGTAGGCAAGGCCCTTACCGATGCTTCCAATATCATTCTGATAACGGGCGCCGGAGGTATTTTCGGAACCATACTCCAAAATAGTGGGATTGCAGACACGCTGGCGGATTCGCTCTCCGGTGCCAATCTTGGGATCTGGCTGCCATTTTTTCTCTGTGCAGCCATAAAGACGGCCCAGGGTTCCTCCACGGTTGCGCTTATCACCACCGCATCCATAATTGCACCCTTACTGGTCACCATGGGATTTACAACGGAGATAGACAAAGCGCTGGTAGTCGCCGCAATCGGAGCTGGGGCCATGGTCGTTTCCCATGCCAATGACAGTGGTTTCTGGATCCTTACCCAGTTTTCTGGCATCGATGTTAAAACAGGTTATAGAGTTTATACTTTGGGAACTTTTGTGGTGGGTATTTTTGCTGCCACATTAATATTTGCGGCAACCTTTTTACTATAATACCCCTGTAATCGACGACTTATGTTTCGTAAATACAACATGCGCGTAACCGCGGTTAAGGGCCTGTGGCTTCCATGGCTGTGCGTGTTTTTTTTGAATTGCGGGAAAGATCCTTCACCCCCTTTATCACCATCCGAAGCGTTGCGGTCTTTTGTGCTGGCAGAAGAAGATGTGCAGATTCAATTGGTGGCTTCCGAACCCCTGGTTCAGGATCCCGTCGCAATAGCCTTTGATGAAGGGGGACGGCTCTGGGTTGTGGAAATGTTGGGATTTATGACGGATATTGAGGGTACAGGCGAAAACGATCCGGTAGGCAGGGTGTCTGTCCTGTTTGATGACGACGGGGATGGGACAATGGACCGGAGTACGGTGTTTTTAGACAGCCTGGTATTACCACGGGCCATTGCCCTGGTAGAAGGGGGTGCCCTGGTATCCGAGAATATACCCCTTTTGTTTGCCGGGGATGCCGACGGGGATTTTGTAGCGGATTCCAGGATAATGATCGATTCAACCTACGGCGGGTCGGGGATGCCGGAACATTCGGCGAACGGCCTGTGGCGAGGAATGGACAATTGGTTGTACAATGCCAAGTCAAGGTATCGCTACCGGTTTGTGGACGGGGAATGGAAAAAGCAGGAAACCGAATTTCGGGGTCAATGGGGTATTACCCATGATAATGCCGGGCGTTTGTTTTACAATTACAATTGGTCCCAGTTGCATGCCGACCTTGTCCCTCCCAACGCCCTTCTTCAGAATAAAAACCATAGCCCAACCACCGGCATTGACCATGGCCTTACCCTGGAAAGGAAAATTTATCCCATCCGCAGCAACAGGGCAGTCAACAGAGGGTATGTGCCGGGTACCCTGGATGACCGGGGCCACCTTCTGGAATTTGCATCAGCATGTGGCCCGATTATTTACAGGGGCAATGCCCTGCCCGAATCCTATTACGGGGATGCCTTTGTTTGTGAACCCACTGCCAACCTCATCAAACGGAATAAGATTATGGAAGATGGATTTATGCTGAGTGCGGAGGGAGCTTACAGTGATAAAGAGTTTCTGGCGTCCTCGGATGAGAGATTCCGGCCAATTTCATTGGCTTCAGGACCCGATGGGGCCATCTACGTGGTAGATATGTACAAGGGGATCATACAACACGGACCGTATATGACCCCTTACCTGAGAGAAATTACACTGGAGCGGAAACTGGACAAGCCAGTACATATGGGCCGGATTTGGCGTATTGGCCCTAAGAAAGTATCAGGATATGCTAATCCCGACCTTTCAAAGCTCCTCCCGTCAGACCTGGTGAAAGCCCTGGGGAGTACCAATGGCTGGACCCGTGATATGGCACAACGACTACTCGTTGATAAGAAGCTTCTTTCGGTGGTGCCCGCCCTGGAAAAGACGGTAAGGACAGGAGATGCTTTGGCCAAATTACACGCTTTATGGACGCTGGATGGATTGGGGGTTACGGACCCGGAGGTTTGCCTTGAGGCTTTAAAAGCGAAGGATCCATTCGTAGCACAAACCGCTTTGCGGCTGATGATGCCTTTGAGCGCTGGTGAAACTGATATTAAAAATAAGGTAGAGCGATTTATCGCCGAAAATTACGACGCATCGCCACCGGTGCTACAGATGCAGATGGTACTGTCCGGAGCGTTCATTTCAGAAGAGATTGCTTTTTCAATTTCAAATAAATTCCTTACGGCATACAGCGAACAACCCCTTGCCCGCGATGTGGTCATGAGCAGTCTGGAAGACCGCGAATTGGAGATGCTTAAGGAGATGGTAACTCGGGGAGCAGGGCAGATTACAGATCAGAACAGTCAAATTTTTATCGAAATGCTGGCTGCTGCAATTACAAATAAGGGATCAGTTGATGAATTAAGGGCGTTGTTTTCCATGCTTGGATCAGGCGATAGATCCGTACTTCTGCCGACAAAAACCGCAATCGCTCAGGGGATTAAAAATGCCCGAAAAAGAAATGATTCCACGGAAATTTCCCTGGGAGTAAGACCGGCCATTTTCGATAATACCGAATCATTGTCTCCCGGCCTGCAGCCCACATTATCCGCCATCCAGGCTCAGTTTACATGGCCCGGTAAGCCTCTGGATCCGAAGTTGGACGGAAAGCAGCAACCAGAGATAGACCGAAGCGTATATACTGCCGGCCGGCAAAAATTTCTAAACCTTTGTGCCAATTGCCATGGAACCCGGGGAGAGGGGATGGCCAGGTTTGCTCCCCCCTTACAGGCGTCTGAATGGGTTACCGGGGAAGATTATAAATTGGCGATGATTCTGTTGCACGGGATGGAGGGTCCCGTGACCGTGGATGGAAGGCGTTATGATATTCCGGATATCCTGCCCAGTATGCCTTCGTTTTCTACCTTGCAAAATGAAGATATTGCAGCGATCGCCACCTACATAAGAAATAGTTGGGGGCATCGTCAGTCCGGAATTTCCGCAGGAACCATTAGCAGGATCCGATACAGGACACAGGGAAAGGTTACCCCCTGGAAGGCCACGGAATTAGATACCCTGGTTTTCGACCCGGATTTCTAGTGCAAAAATAGTAGGCCACAGGACATCGTTTTAAGCAGAATATGAAAAATATATGGATATTAGTATTGGCCCTGACCGGGTTCAACCTATTCCCCCAGGCGTTCGAAGTAAAAGGGACGGTCTTTGATGACAAAAATGGAAACAACCATTGGGATCCGGGGGAGGAAGGAGTGGAAGGCGTCGTAGTTTCGGATCAGTTAAAAGCAACAATTACGGATGATCTTGGAAATTTTCTGATGGAATCCACTGCGGACTTCCCGTATGTATTTATCAGCATGCCCACCGGGTATTCCGGTTCATACTACCTGCCCAAAGCCGGGGAACTGAAATTTCCAATCCGAAAAAGCAACCCGCAGGACGAGTTTCAATTTATCCATGCTTCGGATCCCCATATTGATTCCCTGAACCTTCCACGGATGGAGCGCTTCAGGACCATGGTTGATTCCCTGGGGGTAAACTTTGTCATCGTAACCGGGGATTTGGTCCGTGATGCCCTCAGGGTAAATGAAGGAACCGCGGGGAATTACTATCAGATGTATGTAACCGAAACTAAAAAAATGAGCATACCGGTCTTCAGTGGCGTGGGTAACCATGAGATTTTCGGTATAGAACGGGATAAATCAGGGGTAGCTCCCGACCATCCGCTTTACGGTAAAAAGATGTTCAGGAAATTTCTTGGACCCAATTACTATTCCTTCAATTACGGGGGCCTGCACTTTATTTCCCTGGACGCTGTTGGGTATCAGGATACGTATTATTACGGTGGGGTGGATTCCGTTCAATTGGACTGGCTGGAAACGGACCTTAACTACATTGGGCCGGATACACCTGTTATCACCTTCAATCATATTCCATTGGTGTCCCCCGGGTTTTCATTTCAGATGTTCGAAAGCCATAAATTTTACGGCCCCCAACTACTTTTCCAGAATGATACCCTGAGGCACAGGCATATTGCCTACAATTTTAAGGAGGTCAAGAAACGGATCGGGAAACGGGCGTATCCACTTGCGCTGGCAGGCCATTATCATGCGGTTCAGGAAGCCACTATAGCGGGGTCCGGTACGATTTTTGCGCAGACCTCGGCCATTACAGGCCCTGATCAGTTTTATTATAACGGATTTCAAATCCGCTCGGGGTTTACCTTATATAAAGTGAAAGACAAAAAGATCATTTCACGTACATTTATCCCTCTGAATTTCAAATAATCATAATTAAATGAATACATCATGAAAAAACACTGCCTGGCCCTGGATCTAAAGGATGATGAAAAACTTATTGAAGCGTACGAGGAATACCATAGGAACGTATGGCCCGAAGTACTGGAGAGCCTGGCGGATTCCGGAATTGAGCATATGGAAATTTATCGCATAGGGAACCGGTTGTTTATGATCATTGAAGTGACCGATGATTTTTCATTTGACAGCAAAGCGCAAAAGGATGCCGGTAACAAAAAAGTACAGGAATGGGAAGTTCTGATGTGGAAATACCAGCAGGCTCTCCCCATGGCCAAGGCGGGGGAGAAATGGCTGCCCATGGAAAAGATATTTGAGTATTCGTCAAATGATTAAATTCAGAAGGGATCCTGTCATGAGGGAATATAATGTGACTAAAGGTAAAAGTTCTTCCCTTTAATTCGCTTAGGTGTATTAACTAATCATTCTTTCTCCGCAATCCTATTGCAGCCCAGAAGCTTATTATCAGTTCGGTGTAAAAGTTCCTCCCTTCAGGCGAAGGGAGGTGGATCCCGCTAAAAAAGCGGGAGACGGAGGGTTTGAGAATTACGTGACAGAACCTGGCTCTTTGCCCTGGTCTCAAAACTCCCCTTTCTCTCGCCAAAGGCGCGATTCATTCCCCTCTTTGTCGAACGAGGTTGGCTGGTCACAGTTACGCCGGGGGCAATTTTACTCCATGGGATGTTCTTTCAACAGCTCATCGGCCAAATAGAAGCCTTCCTTATCCCTGATGCTCTCACGCACCTCTTTAACTTTATCCGGGGAGATTGCAGGTGCCTTATTGCCAAAAGCATTCCTGACAAAGGTTAATACCGCTGCTATTTCCTCGTCGTTCAACATCCCTTTAAACGGCATCATGGGTACTTGTCCGGGATATGTTTTCCCCTGAATGTGGACGGGCCCCATCATACCGTTAAGCGTAACTTTAATAAGTCGATCTTCACTACCAGTAACCCATTCCACACCTGCCAGGGGAGGAAATTGCGAAGCGGAAAGGCCTTTCCCGTCATCCTGGTGACAGGTAACACAAAATCCCTCACGGTGATAGATCTCCTCCCCTTTAATAAACAAATCAAGTTCCTTTCCCTCCAGTTCTGTGGCGGCTTTGCTCGTTGAGGGATCCTGCCCGACATTGTGGCCGTTTATATGGGCAACGACGGATTCGTATGGCAATTTCATCCAGTCGTCAAGCGGTAGCTCCGCTATGGTTTCCAGGATGGGCATACCTGCTTCCGTTTCAAGCCAGGAGGCGGCCACCAGGACCTCGAGCCGTACACGGGGGTTTACATCCCGGGCGGCCGACATCAGGAGGATCTCCCGGTCCGCGACCTGATTGCCGGCATATCTAAGCACTCTGACAGCAGCTGCGCGTGCCCTGAAATCTTTGGCGTTTAACAATTGTTTCAACAGGCGTACATTAATCCTGTTAAGGCCCCAACTTACCCATAATGCTTCCAATAGGTGATGTTCGTATGAAGGATCCGCAACATCCAACTCCTCCACCCATCTATCCAATTTGGGCAAAACCTCTTTCGTCCCCCGTCCGCGCAATTCCCTTCTTGTCCTGTACCGCGTCCGGTACTCAGGAAGTTTTAAATTCCCGAGTAGTTCATCAATGCTGGCAGCTGCAACCCGGGCAGGTTCTACAAGGGGCCTTGAGGGATAAGTCATGCGATAGACCCTCCCGTGGACGTGATCGCGCAGGGGGTCCCTGGCATTGTGCTGCATATGACCGATCAGTACGTTGTGCCAATCGATAAAATATAAGGAACCGTCCGGTGCGAATTCCATATCCACAGGACGGAAATTCGGATCTGTGGATGTTATTAGATCCTGACGGTGGTTACTTAGGTAGCCTGAGGATTCGGGATCATCGATCATGGTGTGCTGTTTGGTTCCTAAAAAGCCAATCGTATTATTGATAAGAAGATCCCCCTGCACCTCGGGCGGAAAATGCCGGCTTGAGATGAATTCCAGTCCGGAAGTTGGGCGGACCCTGTGTTCTTCCTGTATGAGGTTCCTGGGTAGTGGATTTGATTCCCCATATCGCGATTTAATGGTGCCGGGCAACATCCAGGTCATATCGGGGCCGGAAGTATGGGCAAAGAATGGCTGACCCCAATCATCAAAGGCAATTCCCCAGGGATTGGGAATAGGCAGTTGAGCGGTACGCTCTAAATGACGCCTTTGCGGGCTATACCGGTAGAATCCGCCGTTGGTGGCCCGGACAGGACCATAGGCTGTTTCAACATTCGTATGAAGAAAAACACCTTCGGCCATATAAATGGCCCCTGAAGGATCTGCGGTGAATGCACTGATGGCATGATGTGTATCATGATCATCAAAGCCGCTTAAAAGGATCTCCCTTACATCTGCCCGGTCATCTCCATCGGTGTCTTTTAACATAATCAGGTTGGTTCCCTGGGAAACGTACACTCCCTCGTGTGCAAGTTCAAACCCGATGGTTAGATGCAAACCATCGGCAAAGGTCGTTTGCCTGTCTGCTTTGCCATCACCGTCAGTATCTTCCAATATGATAAGCTTATCATTGGGTTTATGGTCCCCCGGCTTGTAATGGGGGTAACTGGGCATTACCGCTACCCAGAGCCTACCCTTATTGTCAAAAGATAACTGTACCGGATTTGCCAGGTCCCCGAATTCCTCTTCTGATGCGAATAATTCCAGGGTGTAGCCCTCGGCAACTTTTATCTTTGACAGGGCTTTCTCCCCGTACAGGTATTCGGGATTCCCAGCCCCATCAACCTGTATATAATTGGTTTCGATGGGGGGCAGTGACCTGGTTTTCGCATCCATGGCTGCCAGGTCCGTGGTTTTGCCAATTGCAGCATTCCATATCGCCGTATCCCGGTTGGCAGTCATTTGCCGGATCTTTTCAATTTCAAATGGATAATTCGCCGGGCCAAAAGGATCGAAACGCCGCCCGTAAGCATGAACGCCATTGGGTATTTTGATGTCATTGTGCCACATCCAATTTTTTTCCTTCACCGCCTTATACACCAGATCGCTGTTATTATCGCCTATGTTTGCAGATTTTCCAAATACGGCATCGGCCAGGCTTTTGGCTAATTTCCGATAGCCCAGGTCATTCAATTGGAACCCATCAGCCGTGAGATCCTCCATTTCTTCATCATACCATTTTCTGCTGGGACCGAAAACATCTATAAACAATACACTGTCCGCTGCTGCCACCTCGTCCATGGCTGCCGTATAGAGTGCTATGTTCTTATTCTCCCTGACACCGTTTGGCAGGTCCATTTTAGCCGACAGGTCTTCAAAGGCTGTGGGAGAGACCAAAGCGAGTCGGGGTGGACGATCACCATTATACTTCTGGCTTTTGGTGTGTTCAATAAATGCGTGAAGCTCTGCCTTGAATTTTTCCAGTCCGTCCCGGCCTTCAAAAGACTCATTGTAGCCAAAAAAGGCAAGGATCACATCGGCCTGGAGTTGTGTCAGCCATTCATCTTCTGTCGGGAAATGGCCTATACTCCCCGAATTATTTGCAAGTTCGGTCTGAAATTTCTCGGCACCCGGAAAGGCCCAGGGCGAATTGCGGGCCGAATGTGGCCTGAACCCCGGAGTATTACCTCCATCACACATGTTGCGGATAAACAAGACACTATCGGGATACCGCATATGCATTTCAGCTTCAAAATGCCCGAAATTCATCATCCTGGAACCCAGATTATTCCCGATTAGCACAATATGGTCCCCTTTGTGCAACTGCAGGCCAGGTTCTTTCTCCGTACAACCGATAATGATCATGGCAAGACCAAGTATCCCGTATATTTTCCGCCTGCTTCTGAATTTGCTGATGATGTTATATCTTGTTTTTCCTATGTTCATGACTGGGGTTTAGGCTTCATTATACGCAATGTGGATCCCTTCCGCTACCGATCTTTCGCACGCCTCTGTAATGCGTTGACAATGAATGGCATCTTCCAGTGTCGACAGGGGTTCCTCTCCGGAACGCAATACCTTATCAATAAAATGGGCTGCCGTATTTTTTATGGATTCCGGATAACAGTGATAGGTTTGAGAGTGTGCGCCGTTCCGCCCGTTGATCACCCAGTCCCGGTAACTGTATCGCGTACTCCCTTTGGTGCCAATAACCTTGATCATACATGTCCATGGATCCCCGGCATGGTCGTCGTTTGCAAAACTTGCAGACAGATGGCTTAAGGTACCGTTTCGCATGTGTATATTGGCCATTGCCACATTTTCCTGAGGTGCAAAGTCACTGCCAAAAGTATGTTTTATGCAGGAAATGGTCTTCGGCAGACCTGCCAGGTAGATCATGGTATAGCAGTGATGCGTCAGAATCTGACGGATTACCCCGGGATACCGAGCCCGGATATCATGAGCATGATGAATGTTATAAAGCATGTAAAATTGCGTGATGTCCCCGAGCTTGCCGCTTTGGATCATATTTTTGGCCCGCTGGATCCCCGCCTCATAAATATAATTATGCACCGGCATGCATTTTACGCCCGCTTCGTTTACCGCCTGCTGCATTTTTTGTAATTCCCCGATATTCGATGCCGCAGGTTTTTCCACCAATATATGTTTACCCGCCCTGGCAGCCCTGATGGCATAATCAGCATGCGTTTCCATATTGGTTAATATGAAAACGGCATCTACCGACGGATCATTGAGCAGTGCATTATCCGAAACATAGGTCGTACATCCGTATTTGGCCGCCTTAAGTTCCCCTTTTTCGGGAGTACGGTTCCAAAGTCCGGCAATTTCTGCCCCTGGAATGCGGTTGATGGCTTCTGCATGAAGGTCCGCCACATCCCCTGCGCCCAGTAATCCTATTCTTATTATATCCAAACTAAAAAATCTAAGTTAAACAAATCCTTTAGGTCTTTCTAAAAATCAAACTTCAGCCATCTAAAGTGAACCGGTAAAATACCGTAGCCGGAAGACCGATAGCCAGCAGCATTGAATGATCCTTCCACGCGATTCCTTTCTCATTTTACATTCCCCTTTCGTTCATTTATTTTTTTTTTGACAGCCTGAATTTTACAGAAACTTGTCACGCCCCCTCCACCGAATATTCCAGGGTACCCTTTTTGGCCATCTTCTGAAATTCGCGGAGCGAAATCCGAATGCCCTCTGCAATGGGGGTTATGGGTAAATCCATAAATGCGCCCTCTATTTTTTCATGGCATAAATCTGAAACAAACAAATTAGGTTCGGCGTCTTCTGCTATGGAAAGTTGTACATAATTTCCCATTCCCAGGGCACCCGCCTGTAACTTTACTGTATTTAAAAACTCCTGGACTTCGATCGTATTCCCTTTGATATTATAGGTCCCAAAGCCACTGAAGGGCTGCAATGTACAGGCGGCGAAATGCGCTCCGACATCCTCTACAAAATGATAATTTTCCCGCCCCGTATAGGGCATGTCGAATGGTATCAGGGTGCCGGAAACAGCGCCCATCGCAATAGCTTTTAACGCGTTGGTCGGAGCTGAGGTTTTTCCTTTGTCCCTCCCTTTGCCATAGGTTGTGTTGATCCGCAAGCATACGGTGGGTACCTTGGTGGAGTTATGGAAAAGACGCGCCAAATGTTCCCCTGCCAACTTCCAAATACCATAGTGGTTGGGAGGTGCTAACGGCGCATCTTCCCTTATGACCGCTTCGGGATACATGGCCCTCATCCCATATACTGCAGCAGAACTTGCAAAGACAAATCGCTCTAAATTGGGGAGTTCTTCGGCCGCGTCAAAAAGAGCCATAGTGCCACCGGTATTGATTTCCATGCCTTTGACATGGTATTTGGAGCAATCCGGGCTCTGATAAGCCCCCAAATGAATTATATGGGTGGGGTTGACGGCAAGCAGCACTTCTTCAATTTCTGAAAACCCTGCGACGTCGAGGGTTACAAACTCCAGGCGTGGATCGAGGTCCTCGCCTGTCCATAACTTCAGGGATTCTTTGTTCCCGGATCGTGAGGCAACCACAATTTTATCAACTTCAGCTGATTGCAATAATTTGTATATGGTTACTGATCCAATACAACCGGTACCACCCGTGATAAATATTCTGTGCATAGGATGCTGCTTTTGTATATAATTCCAGTTTTCGGCGATCGGCTTAAAACACTATCCCGCCTGCCTTTTCTCAGTTCATCTTTATTACCGCCTTCATATTTTTAGCCCTTATGGCGTCGTCAAAGGCCTGGGTGATATCTTCAAAGCCATAAATATCTGTATAATGCCGGGACGGAAATACCCCGGTCACCATTAATTTTTGTGCCACCATATAATCCTCCCGGCAAGATCCCATGGACCCTCTCATATTTAGAGAGGTCCTTGTGAGATGGGTAGCGTTGATGGCTACTTCAGCGGGATAGGTGGCGATCACACAAATATCTCCTTCCGGCCTCACTACAGATATTGCCTCTGTTAAAACCTGAGGAACTCCTGAACATTCGATAAGTAAATCAACCTTTCCATTCGTGCCAAAAGGAACCCCCTGCGCATCTTTTATGCCTTTTTGCAATTGGGATGCCAACGTATTTTCCGGGGAGACTTCCAGGCTGATAAAGCCTCTTTCTTTAGCCTTTTTTAAACGAATATCGCGGTCATGGGCGATTCCCGTGACCAAAACCCTGGCACCGGCCGCCCCGGCAAGTTCGGCTGACATTAATCCGATAATCCCGCATCCGGTAACGACTACATCCTGTCCGGGTTTAATACTGCATTTGTGGTGCAAGGCATTGACGATAATGGATAAAGGCTCCACCAAAGCACCCTGTTCTGGTGTTAATCCTTCCATCAAAGGCACCACCCTGTCCGATTCCAGGACGACCTGTTGACCAAAACCCCCATTTCTGTGAAAGCCGATGATCTGTTTTGAAGGGCATAAATTCCATTTGGCCACACTGCAGGCGGGACAATCCTCATCCCGGCATCCCAACATGGCTAAAGGGGTAAATACATCCCCAACCTTTAAGTCTCCATGATCCCCCGGACCAAGCTCCATGATCTCGGCGCTAAATTCATGCCCAATGATCCGGGGCCGCTCTACCCAGTCGAAATTTGGTTTCCCCAATGTGGCGCTGTTATCTGAGCCGCAGATCCCTGTAAACAAGGTCCTGGCTAAAATTTCACCCGCCTTTAATTCTGGCATGTCCATATCGACTACTGCCGTATTCCTGGTAACCGGCAGATCAGACGCAGGAGATATTTTTTCGGTGCCGTGCAGGCAGAAACCCTTGATTTTAGTCATTTATCTGATGATTGGTCTATTGATCATTAATAATGGGCTGTCACTTTCCACTCCACTCCGGTGTCTTTCCAACTTCGGGATGCCGCCGATTCCAGGACGGCCTCGCAGACCTTTTGGGTTTCCTGGGCTTCCCTAAAGGTAGGGGAACATGGGGCATTATCCTCCAGGCTCTTTAAAAAATCGGCCACATGGTGTACAAAACTGTGCTCATAACCAATTGAAAGTCCAGGGACCCACCATTTATCCATATAGGGATGATCCCCGTCTGTGACATGGATGGAGCGCCACCCACGTTCTCTTGATTCGTCCCGGTGGTCAAAGTATTCAAGGCGGGTAAGGTCGTGAAGATTCCATTTAATCGAGGCGTGCTCCCCGTTTATCTCAAAGGTGTACAATGCCTTGTGGCCCCGGGCGTATCTGGTAGATTCGAAAAGCCCGAGGGAACCGTTGTCAAAATGACAATGAAAGATACAGGCATCGTCTATCCCAACCTTCTGTACTTCACCTGTACCGGTATGAACCCGTTCTTTTATAAAAGTTTCCGTTACAGCAGAAACATCTTTGATACCACCGTTCAACCACATGGCAGTGTCTATACAATGGGCAAGGAGATCCCCGGTAACGCCCGATCCGGCCGCTGAATCATCCAGTCGCCATAGTCCTTCGCCACCCTGGGGTAGTTCCGGGCTGATGGTCCAGTCCTGGAGGAAATTAGCACGGTAGTGAAAAATTTTGCCGAGTTTACCGGCATCGATCAGTTGTTTTGCCAGGGTTACCGCAGGGATCCTTCGGTAATTGTAGTACACCGTATTGGGAACGTTGGCCTTTTCTATGGCGTCTACCATAGGTTGGGCTTCTGCCACAGTGCGTGCAAGAGGTTTTTCACATAGCACCATTTTTCCTGATTTTGCGGCCGCTATGGCAATGTCGGCATGCATATTATTCGGGGTGCAGATATCAATAGCATCAATATCTTTGCGCGTCACCAGGGATTTCCAATCGGTCTCATAGGATTCGTATCCCCACTGCTCGGCAAATTTCCGAACACGCTCTTCATTACGGGCACATACCGCCTTTAGTACCGGCTTGTATTTTAATTCCGGGAAAAAATCACCCACCCTTTTATATGCATTGGAATGGGTTCTGCCCATAAATCCATAACCCACAAGGCCCACTCTGAATTCTTTTTTATCTGACATTTTAATAGTAATGGTTGTTCGTTAATGGTTTTTATTCATTGCTTCTTGATTATTGAAACACTCAGTCCGCTTCAAACCACCCGTGAAGTTCTCTTACCTTGATCATGGCCCCGAGTACATCATTCCAAGTTTGTTTTTTCATCATTACCTCATTGGGGAACATACAGCCATCCCAGCAAATGTGTTTAAAACGTTTCGTCAGGTTTCCCTGTTCATCCCTAAGCCAATACCCTGCGTCATTGGGGATATCCAATTTACCGTTGGGGTCGGTAGCCTGACAGTGCCTTCCGGTCTTATCGTGAGAGCCTGCCCCAAAAACGGTCCCGTCATTCTGGGCTACATGGAAATCAATGGTCCAGGGACGTAAAGCTGCGGTCAGTGTTTTAAGTGCTTCGGTCAGCGCGGTCCGGTCTTCCCATTTAAAATCCGCGGGGAGTATTCGTTCATCGGGTTTGTTGTACCCAAGGAGATACAGCAAGGTATGGGCCATATCGGCCTGAAACCCAATGTTTGGCCGATCCACGGTTTCCAGGGTATTGATCATTGATTTCCAGCCATGCATACCACCCCAGCATATTTCCCCTTCGGCTGCCAGAGATTCCCCGTAATCTGCCGCCACGTCGCATGCCTCCCTGAATGTTTGGGCGATCAGCCTGGTATTCCCTACAGGATCGGCTGCCCAGCTTTCCGGGTCTACAGAAGAGTCTATCCGGATAATGCCATGGGGCCTGATCCCGAGATCGCGTAATTTTTTTCCGATTTTACACGATTTCCGCACCTGGGTCACAAACTGCCTGCGTTCGTCCGCCGTTCCCATGGCCGACCCGCCACCCGTAGGTGTCCATACAGGGGCAACCAGGCTCCCTATTTCAAGATCGTGTGACCGGGCAATATCCACCAATCTTTTAATTTCGTCATCGTCAGCGTCAATGCTCATATGCGGATCAAACAGAAATAGGTCAAAGCCGTCAAAGGTAAGACCGTCAACTTCCGCATTGGCCGTGAGTTCAATCATAGTTGCTATGGGGATAGGAGGTTCGGAATCCGGTCCTTTGCCCACTACGCCGGGCCATGAAGCATTGTGTAGTTTGGGATAGTTGTTTTTTTGCATGGGTGTCTTTTTTTCAATAGTGATCTGTGTTTACTGCTCCGGAAGATAGGGGAAGTCCCTATGGTCCTAAATTAGCTAAAAATCATAGATAAGGAAAATTTAAAAAGTGCATTAAATAAGGTGGAATTTAACAAAAAAGAGTAAAGACAACTGCTAAATAATTATGATTTTAACGAAAAAGACGCTAAACTTATACGTTGAAATATAATTTCATGCCAATTAAAGAATATTTATAACAACCAACTTTAATCAAACTAGTAGACTTATGGAAAATACTACGACCATTTCGGCGTCAAACGCCAGAAGGCTTTTTTATGGTAGCTGTTTTGCGCTGATCACCACGGCCTTATCCTTCAGTATCAGGGCGGGGATCCTGCCTCAACTCGGAGAAGAGCTTAATTTAACCGCAGAACAATTGGGTTTTATCAATTCGATGTGGTTTTTCGGATTCCCCATTTCCATGATTATCGGCGGCCTGATCTACCATAAGGTGGGGGGGAAGGCCATCATGCAGTTTGCCTTCTTTGCCCATGCCATTGGGATTGTCATGACCATTTATTCGGGCAGCTATATTGGCCTGTTGATCTCTACATTTCTCATAGGTCTGGGTAACGGATGTACGGAAGCGGCCTGCAATCCAATGATCGCGGATGCTTACAAGGGGAACAAAATGAGTAAGATGCTGAACCGTTTTCATATGTGGTTCCCGGGTGGGATCGTCATTGGAAGCCTGGTTTCCAAATTCATGACCGACGCCAATTTAGGTTGGGAAAGTCAGATTTGGGTAATCCTGATCCCGACCCTGATTTATGCCTATATGTTCTTTGGGCAGACCTGGCCTAAAGCCAAAGTAGAGGAAGCAGCGACGCTTTCCAGTAATTTCAAGGCAATGGTATCACCCCTGTTTCTCTTTATGCTGGCCTGCATGGCATTAACCGCTATTTCGGAGTTTGGGCCGCAACAGTGGGTGGGACTCATATTGTCTAAAAGTGGCGCCCAACCCATGATCATTCTGGCCTTGGTTACCGGTTTGATGGCCGTAGCCCGGTATTTTGGAGGGGACATGGTGAAGAAATTTGACCAGACCGGGGTACTACTGGGATCGGCTATATTGGCAACCATCGGGGTGTATCTGTTTAGCACACAAACCGGAGTTATGGCCTATGTGGCAGCGATATTTTTTGCCCTGGGTATTGCGTATTTCTGGCCCAATATGATTGGTTTTGTCGCAGATAAAATACCGAAAAGTGGCGCACTTGGCATGTCAGTTATCGGGGCTATGGGCATGTTTTCCACCTCCATTTTTCAGCCTATTATCGGTAAATGGATCGATTCGGATAAGGCAGCAGCTGAAGCAGCCGGACTTACAGGAGACGAATTGGAGTTGGTGGCAGGGCAGAATACACTGGAGACAATGACATCGTTTCCTGCAATACTCATAGTACTGTTTACATTACTTTGGTTCTGGATGCGGAGTAGAAAGGCAAAAGCGGCGCCTGCAGCAGCTTAGGAAGCGGAAACAAAGGATACGGGCCAACCAAAAATTGCAAAAGTGAAAATTGGAATGAATATGCTGCTCTGGACAAATCATGTTACGGAGCAGCATTTTGGTATTATTGACACCCTTAAAATTACAGGGTATGATGGAATAGAACTATTCCTGGGCGAAGGCAAAGTTGCACATTATTCCCGACTGGGAGCACATTTTGCCGATCTCGGCCTGGGTGTGAGTTGCATTGCATCCCTGGCGCCGGAGGAGAATATTGCAAGTCCGGTTGCGAAAACAAGGGCTGCGGGACTGGAGAAACTAAAATGGTCCATCGATGCAGGGGCAGCACTGAATGCAGATGTTATTGCCGGTCCTTTCCATTCCAGTTTTGCCTATTTTACCCGGCAACCCCCTACCTCTGAGGAAAGGGGACGAAGTACGGAAATGCTGCGAAAAGCGGCAGAATATGCTGCACGGGCAAATATTATGCTGGCACCGGAAGCGCTAAACAGGTTCGAGTGTTATTTGTACAATACCATGGAGGATCTGCTTAAACTGGCCAAAGCAGTGAACCATCCGAATTTGGGTGCCATGTACGATACCCATCACAGCAACATTGAAGAAAAGAGTCAGGCCACGGCAATTAAGACCATTTCACCGGTCCTAAGGCATGTACACATCAGTGAAAATGACAGAGGGACCCCCGGCAGCGGGCAGGTAAATTGGGAAGAGGTATTCAGTACGTTGAAGGAGGTGAATTATGATGGCTGGCTGACCATTGAAGCCTTTAGCACGATTATTCCCGAGTTTGCAAATGCGATCAATGTTTGGCGCGATTATTCTCCTGCAGAGGAAATCTACACCAAAGGAATCCAGTTTATTAAGGAAGGGATGGAGCTATGAATGATAAGGTTTGAGGTTTTGAGCACGAAATTTTAAATGGATGTTTGGTGCCGGAGGCCATGAGTCTATGGAGTGAATTTAATACGTAAGTCAATGAGAAGATTAATTTGCCTGTTACTCTGTTTCTCCCTGTTTGCCTGCAAGGAACAGAAGAAAGAAGTGGCCCCCGCTGAGGTTAGGGAAACTCCGACGAAATGGCTCACTTTTGAGGGAACCGAAGAGAACGGACAACATATTGTGCTGGTTTCCGGGGATGAAGAGTACAGGTCGGAAGAGGCCTTACCCCAATTGGCAAAGATCTTGTCCACCCGTCATGGTTTTAAGTGCACGGTACTTTTCGCCCAGGATCCCGGGAAGCCAGGAATAATCAATGCGAATTATGTAAAGAACATCCCCGGGTTGAGCGTATTGAAAAAGGCCGATATGATGGTGATCTTTACCCGGTTCCGCGCACTCCCTGATGAACAAATGCAGCATATCGAAAACTTTTTGATGAACGGAAAACCGGTACTTGGCATCAGGACGGCGACGCATGCTTTTAATTTTGATGAAGGATCGGATACTGGCTTTCAACATTACAGCAATGGCTATTCGGGAGAGAAGTCAGCGTGGACGGATGGTTTTGGCCGACTTGTATTAGGTGAAAAATGGATTGCGCACCACGGGCACCACAAGCATCAAAGTACGCGTGGCCTGATTTCCGAAGGAGCGAAGGGGCACCCCATCACCAATGGAATTTCTGATGGAGACATCTGGGGTTCCACGGATGTCTATGGAGTACGGCTGCCATTACCAGGGGATAGTGAACCCGTTATTTTGGGACAGGTGATCAACAGGGCAGGGGAATACGATGAAGAGGATATCTGGTATGGCATGAAACCTACGGATGATGAGGTTGCCGGGACCAATGATAAAGGCATGGATGTGGGCCAACCTCTGATGCCCATTGCCTGGACCAGGAGTTATCAATTGCCCGGGGGTAAGCGGGGAAGGGTGTTTACTTCTACGATCGGGGCCTCTAACGACCTGCTGATCGAAGGCACGCGCAGGTTGTTGGTAAATGCTGTTTTTTGGGCCATGGAGTTACCCGTACCCCCAAAGGCCGGGGTTGATTTGGTCGGTGAATTTGAGCCGACCAAATATGAATTCAGGGACGATGCATATTGGTTGGAAAAAGAATTGAAAGTGTCTGATTTTAAATAGTATAGTACCCTGTTTCGCAGGCCGGGACCTGGGAAGGATTTTACATTAATCATAGAACGTAACATATTTTTTATCCTTCGTGGCTCCCTCCCAAAGCGATCTATTTTTGAGGGATTCTTTACATCCCCATAAGCACCGCACTTTACCTCAACTACTTTTTCCAGGATCCCGGATACCGGGTCACCTGGACAGAACACTGTTAAATCGTACCGGTAAGGCTACAGGGTATTTAATAATTTCTTACATTTAAGGTAATCCTCCAGACTGTTGTATCATATCATTCGAAGGTTAATTCGGGACCTTAGATGGATGCGCAGCGATCGGCTTCCCCCTATTTTTAATCTGATACCGGAATGTTATGGAAAAACTAAAGGAAGAATGCCACATCAGCAATGCCCGGCTTGGGGAAAACCTGCTCATAGAATTCGATATCCGCATGGAAGGAAAGGTATTGGAGCTATGGACCAATGCCCCCATGGGAGGAAAGATCAACGCCTGGGTAAGCTTCTATGGGGACGATGCCCAGCTTGGGGATGAATTTTTACTTGCTTTTGATTATCCGATGAAGTTGTCTAATCCGGGCACTGAATTCCTGGAAGAACGGGCACAGATCCCTTTTCAGGGACCTGCTGCCATACCCGGTAAACCATTTATACTTGATGAGGACAAGAAGGGTCGGGATGAGGTATATGCCATTTTCTACCTTACCATGACCTTCAATACATCTGAAGGGTTTGAAGTTGACGCCGTTATCTCCGATCTGGTACGAACGAATACGCTCAAAAAGGAATTGAAGGTAGGGTGAGATTTATGGAATGGAATCTGGTAGTTTTTCTGATTTCTTAGGTAGATTCGACCTGTTTTCCTGGATCCTTAAATTGGTTCTTCGCCTTGATTCGTCCTGATAAACAGTATCGATAACCTGATCAGTTGCAATGTAGTCATCAATGATTCGCTGTAACGTATTTTTAACCGAAGGGTGACAATTTACCATGGCCTCCTGGTAGTGTACTGCCGGCCTGCTCAATAATCTGGCCAGTGGGGGTTGCACCACGCCCCATTTGTTGTAACGGTACTTGTCATATCTGACCAGGGCTGTATCAATAGCGGCGTTATTCTCCTTTATTTTCTTCATCAATTCGACCGGATCTGCAACTTCCCCGTTAAGCGCATTTTTAATTTTCTGATAACTTAGTTTATGGGGCATCATAATGAGTTCCACGGCGAAGCCCCGGGCCCTTATTTTCTCAAGGATATACCGTGGTAATTTATCAATGGAGGTGACGGTACCTATAATGGATCCGATCTCACTGGCATCATTGATGCTTTTGGGTTTCAGCCCGAATTCAATGAGTTTTTGAGCGATATAAAAATCTTCGGAATTAATGATGTTGATAAATACAGGATTGATGCTTTTAAAATACGGTTTGGTACTGTCACCTGCCACGGCGTCGTATACTTCGACCGCGCTGAGCATCCCGGAATTCTCAAAATACCCGCCATCCAAATAACTGCCCTTGCTGAAAATTTTTGCGGTCGGGCTAAAAAAGGGGAATCGGTTCGTCGTGGAGATCGCACCAAAGTAGGAAAGCGTTTTGTCAGCATTATCCCCGTTAAAATCCGTGATGAGCTTTGCACCTGCAAAAGTACCTGGTGGGAAATTCACCGAAGAAGCCACGCCGTGTTGCCCTCCCACAGCAGTAGTATTGATGATCAGGGCCGGAAAAGTCTTCCCCCTGCTCTCATAGATTTTACGCCAATAGTCGTCAAAACCTATTTTATTGTAGGCTTTCATGCCTGTATTGGAGGCGTGATTCTTCATGCTTTTAAAGGACCGGTCGTTGCCTTCATAATTGAAAAATGGCAGGTATTCACGAATCCAGTCTCGGCCCAAAAGGTAGGTGAGTTCGTTGGAAAGGACATTGGAATTACCGATTCGTTCAATACGATCGGCAATGGCCGGGCCGTCTTCCTGTTCCAGGAGGAGGGATGCAAAATTCCCGATTCCCACAGCTCCTCCAGATACCCCTGACATCACCAGTGTACGGTTAAAAAATTCTTTATCGGATGCCTCTTCCAGTTTGTGAAGCAGCAACAGGTTCCAGAGGTTTGCCTTTAGGCCTCCGCCGTAAGAACCAACAAAAAAATAGTTATTGGCCCGGTCAGGAGGGTGTGGCATGGTCATGGACTCCAGATATTCAGATGAATCCAGAGCGTCGGTGTGCTCCCTTTTTACAAGACTTAGTTGGTGCAGGTCATTGGAAATATTGGAAGTAAAGGAAACAAAACCAATTAGCAGAACAAGGATCAGGGGAATACCGTACTTAAAAAAGTTCTCATAGGAATAACTTCCCTTGGGCTGACGATGGTAATATAGGACGTGTTTAAATGCGATGACAAAAATGGAGTAGAAAAGGATAATGTAGAGCACAATGATGACCAGGGGATTCAAAAAGGTGGCAAATTCAAACCAAAAATTGGCCAGGGTAATGACTGCCAGTGAAAGAAGGCCACTGAATCGCATCAACTTCAAATAATGTACGTTGTCACTTAACTTTCCAAAAAATCGATAAAAACGGCTTTCACCCCTGGTTGCTCCCTTGTCATATTTTTTGAAGATCTCTAAAGTATCCGGATCATACATGTCTTTATGATCAGTTTCCAATATTCGGGACCTGTATACATATTTTAAAAAGGTCCTGGCGATTTTAAACATAATATACAGGAACATCTGCGACCCCAGGGTGATCAGAAAAATAATAATACTCCACCGATCCCACTGCAGGAAGTAGGCAACCCCGGCTGATAGCAGCACCAGCAGGCTGCTGATCATATAATATTTAGGGAACCATTGTACATAGGAGATGACCTCCTTTACGGTCTTTTTCTTATCATCCTCCCCGGCATCACCACCTTCCAGGACCCTCTTCCACCGGGCGTATTTCTTGCCCTCCAGGGAATAGATAATAAGGGTGAGGATAAGCATAAAAATGGTAACGGTCAGCACATCAAATTGCACTTCAAAAAAGCGCGAAATCACCCCGAAAAAAATATTGAACAAGGCGATATAGAGCAAAATGCCAAGGCTTCTGCGCATCCCTTTGACCACCCTGTTCTTAAATGAACGGCTTTTTGCGGAATCGGACTTAACCGTATTAAAATAGACAGTCCCGAAACCCAGTAATTTAAATTTCTTATCCATTTCAAGGGTGACGCAGCTGTTGTCTCCATGGGTCCAGATATCGACATAGATGGGAAAGTGCGAAATAATGATTGCGAGAAAAGCGAGCAGAAACAGGAGGAATACAATATTCCATGGATGGTAGAAAAGGTCTACAATAAGGGTGCCCCCCTGGGGCATCATGGTAATCAATACATAGATCATAAGAATAAAAAGGATGCTGAACAGGGAAGACCATACAAAGCGCAATACCGATTTTAAATGCGGTATGACAAATGTTTTTAACAGCCAATAGATCAAAAAACAAAAACAGACGGCATAACAGACAATTTTTATATTGGAAATGATTTTCAGGTAGTTTCCCCAATACGCCCAATAACATACCCCTTCAAAGGCGTCGGTTAGAAATGCGAGCAGTGCAAATGAGATAAAGATACGCGAGGCCGGGGTTTTGGATTTTTTTACATCAATAAGGGGGATATCCTTGTCATCTTTTACAAGCATGCCGATAATAAGGAGCAAAG